>ERZ839767.2956-NODE-2956-length-20553-cov-6.885013_pt1 | contig 20553 bp, 21 predicted proteins | sample MGYA00519879_ERZ839767 | MGnify/ENA primary metagenome ERZ839767 (study PRJEB31850, sample SAMEA3708852) | human gut metagenome | biome: human gut; feature: human-associated habitat; material: faeces | place: China | collected 2014 ...
CGCCGCATGACGGGCAATCAGATATTCCTGCGCTTGACCAGAGCTGTCGCTACATTTTGTAGCGTGCTGAGTTAAGTCGATAAGCATTTTAATTTATATAAAATTGACAGAGAAAGAATCCAGGAGTTTACCCAAGACCTGCTTAGAAAAATGGACATGGTCAAAACACTGGAAAAGACCGCAAGGACTCCCGACGGCGAAGCAAAGTCTTTTGGGCTAACATTATATCTTGATCGTCCAGAGCAACAGAAAGATATTAGTTGGAATTGGGTTCTTGAAGAATTTGAAGAACCTGCTGCACAGGTTGTCCAAGCACCTAAGGGGGTAGTACTTATTGAGTGTGAAGATGATACCGAATATGCAGTTAGCTTTGGGCATTCCTTTTTTACTGTGGACAAGTATTGCGATCGAGACTTTGGATTTGAATTTGCACGTAGGCTTAATTTCAAAGAAATAAAGACAACGACACTGACGACTCCTAGTTCCCGCAGAAATAAAACTGTGAATACATATATCAACTACAGTGAACTGGAATTTGACAGCGGTGAATCTTTCGCTAAACTGAAAGCAAAGATTGATTTAGACGAAGATTTTCCATTGTATAAACCTGCGATTGAAATCGGAAGTTCAATAAAGTTTGCAACATTGGAAGATTCACTTGACCAGATTCTGGACTTAATCATCCATGTGGAATACACAATTCAAAATTGCGAGGAAACTTGTAAGATTCCTGTGTTTTCCCGAATCAAAGACCAGGAAATGATTCAGCACTTGAATGACAGATTGGAACTTAGCATTCATATTAATCCTGGTCAGGTGAATATATCTGAGCTCGATGTTATCGGTGCCACAGAAGTTTTCAACAACAACGATGGTGAATTCGAGCTGAGATACAGGAGGGCTAGCAAAAGGATCACCTCCCTTTCGAACGAAGAGCTTGAACTCTTTTGTCAGGAAAACAGCTTGGACTACAGCTCCGTTATGTTGAATATCACAGTTGTTAGTTACTACAATGGCGTTCCGGTTGTTACGAAACATGTCAAAGATCTGATTGATTATACAGACGATGAAGAAAAGGCACTATTGTCTAAAGGCGTATGGTATAAGTATAACGATGATTACCTGACATATTTGGAAGAGTCCATTGCGGAAATAGATGCTGAGTATCATCCTGAGTATGACTTTACAACGGCAATTTACAATACTTTTATAGAGGAAAAGTATCTAAATATGAGAGACAATCCGGAATATGCGGGCAAAACAGATACTGAAATTAAGAGTTCGCTTAAAAGTAAGTATTATGCTGAACGTGCGTACAACCTCATAAGAGCAGAACAGGATGGTTTCCAGAACTTCGACAGATTTTGTGACCGTGTGGGAAATTCAAAGGTGGAAGAAATGGACCTATACAAAGAAGGGAAAATGCTGGTTGTTAAGATTGGAAATTCATCTGGGAAACTATGCTATGCGGTGGATCAATCACTTACTTCATTAAAGTTGTACAAAAAGGGAGTATTGGATGGTATGCCCAATGTTACTACTGCTGTTCTGTGGATTGTGCTTGAGCGAGCAACTCATATTGAAGATCCCGATGGAAAACCTGATTTGAATAGACTGAATATGCTTATGTTAAAGAATAGACTAGACCAGTGGAAAAAAGAAGTTCGATTGATGGGGGTACATCCTTTGGTGTATGTAAACTATCGTAGAAATTGAACTTTCGGAGAGAGAATACTTTGGTACACAACGACAGCGGCAGAGGAGTTTTCTCTGCCGCCTTATATTAGGTTCGTAAATGTAAAACCTGTACCAGTTCTTTATGATGTTCTGACCGCTGTTACGGTACTTCGTGATACTATATAGTAGTCTTGTTTCATACCGATGGGCTCACTGCAGTCGCCGTTAGTTTTGACGCTTACGAACAGAGTGCCCTCCTCATAGCCCATTCCGACAATGACGCAGATGGCTATGTATTGAAAGCAGTGAAACCGCTTACTCGAATAAGCCAAGTAAGCGGTTCCGTATGTATTAGATTCTTTTCAAGGGTGCAGAAAGGACTTTCAGAATCAACTCGTCCACACAGTCTGTAAAGCGTCCCTCGTGGATCAGTCGATTTTTCATCTGAACAAGTCTTCTGATCAGAACTCTGTATTCAATCTCATCCAGGTACAGGTAATGCCTTTTTTTCAGCATGGGGGATTCCTCCTTTATGTCGTTTCTCTGATTCCATTATAGACAGTTACCATTCCCTTTCAAATGTGCAACACCCTTCGGGAGTATGTGTTGCTATCTTCCATTTCTTGGCCCCTGCAGAACATCCTTCCCCACCAGCCAAAGCTGACCGATTGGATTTTTCACAATCACCTGACACAGCGGCAGCTTCCGGAGGTTGGTCTGCTCAATCCCCTCCTCCAGTTTGCTGCTGGGAGCGGATTCATCCGCAATATGCCCCCACGCCTCCGAAATCGGCAGCGGTTCGGCTCCACCAATCCGACCCTAGACAAACTCGCGTTGTCTAGGGTCATTTCTGAATGACTGTCCTGCGTGTTGTACAGGACAGTCATTTTGTCATCATAGAGGTATATTTTATTGACGAAAGTATCAACCAAAGCTTGTCTGTATTTTGCATCGTTGATGTCGCCTTTGCGGAACTGATTAAGGAAAAAACGGATTTCATTTACTGTTGGAACTGTATTTGAGGTTTTCTCCATAAAAATCTGTCTTTCCAAATCATCGTGTTCCTTTTTCTTCTGAGAAATGCGTTCCGCTAAAATGTCTATCAGTTGACCACTTTCAAGAGCTTTGAGTAGGTTTTCTGTTGCCCGTTCATTCTCTTTCAGCAGCCTTTTAAGGCGCTTCAGGTTATCCGTATTCCTTTCCTGCTCACAGAGTAGTACAACCTCGGACGCAATTTTATCGATATTGTCCCTAGTCAATAATTTGCGTGTCTCTGTAATGACCAACTCCTCAATGTAACTCTTATTGACGGTTCCTTTCTTGCAGGACTTATCTTTTCTGTTGGTCACGCACTGATAGTAGAAATATTTTTTGCCCATCTTGCCTTTTCCGCTGACACCTGTCATTGCACTCTTGCAGTAACCGCAAAATAGTTTTGTACTCAATATGTAACTTTCATGAGCCTTTGCACGTGCAGGGGCTTTTTTCTTTTTATTCATCATACGATAAGGATAATACATCGCGGAGGCAAGCAGATTCTTTGCCTTTCCGAACGCCTCTTCCAGCATCTGCGCAAAGTTGGGAGAATCGATCTTCCAATGCTTCTTATACCAGGCGGCAGCTTCCCATTTGTACCGTTCCCCCTGGTCTACGGCATCAAAATGTTCTTTAACATGTTAGAAGCACACGAGAAGCATCGAAGGGTGACGAATATGAAAAGAGGCTGCAGAAATTTTGCAGCCTCTGTGCTATGTGGGTTACTTATCTTCCGCTCTAGCCATTGCCAGCTGGAAGTCCTTGGCGTCAGTGAAAATTTCCTGCTTGTAGGGATTCTTCTTCTGTTCCTTGGAGCGCTTGATAATCAGCGCCAGAGCCAGCACATTGATGGCCAGCGAAGCAATGGAAATCACGCCCTGGGGAACAGGATTTACCAGGGTCGGACGGATAGCGGCATCCATGAAGCCGTCAGCGTACAGTACCGGGAGGGTAGTGAAGATGCTCCTATCCTGGAACAGGGGGAACACCTGAGCGAACATACACCACAGAGCCAGGGTATTTGCCCGGTTCTGGATCCAGCCGCCCTTATTCCACAGGGCATTAGCAACAGTGGGAGCCAGCAGCAGCGCCAGACCGCAATACCATGTGTGGGTAGGCAGGTTCAGATAGGTGTACTGGAAGTTCCACACATCATAGGCCAGGATATACAGCCAGATCATATCGGGCCACAGCATATCTTTCTTATCTTTGGAAGCGTAGATACCCCACCAGCCGGTCATGCAGAAGATGTTGATGATACCGGCAGCGCCGTTGAGCCAGTTCCACCAGCCACCATAGAGCCAGACATTTTCGCTGGACAGCCACCAGCCGTCGGGAGAAAGGGCACCCTTGATGCCGGATTCGAAGTCGCTGACCACAGCAATCAGAATATTGGCGGCCACGATCAGGAAGGGGAAAACCTTGAACCAATCCGTTTTGCCGATGGACCACTTGTATTTCAGCATCATAAAGCCGATGCAGCCCAATGTCGCGGCATAGAGCTTGAAATAATGGAACCAGCTGTTCATGTAGACATAGGTGGGATTATTCAGCGCCCACTGGGCACCCATAGCAGCGCCTACATAAATGGAGATAAAGTAAATAGTCAGACCTGCGGGCAGAACCAGGAAGCAGGCAATGCCGCCCCATTTTGTCCGGCGTGCAAATTCATTGGCGAGAATCAGACCCACAAATACCATCAGCCAGCCAAGAAGCTGGAAACCGGCGGTTTCGCCATAAATCTGGAATAACATAAGATAACCTCCTTATATGACTTCTACTTCTTTGATGTTTAGTTCGTTTCCCTTCAAAAGCCAGGTCTTCTCACTGCCACAATATGGGCAGATGCGACCGTGCTGCACAGTGGGGTATTCCTGCTTGCAGCCGTCACACCAGGTAATTGCCGGCAGGATTTCCACCTTCATTGCACAGCCTGTGAGCATAGGCTTCTTTTTGATGGCCCATTCCCAGCAATCGGTGAGATAGTGGGGGATCACCGTGGATACCTCACCAATCTCAATGGTTACGCTCTGGATCTGGGTCACATCATTTTCTTTGGCGATTTCTTCCAAAGAGTCGATAATATGAAACACAACACCCAGTTCGTGCATCTACTGCTCCTTTTTCTTGGAGAACTTGATCTTCAGGGCCTGCTTTGCACCGTTTCCCAGAACATAAGGCAACTTCTTCTCGCTGGGGATCATGTTGGAACACTCGGGGCGCTCACGATGGAGCTTAATGGCACCGAATTCACACTTGGTGGTGCAGACACCGCAGCCGATGCACTTGTTGGGGTCAACGACGGATGCGCCGCAGCCCAGGCATCTTGCCGTTTCTGCCTTGACCTGCTCTTCCGTGAAGGGGAGCTTTGCATCCCGGAAGGACTTCTTGTGGTCAACATCCTTACGGGTGCCGGGGATCTGACGGGAGGCGTTGTCGTACTGCTCTACCTTGATGTTGTCCTTATCCAGGGCGATGAATTCACGGCGGTTACGGCCGATAGTCAGACTGGAATGGGGCTGCACGAACCGGTGGATGGAGATAGCACCCTCACGGCCAGCAGCGATGGCATCGATGGCAAACTTGGGGCCGGTGTACACATCGCCGCCAACGAAGATATCGGGTTCCGCGGTCTGATAGGTAAGGCTGTCTGCAACTGCACCATTTCCGCGGCCCAGTTCCACCTTGGAGCCCTTCAGCAGATCACCCCACAGAATGCTCTGACCGATGGACAGGAATACCCGGTCGCAGGGAACGGTCTTGGTGTCATTTTCATCATATGCAGGTGCAAACTTGCCATCTTTATCCCATACGCTGACGCAGCGCTTGAAGACGATGCCGGTTACACGGCCGTTTTCAGTGAGAATTTCCTTGGGGCCCCAGCCGCAGTCGATTGTCACATCCTCTTCCAGAGCTTCTGCGATTTCTTCTTCGGAGGCGGGCATCTTGTCCCGAGGCTCCAGGCAGAACATAGCTACAGACTCTGCGCCGCAGCGCTGGGCGGTTCTTGCCACGTCGATGGCCACATTGCCGCCGCCAACAACCACAGCCTTGCCGGTTACAGGATAGCTTTCGTCAGCGCCGACAGTGCGAAGGAAGTCCACGGCGGTCATGACACCTTCTGCATCCTCACCGGGGATACCCGCTTTGCGTCCGCCCTGGCAACCGATGGCAATGTAGAATGCCTTGTAACCCTGTGCACGCAGTTCGTCCAGCGTCACATCCTTGCCCACTTCAATGCCGCACTTGATCTCCACGCCCATGGCCTTGATGATGTCGATTTCGGCATCGATCACATCTTTCTCCAGCTTGAAGCTGGGGATGCCGTAGCGGAGCATACCGCCGGACTTTTCGTTCTTTTCGAAAATCACGGGGGAGTAACCCTTTTCAGCCAGATAGAAAGCACAGCTTAATCCCGCAGGGCCTGCGCCGATGATAGCGACCTTCTCAGAGAAGGAGCCGTTGAGGGAGGGAACCACCTTTTTGGGGATATAGCGGGTTTCTGCGTCCAGATCCTGCTGGGCAATGAACTTCTTGACCTCGTCAATGGCGATAGCCTGGTCGATGGAGCCTCTGGTACAGGCGTCCTCACAGCGGCGGTTGCAGATGCGGCCGCAGACAGCGGGCAGGGGATTATCTTTCTTGATCAGCGCCAGGGCTTCGGTGTAGCGGCCCTGAGCGGCCATCTTCAGGTAACCCTGGACGGCAATGTGTGCAGGACATGCAGTCTTGCAGGGAGCGGTACCGGTATCGTAGCAGTTGATGCGGTTGTTGTCCCTATAGTTTTCATCCCACATATGGGGGCCCCATTTCATCTCGCTGGGCAGGGGATGCTTGGGATACTCTACCTGCTTGCCGTCCTTGGTGCACAGTTTCTGACCCAGCTTCACAGCACCGGCAGGGCAGACCTCCACGCACTTGCCGCAGGCAACGCAGTCGTCCTTTTCCACCCGTGCCACATAGGCGCTTCTGGACAGGTTGGGGGTGTTGAACAGCTGGGAGGTACGCAGAGCATAGCAGACATTGATGTTGCAGTTGCAGATGGCGAAGATTTTGTCTGCACCGTCAATGTTGGTGATCTGATGGACGAAGCCGTTTTCCTCGCCCTTGCGGAAGATTTCCAGAGCCTCTTCCTTGGTGATGTAGCGGCCACCCTTACCGGTTTCCACCACGTAATCAGCCATGTCGCCCACGGCAACACACCAGCCTTCGGGGTCATCGGCACAGCCTTCATCGAAGGTCAGACGGGATTTGCGGCAGGAGCAGGGAGATGCGGCGTACTTGCCCTCATACTTATCCAGCCAGTGGGAGATATGTTCCACCGAAATGGACTGATTCTCGGTTTCGATGGCCTTTTCCACAGGGATCACGTGCATGCCGATGCCGGCGCCTCCGGGAGGTACCATGGGGGTGACCTTCTCCAGAGGCAGACGACTCATCCGCTCGAAGAAACGACCCATTTCGGGATATTTCTTCAGGATGGTGTCATTCATGTTGGTAAATTCCGCACTGCCGGGAACGAACATGGGCAGGACCCACTGCTTGGTGCGGGTGGGGTTCTCCCAGTTGTACTCCAGAATGCCCATAAAGGACATATCGCCCAGAATCTTTTCCAGTTCTTCCTCGCTCTTGCCGGTGAGTTTTACCATGTCGGCCATGGTCTTGGGCTTTCTCACACCCATCTTCAGAGCCACCTCTGCCTGCTCGTCGGTTAAGAGAGTAGCAAGACCCCAGTACTCGGGATCGTACTTGTTGAGCTTTTGAAATCCCAGCTTTACGGGGATCCGGTTGGTGATCATTTTGCCTAAGTCTAAAATGATCTGCCTGGGATTTTCTTCTTTATCTACCCACTCGGGATAGAAACCTGCCAGATAATCTGCCATTTCTCATACTCCTTTCCAATTCTTTACTTCTTCTTTCAGCCAATCAGCAACAGCCTCGATTCCCTCGCCGGTTTTGGCACTGATGGGGAAGATGACCGCTTTGGGATTGCGCATACGGATGTACTCAGTACATTTTTCAAAGTCAAAATCAAAGTAGGGGGCTACATCGATTTTGTTGATAAGGACCGCATCACAGACCTGGAACATGAGCGGGTACTTGAGGGGCTTATCGTGACCCTCCGGTACGGAGAGGATTGCCATGTTTTTCACTGCGCCGGTGTCAAACTCCGCGGGGCAAACCAAATTACCCACATTTTCCAAAACCACCAGGTCGGCTTCACCGGCATCCAGACCGTCCAGACCCTGGCGGGTCATAGCCGCATCCAGGTGGCACATGCCGCCGGTGTGGAGCTGGATGGCCTTGGCGCCGGTGGCGGCGATAGTGACAGCATCCACATCCGAGTCAATGTCCGCCTCCATCACACCGATCTTCAGGTCCTCTTTCAAAAGCTCAATCAGCCGGGTCAGGGTGGTGGTTTTGCCGCTTCCGGGAGAAGACATCAGGTTCAGAAGATAGATTCCCTTCTGCTTCAGTTCTTCCCGAAGTTTCTCTGCCTGGGCATCGTTGTTTGCGAATACACTTTGCTTAACTTCCAAAATTCTTACCTTTTCCAAAAGCATCGCTCCTTTCTGGTCATACCAGCATAGCGGTATTTTTCTACTGATTATAGTTTAAGTTTATTTGGGATAACTGTCAACTATCAACTGGAAATTCTATGTTTTATAGAAAAATCTCAGGTTGAAATTCGACAGTTTGCATGATAAAATAAATTCGTGGTATGTGGTATAACCAAGATATTTGCAGGAGGATGCCATATGAATTTTGAACAGCTTTACGCGCCCAGTTTAAAAGAACTGTTTGTACAGAAATTGCAGGGGATGATTTTGTCCGGAGAACTGCCTATGGGAGAAAAACTACCCTCAGAGCGGGAACTTTGCCAGCAGATGGGTGTCTCCCGTGCTGTTGTCAACGGCGGCATTACAGAACTGGCTCGTCAGGGCTTTTTGGAAGTGCGTCCCCGTCAGGGCGCCTATGTTGCCGACTATCGCCGTGATGGAAACATGGAGACCCTTATGGCCATTATGGACTACAATGGCGGGATGCTCGGCAAAGAGGAGATCCGCTCCATTCTGGAAGTCCGCTGGGGCTTGGAGCAGATGACCCTGCATCGGGTCATTGACAACGCCAGCGATGAACAATTGGAGATGCTTGGAACATTTGTTGATCGACTGGGTGAAAATCCCACACCTGCCCAGGCTGCGGAGATCGCCTTCCGGTTTCACCATGAAATGACCCTCATGGGCGGCAACCACATCCTGCCCTTGATTTATACCTCCTTCAAAGTACCATGTATATCCCTTTGGATCCGCTTCTGCAAGAAATACGGTGTCGCAGCACTTCACAGCAATGTGGAGGAGCTCTACCGGCATCTGCTCAATCGGGATAAAGAAGGCGCAAGACGCTGGAGTAATGTATATTTAGCAGAGGCCATTAATGGTACTCAGCAGATCTATGAAGCATAAAAAGTAATCAATCTTATGTGTCAGCCGGGCCAAACGGCTGGAAACACGTGAGATGCGCACGAGAAAATGAAACAACACCGGTCAGACAGAAATTGCCTGGACCGGTGCTGCTTTTCTTAAATTACAAGCCGGAATATGTACCGAATACGCTCTGTAAATCCGGTATAGGAGAGCAGAAGCAGCAGAGTAATTCCCGGATACAACGCCTTTGCTGAGATAACAGCCCTTGCAGCCATGCGGTCAAAACCTCCGTAGTTACCGACAATGAATTCCGTAACACCACAGTGAACAATGTGATGCTCTACAGCCTCTGTAAGCGCTGAAAAGATTTCCTCGGAAATTTCCCTGTGGCCAATAAAGAAGCAGCTTTTCATATTGCACCTCAATATTTGGTAATACCAAATTTTAATTATTATATTTGGTATTACCAAATATATCAAGACCCCTACGGCATATAATGATGCCATAAGGGTGGTGAGCAGTATGAAACCGAGAAAGCTGGAGCTAGGCGATCGTAACATCATCGGCAAGCGTGTTACCGAGGCGCGGCTGGCACAGGGAATGAAACAGGTGGAACTGCTTGCCAAATTGCAGCTTGCCGGGATTGATATCAGCGTACCCGCGCTGTCTTTACTGGAAGGTCAGAAACGCCCGGTATCAGATATTGAGCTGAATGCCCTGGCAGACATCCTGAATGTATCCGTTGACTGGCTGCTGGGTAGAGAATGAAAAAACGCCGTCGATGCGAGTTGCGCTCACACCGACGGCGATGTTTATTTTATGCCCTGTTTTTCCTTGAAAAAAGCAAGAAATCCGGAAAGCAAAACACCGGGAAAAAGTTTAATACTATTTCCTGATTAAAATCTTTGATTTTAATCAGGAAGGCATCGCCTAATGGCGCTGCCAGTTTTGTGATTTATAAGGAAAGAAATCACAAAACAAGTCTCATATGAACTCCTTGCCCTTCGGGCAATTAAAATCTTTTCTAAAGATTTTAATTGGAGTTCAGTATAAAATTCCCGGTTTTCTGAAAAAGCATTTTTCGGAACTATCCCCGCGGCTATCCCCCACGGCATTTTCGGCCGCTCCATTTTACGTTAAAAAGTTAGAAAAGCACCGGATTTCGTGTCGAAATCCGGTGCTTTTATGGTTGCGGAGGCAGGACTCGAACCTACGACCTCCGGATTATGAGCCGAAGTTGACATAACTTTCTTCACGAATTATCACCGCTTTGGAGCCTTTTCTGGGAGTTTGTCAACTTCCCAAATCCACTGAAGTCCACCCAATCCACTGCGTGATAATCCCGTATGGGTCAAAACATGGGTCAAAATACAATCAACTTTTATAACCTTCCATTATTATAGCCAGTAGAAATCAAAAATGGTCTTCAACAATACTTCTCTTTGCAATCAGCTTTCCTTGCGGCAGCTTATCTCTCCAATTAATATACTTGCTACCATATACACCATGTCCCTTACCGAATACAAAACGATACAGAATCTGATATCCCCGTAGATAATCTCTGCACATTCTTTCTGTGCTTTCAACCTGTGCTATACACTTATCTGCATCCGCAGGGGAACCTTTCAGCTCAATCCGGTATGCAGTGGGAGGATTAGTATCATCCGCCAGGAGCAAGAAATCACATCGTTCCGGAATTTGTCCTTTAGGAAGAACTTCGCCATCAATCTTATAGTGTCTGACACGCCCTAGGCTATCATTATGCCCAACATGCTTATAGTCATGTCGTTCATCTTTAGAAACTATCGTGCGTTGCCTTTCTGCACAACGAGAAGGGTGATCACATAATACAATTTTGCAGAGATTGACAGGCATTGTCAAGCCTCCTCTATAGACAGGTCGTACAATCCATCACATTCATCAGTAATTGCAATCGATGCGCCATCTATCAGCTCATTCCTAATTAGTCCCATCTCACCGTCTTTTGCGTCTTCCAAAACACCATTGCATACATGATAGGAACTTACTTTTTTAGGATCTAGTTGCTTTGCTCGATCAATAATGTTCTCAACACCTGCAACACCTCTGTTACACAGCACATCTGCATAAATTAGATTGTTCATTTCTCCTAAAATATACGGACTATGTGTTGTAATCAGTCCAGTGTTACCGTTACTCTTAAACAGTGCCAAGAGTTCTGCAATCAACTTCTGCGAATCAGGATAGAGGTGAGATTCCGGTTCCTCAACAATTAGGAACACCGGCTTATTCTCTAGCAAGTAGTAAAACAAGATATTGGTAATCCAAACCGTCTCCTGCTGGCCGGAGGAAGCAAAGTTAATTTTTACATACTGCTTGTTCTGTCTATCACCAATGTAAAGTTTTTCCTCTCCATTTTCATACTGGTATCGGCCTTTGATGATGCTCTCAATAAGCTGCTTACACTTTTTTGCCAATCCAATATTGAAGGCTTTTTGAGTCAAATGTATCTGGTCAGACAAAAGGCCCTCTATTCCGTGGGCAAAGCTTGGCTTCAGTCGCAAAATAAGCTCAACATATCGTTGGGTACAATAGTCAATACTCCGTTTTTGGCTTTCACTCATCGAAGTAAAGATAAAGTTGAGTTGGGTTGTCAGCAGAGTGATCATGCTGCGACCAGCCGGAATGAAAACAGTTTCATATGCATCTTCAAACAACTCAGATAACTTTGCTTCTTCACGCTCTCGCTGAGCAGCCGTCATATCAGTAAACACATGAGAATCTAATTCAAAAAGATAGTCTCCAATCTTTTGGCTAAACTCAATTGTGACATAGTTTGGCCCGCCATTGTTTTTATAGTTTGGCTTCAAATATACCCGGATATATGTTTTGGGGGCATACTCATATTTTGCCTCCATGTCATTAGACATTCCGTAACTAGAGCCAAAAAGCTGCATGAATTTATCCTTCAGCCTTTTAGTTAATCGAACCTTCCATTTTTCGGGTTTCTCGCCAGTAGTGCCACGAAGCATCATATCCAGAATATCGTCTTTTATTGTGCGGAAAAAATATACTGCTTTTGCAACGGTACTCTTTCCGTTTGCTTGAGGACCAGTCAAAACAATCAGTTCGTTTAGGTTAATACTGCAATTTTCGATTGGACCCAAATTACGCAAAGTAATCTTATGCATAATCTGTACCTCCCAATATAGAATATCCCTAAAGGGAATAATTCGCACTTTACTGTGCTTTTAGAGTTAATAGTTTTTGGGTAAGCGATGTTACTTCGAGTTTAGACTTTAGTTCACCTTCGCTCATCCCAAGTTCCTCAGTCACTTGTGAATAATCGAGTTCCAACTTCTCAAGCATAAAACTATGACGCGCCTCAAATGCTTGGAAAACATCATCCCATGACAACGCATAGAGTTCAAAATTACCTATAATATCTGCTAAACCTTTTTTGCCATGCTGCTTGAAGTTTTCATATTTGACTTTAACATCGTCATCGACTTCAGCACACACCGTGAAGAACCGCCATGTTCTATTGCTGCTAGTAAATCGAGGTTCTTTCCTAATAGTGTTTGCGTAACGAACTATTTGGTTAAAAACATCCAGAGACAGCTTAACATGAGGTGCTTTCAACTCGATAATCAGCATTTCGCTGGTGCTGTCTTCGCGTACTTGTTGCGAGTAGAGGAAAATATCCGCACGCTGCCGTGCATCTTCTGTTGTCATTGTAAAACCAGTATCGCCAGGACAATCTGTGATTTTTTCATACTCCCGTAAGGAAGTTGAAAGATTTTTGTCCGATGTAAGCATATGATACTGCTCTCCAAATAGCCAGAAATGCTGTTCGATTATTTTCTGGATATGATCACGCTCATTTGCAAACTTGCATGTTTCAAAAACAATTTTCTTTAATTCCTCTATGACAGCTACACGTCTCTCAATTATACTTACCGCGTCAATAATATACTGAAGTTTAGAGCGTCGGAGAATGGATGCAAAGTTTTCTCGTTGTTCTGATGTTAGGCTGACAACTTGCTCGACAATCTGAAGAACATTTTCTCTTTCATCAGAAGACAACAGTAAATTAAGAAAACCTAACAATGATCTCTCCTGAGTATCATTGAGTTGATAGAAAATATGTGGCTCAACACAGTATAACTCACGAGTTACCGTTTCAAAATCCTTTTTACGCAGTTTACCATACTCATCTTTACTAAAGACCGGATAATTTCCTTTGCGTTCCATTTCAGCCATCCTGAGATCTGCTTGACATGTCAAAAAAGACTTAAGCACATCAGATACAATAAAAGCAATCATCCGTTTTAAGTCTCGCAAATACGGACGAGGATCTGTCTGATCTTGGCCTTCGATGGAAATTTGTTCGCCAGTGTCTTCTTGCGGAAAAAACATCCCTACGCGGAAGAAAGCTGAAGAAACAAACACGGCATGATAGAATCCAACTTTATTCTTGTTAAAAGATGTGTTCTCTACAGCAACGATTTCTCCACTTTGAGTTAGATAATAAATCTTAGACGAATTAGATACATTACTATTCCAAACAACAATATTAATATCAAATTCATACTGCCCAAGTTTTTCTGTACTTTCTTTTGATAAATCTGTATTTATGTATTCAGACACATCCAAAGGGATTCCCATATACTCCAGAGAATAGTTTTTAGCCTTATTTAAGTGCAAGTACCACGCAAATTCCTCCAGGAGTTTTTTCTTTATGCTCAAGTATGACACTTGATCTGTTGTTTTTGAATCATATAACGGAAATCTAACAACTGTACCGGTAGAACTAGCTCCTGTAGCAATCACAGGTTGTGATGTTTCAAAGCGGCTTTTATCGGCAGAATCTGTCTGAATACAATAGGATTTCAGCTGCCCCTCATCCTCATAAATCGTTTCCCATTCGGCCGATGAAGAAAATGCTAAATAAGAAAAACGACCCTTGCCCTTATTAGACTGGGATTTGATCCTGATTTCACTTGTATTTTTTAAAGAAGATAAGAAGGTTCCAAATGTCTCATTTAAGTTTTTATAAGGAATACCCGAACCGTTGTCTTTTACGACAAGTTGCATAGCTTCCTGCATTGATGCACCTTGAAGTGATACACTAATCTGAGTTGCTCCTGCCTCGAAACCATTCCAAATATATTCGCACACTGCATCTTGGCAGTCCTTAGTTATTCCAGCGCGGTCAAAACTATTATTATTTAAGGAAACTTGCCACTTCATAACAACGCATCCTTTCATCGGTACAATAACATCAATTATATTTTCATGCATCTATTATACATTGTTTTTTTTAACTTACAACCATTAATTTGTTATGGTACCAACCACTTCCCGCCAAATAATAGAACACCTTGCCGCCCGGCAGCACCTAACAATACTCATAAAACAATTAAAACCCTTCCAAATGTCAGCAGCACCGGCTCTTGTCAGACCGGTGCTGAACTATATTCGCAATTCCTTCAGCAATCCTCCTTCTCAACTTCCAGCATGAGCTGGACACCCAGTTTCACTCCGGCGTGAAAGGCTGCTCTGGTTTCTCCTGCATTCATAATGACGGCGAGGGTGTAGATCTCATTCGCTTTCTCAACGGGCAGGAATTCCAAGGCAGTGCCAAACTTGGCATTCGCGGTTTTGCTTTCCGGTGTTTCGATACCCACATCCTCGCAATAGTGCCAGTAGAGCGTGTCCAGGACTGGCACATCACTGTCACTGCAAAACTTGGCCGGGTTTGATTTGATATCCGATTTCAGGTTTTCGATCAGATTTTTCATGGCAGCACCTCCAAATGTTTTGGTGATGGTAACTCTGAAAACCTGTTCTTTCAAGTGTGTAATATGCCAAAATTATTCGCTCAAACCTGGGCGAAAACAGGAAAAGCCGCTGCTCCGCCTGTGTTGCACGTTCCGTATTTGCGAAAGTGACCTCGAAAAGATTCCGCAACTGAAGCTGCGCCAGCACCGGCTCCATCAGTGCCTGAATGATCCATTGCCCAGAATAGAGCAGATAGGATGCGCTTATGAACTCCATTCTGCACCAGTTTCCTCTGAATGTGATGTACTGGTCTGAAAACTCTAGCAATTCCAAGCAGCACCATCCCCAGATCAGGATGGTGCTGCATTTTTATGGTTCTGTAAGTTCGGTCGAAAGTTGGATGCCCACCTTCACACCCTCCACAAACCCTGCCCGCTCATGATCCCGACACAGTGCGCACATCGGATCGGTGATTCTATCCATCTCCCGGAGTGGCATTCCGTTCATCGCTTGATATAGCTCACGGAAGTCAGTCTTGATCCGGTCGTCGTCCATTCGATTGGCTTCGCTGTAGGACTCGTAGAGCATGGTCAGGATAGAATCTCCATCTCCAAAGCTGGGTGGACTCTCTGCCAGTAGTCGTTTCAAGTCCTCAATGTATGGATTCAAAAGCACACACCTCCAAAATGTTTGTGGTATGTTAACTCAGCTCCCCTCAAAAAGCAAGTAGCTGAAATCACCAAAAGTTTATAGACCGTTCAAACTTTTTCGACAGCATCCCGGAAAAAATCCTGTTGCCTGATTGATAAAATAGAGTTAGAGGCTCTTCTCGGCGCGAAAGAATCAGCGAAGTGTCAATCTGGGAATCTTTCGCATCCGAGTGCAAAGCTCACATTTTTGATTTGGAGGATACCGAATGACCAATTATGTTTTCCGAAGGCGGTTTTGTTTTGAAAGCTTTATCTCAAGTCAGAATTGCAGGAGGAAACTATTTGAAGAAATACGAAAACTACAACGAACTGCCGCTGACACTGTCCGTACCGGAAGTGGCTGCGGTGCTGGGAATCTCCAGAGCAGGAGCCTACGAGCTGGTTCACTCTGCGTCGTTCCCGAAAGTAAAAATAGGCAAGCGAATCCTTGTGCCGAAGGACAAGCTCATCGAATGGCTTGATGCGCAGGTGGAGGTGGCGGATTGAGAAAGTATGCGCCACCTCGAAAAGAGTTTCTGATGCTTCCAAACTCCGTGTTCGATATGCCGCTGGATGTGTACGCATTCAAGATCTATGCCTATCTGGTCTGCTGTGCAGGCAGCCGGGGCGAGTGCTGGCCTACGATGAATACCATGAGCAAGAAGCTGGGTATCGCTATGAGTACGGTACAGGATCGGATCAGCCTTCTGGAAAAGCGGAAGCTGATCTCCATCAAGAAGCATACCGGTACAGGGAAGTATAAGAACAATGTCTATGTTCTGCTCCCGCAGGATAACCCAGAAATCTATCGCGACCTGACGGAGCCGGAGGAATTGCCCATGTACATAATGTAAGACGGTGAAACCCTATTTTGCCCGAAAACAAGTAAGAATACGAAGGTAACAAATACCTCCCGTCCACGCCCTCAGAAACACTCCCAGTTTTGGCACCGATTTTAGGGGGTGTGTACGGTTTTCGGTTCGGGTAAGGGTGGTACACCACCCCGCTGAGAAAAGCCCCAGAACAACGAGCGTACGCACCATTTTAGAGGCTTGAGAACCATTCTGAGATGGTACTACCGGACGCACTGCGGTATCGCCGGAATCCCGCCTCTGGATAATATGCACGAAAATTTTGACCTCCAGGCTTGGACGCGAGGAAATTACGAGAAGCAGGTTAAAGTAAGGGGGCATCTATGCCCCCTTACAGATCACACCGGACGGCAGAGCCGACCGGGTTGCAACAGGTTTTCGGATTCTGGACAGCGGGGTCATATCAGGAGTCCGTATAGAATGCACAATAGAATGGAGGAATTTAGTGAGCGAAACCAAAACAAAATACGCAATTTATCTGTACCCCTCCCAGATGGAGGAAATCAAGAACATGATGGAGCAGGCCAATGCCAAAAGCCAGAGCGAATTTGTATCTGATGCCATCCGCTTTTATATCGGGTATCTGCAGCAAGGGAAGAACGTGAATTATCTGGCACCTATCATCGCCCAGTGTATCCGAGAAGAGATCAGCAGCACCGAAAAGAATATCTCGCAGATACTGTTCAAGCTGGCAGTGGAGGCAGCCATGGTTGCCCAACTGGAAGCGGCACAGCTTCGCGTTTCAGAGGAACAAATGAGCAGTCTGCGAAGAACCTGTTCCAACAAAGTTGCGGAGAATAACGGCATTATTTCCTTTGAAGAAGCCTACCGCTACCAGCATCGCTAAAGGAATCAGCCATGCCTAAAATCATCGTAACCAGCACTTTTCGCAAAGGCGGAAAAGGCGGTAAGAACGGCGGTGCGGGAGGATTACTCAAGTACATGGGAACCCGGGAGGGAGTTGAAAAACTCCCTCTGGGCAAGGAAAACAAGCCAGCTACGAAACAGCAGCAAAGCCTGATTGCCTCCGCTGTAAGCAGAATTCCCGGCACCGCTGAATACCCTGAGTACCGGGAATATCTGGGTTCCGAGACAAGAGCTTCCGCAACAAACTTCCTGAATGCAGTCATACAGCGAGAAGAACAGGCGGAGGATATCGGTAAACTGGTGACCTATATGGCAGAGCGCCCGGGCGTGGTGAAACTGGGGAAACACGGCCTGTTTTCCCAGACAGATGATCCCATCGATCTGGAAAAAGCCGCAGAGGATGTGACCAATCATACAGGCTATATCTGGACCCATGTTGTGAGTCTGCACCGGGAGGATGCCGAGCGTTTGGGGTATAACAACGCTGATGCCTGGAAGTCCCTTGTGAGAAGAAACGTCACTGCCATTGCTGAAGCCCACAGGATTCCCCTGACGGATCTTCAGTGGTACGCAGCCTTTCACAACACCGGGCATCATCCCCACATTCACCTTATGGTCTATTCCAAGGGGCAGGAGGGGTATCTGTCCAAACAAAGTATTGATCGCTTAAGAAGCTGTTTCGGTAACGATATTTTCAAGCAGGAGCAGTACCATCTGTTTCAGTTACAGACCGAACTGCGGCAGGATATCAAGGAAAAATCCGGGCAAAGAATCCGAGATCTGGTTGCCCGTGCGGAAACAGCCCCACAGCCGGATACACAGATTCAGTTCCTGCTTGTAAAGCTGAGAAAGCAGCTAGACAAGTATCAAGGGAAGAAAGTGTATGGGTATCTGCCAAAATCCATAAAGACCACTGTCAATGAGATCGTGGCTGTTCTCTCCAGCGAGCCAGCTATCGAAGGGTTTTACAAGGAATGGAACAAAGTCAATCGCGAGAAATTATCTCTATATTATGAGAACAAAGATCCATCGGTTCCACTGGTGGATAACAAGGAGTTCCGCAGCATCAAGAACATGATCATCAAAGCGGTTATGAAGATGCCATGGGAGGTCGTAATGCGGTCTGACGAGATTGTTCAAAAGCCGCTTGTCACGATCCTGTGTGAAGAAAATGACTCTGCCAACAGTTCGTCAGATGGTAACGGTGCTGCCGCCGATGCACCTGGCAGCACGGAACCTGAACGAATCACAATGGACGTTTCCGCCTTCACTGAATATCAAATCTCAGCTGTTGCAAACGGAATCATTGGCGCATTGGCAAGACTGATTAGTGATAAGTGCATGGCCCATCGCCAGAGCCAGCAAGAGCAAATTGATTCCAAGCTGAAAGCAAAAATCAATGAGAAAAAGCAAGCTCTGGGACTCCGCACAGAAAGAACCCAGGAACCCAGTTACCAGACGCAGAAAGAATATGATATGTCAATGTAGGGGGGCAAAGATTGTTGGTAATTGTGAATAGCTATTATGCCTCTTCTGTGGTAATGTTGTAAGCTGCAGGAGGTGCTTAGAATGGCAAAAAGAAGAAGCAACGGTGAGGGCAATATCCGCAAACGGAAAGACGGTCGCTGGGAGGGGCGATATACCGCAGGCCATGACCCGGTTACGGGCAAGCAGGTTTTCAAGAATGTGCTGGGCAAATCCCAGGCAGAAGTTCGGGAGAAACTGAAAAAAGCGTTGGAGCAGAATCAGAAAATCGATTTCACCCGGACAGGTAAATACACAGTTGAGCAGTGGATGGAGGAATGGTTTGAAAACGTGTGCAAGATCAAGGTTCGCCCTTCCTCCCATCAGACATACCGGGGCTATATTGACCACCGTATCGCCCCCAACATCGGCAAAATCCCGCTGGAGAGGCTCAGCACTATGGATCTGCAGAAGCTCTACCGCAAGCTCATGAGTAAGGGCCGGGTAGAGCGAATCGAGGCAGAGCACCAGCCGAAGGGTCTATCCGCAAAGACAGTTCGGAATATCAATCAGGTCATTTCCTCCGCCATGGACTTCGCGGTCGCGCAGAAGATCATTACGGAGAATCCCTGCAAGAATGTTTCCCTGCCAAAGAGCGAGCATAAGGAAATGCAGACCATCCCAGCGGATCAGCTGCAGGCATTTCTCACCGAAGCGAAAGCGACGGGTATCTACGAAATGTACTACATTGAACTGGCAACCGGCCTGCGCCGGGGCGAATTGCTGGGGCTAAAATGGCAGGATATTGACTGGAAGAATGGCATCATCAAGGTGCGCCGGCAGGTGGCGCGGGTGGATGGCGAGATCGTGGAAGCGCCCCTGAAAGCAAAGAACTCTTATCGCTCAGTAAGCATCTCCCCACAGGCGATAGAAGTTCTGAAACAGCAAAAAGCCAAGATCAATGGCCAGTACGTCTTCCCATCCCCCAACGGCGGCCCCATCTCCCCGGATAGTGTCAACAATATGCTTAAGCGTGTCCTGGAAAGAGCGGGGATTCCAAAGGTCAGATTCCACGATTTAAGACATACGGCGGCCTCTACGATGATTGCCAACGGCGTTGACCTGGTGACAACAGCTGCGGAACTGGGTCACGCCAACGCAAACACAACGGCAACAATTTACGCACACCAGATTGCCATTGCCAGAGCAACAGCTGCGGATGTCCGGGCGGGGGTGTTTGCGGGGAGAAAATAGCAGAATTTACGGAAAAACCATTTTCTATGAAAAAGTTCGGTTTTTCCCACCCCTGATTTTGAGCTATCCCCAAACTATCCCCAAAGCAAATTTGAAGCCAATGCGAATTTACGTAAAAAGTTAGAAAAATCCCGGATTTCTTGTCGAAATCCGGGATAATTTTGGTTGCGGAGGCAGGACTCGAACCTACGACCTCCGGGTTATGAGCCCGACGAGCTTCCAACTGCTCTACTCCGCGATATTCTGTTGCACCTCTCATGTGCTCATGTATTATAGCATGAGTAAGACACTTTGTCAACCCCTATTTTCTTTGAGTTTCGGCCATCCATCCTCTCAAGAATATCCACAGCCAAACAGGTTTAGCAAACAAGAAAAAAGCAAAGAAAACGAAGGAAACTCGCTCCATTTTGCGAAAGAAAGCGTATGTAGTAGACCGTCTGTCTGACCACCTGATACTAGTAGTCTGTAACATTTAAACTTGCAATACAGGATACAGGCGTCTAA
>ERZ839767.2958-NODE-2958-length-20548-cov-6.865808_pt1 | contig 20548 bp, 23 predicted proteins | sample MGYA00519879_ERZ839767 | MGnify/ENA primary metagenome ERZ839767 (study PRJEB31850, sample SAMEA3708852) | human gut metagenome | biome: human gut; feature: human-associated habitat; material: faeces | place: China | collected 2014 ...
TGAAAAGCGCCCATACAAATCATTTTACATGATTTGATGGGCTTTTTTTATGCTTTTTTAGTGAAATAGCCACGAAAACAGGAACTCCGGCTTCGTGTTTTTAAGCATCAAATCCAAGTATATTTAAACCATGAGGTGAAGAACTTCATAAAAAGCAGTTGATGGCAGTCCTTCTGATCAAAGGATTTCCTAATACCATCAATGTTCATACAGGTGATGTCGGCTCGATTAGGACGTGCTGACCACGTAAACCAAAGCGGAGGATTCCATTTTGGGTGGTCAGCTATTGTCTAAATTGGCACACCTTTACCATGCGATTTCCTTCGCAGAAAAACTACGGAGGAAATTTATATGGTAGAAAAAAACAGCAATTACAGAGATTTTAGTAATAGAAAATCATTCAACAATGCACCCGTTGGTGTAGATGAAGAGCTTGTTCCAGCAGTTCTTACAAAAGAAATGATTGTAACTTTGAAACCTATGAAGTTGGATTTTGAAAATGTAGAAACATGGACCTTCCCACATGGTAAGAAGGTACCAGTCGTATTTATTCCAAATAAAAAAGGGTTTATGGATATTTATATGAAATTCTTTAATGAGGAAGTCGAAAGATACCTTAAACATAAGGATGCCATAACAAGTGATGATCTTTCACTGGATAAATTCCTTGAGGATATTGATGATGAAGATGGAAACGGTTATGATCCAACTGGAACAACAGAGAATGAGGATAAAGCACTCATGATGATGGCATTTGAGTTACTTGTAGAAGAACTTGAATCACAGGATGCAAATATGGGTAAAATTATTCGTTTACTTGCAGATGGTTTTCAAAAGAAAGAAATCCTTGAAAAAGTCAATCTCGGAAAGGGAAAGACACAAGGATATGCATTCATTGAAAAAACGCAGAAAAATGCTCTTAAAATTTACAATGATAAGTACCGTGATTAATAATCTGTAATCATATAAAACAACAGCAGCACCGGAGTAGCTAACCGATGCTGCTTTTCTATTAGTCTTTTTTATAAAATTCAGTGATATACCCATCAGCTCGAAGTAGTATATCAGGCATCCAGTCTGGTGTTTGTGCCATCTGCGTGCAGAGCACTTCTAGTGATGTCTTTTCAGAACATTCGATAATCAGTTCATCGTGGACATGACCGCAGATGAAGCAATGGAATAAGGTTTTCATTGCATTCATCAGAAGGTCTCTGGAGATGGCTTGTACCACATTCTCGACAAATTTAGCTCCGTAGCTTTCCAGGCGTTCCCATTTCTTGGTAGCACCGATGCCCTCATAAGTTACGGACTCACCACCGAACTTGTTCTCGCCAACACGAGGCTTGATGTAGGTGAGCTTTCTGCCGGACGGAAGAGTAATGAATAGAATGCCACTGCGCCAGGTGAACTTGATACCATGTGAGGCAGTGCTGCAATGCATCTTGATTGCATTTTTGATGGCTGTATCAAAGTCCCACCAGAGAGCCACGATATTTGGATTGGACTGCCTCCAGGCGTCTACCAGCGGTTGGAGCTCATCTTCGGTCAGTCCCATTTCTAACGCACCCATTGCATTAAGTGAACCGACGCTGCCGCCGTAGCCAAGAGCCAGCTCCGCAATCTTACCTTTTTGACGAAGGTGACCGTTGATGCCATGTTTCTCAACCGGTACATGGAACATCTGACTGGCACTCGCACAGTAAATGTCACCACCATTTTTGAATACCTCTGCACGCCATGATTCTCCGGCAAGGTGAGCAATAACACGAGCTTCGATTGCACTAAAGTCAGCCACATAGAATTTGTATCCAGGATTTGCAATGAAGGCAGTGCGGATAAGTTGGGAAAGGGTATCTGGGATATCATCATATAACATAGACAAGGAATCATAATCGCCAATGCGGACAAGTTCTCTTGCAGAGTCCAGATCATCCATGTGGTTTTGAGGAAGGTTCTGTAACTGGATCAAGCGGCCAGCCCAGCGACCGGTACGATTGGCACCGTAGAATTGGAACATACCTCTAGTACGATGATCGTTGCACGCAGCATTTTACATGGATTTTTTTGACAGAGCTTTTCGCAAGTTGCTGACGAAGGGAGAGGACCTGTGCTAAATTTTCCGGAGCATCTTTGATCATTTCAGCAATGGCCTTCTTACCAAGTGATTCTGTTTCAATCCCATGATCAGATAACCAGGACTTCATTTGTGACACACTGTTTGGATTATCGATATCCGTAAGGCCGCGTATCTCATCTGTGATAGCTGCTTTGGAACGTTCGTAAAAGGTAATACCGTTGTCTACCATTTGCATGTCAACAAGGGTACCTCGATCATTGATTTCCTGGTCAAGGTGATATTCATCCCATACGAAGTTCGGTACAGGAAACTTATGGAGTTTGTCCTTGATGCCAATTTCGACTTCAACGTCACGCTTGTTGTATGACTTAAAAACAGTCCATTTCTCTTGTGAATGCCTGGGAAGGTTTCTGGTCCTGCCACCATTGGATTTGGTAGGTTTGCATGGAATGCAGAAGTAGCGGATGAGATCTTTGCCTTCCTTCATTTTCTGATCCTTAAGGCCAAGCACAGCACCGACACCTTCAAGTGAAAGTGGGAGTCCCATGTAGGCACTCCAAATCATTGTGCAGCGCCATGAAGCAGGATCGAGGTAATTGCCAACGGTGTCCTCAGGAATGCTGTAACTGCAGAAGCGGTCAGGATAGTTACGCTTCATCCAGTAGGAGAGACAGATGCGCTCGAAGAAAGCGTTGAAGGCCATTTGATTGTGTCATCGCTGACAATAGCATCTAGAATCTCATCAGGAAGAACATTGCCACAGACTAAGTCATATACGATGACATCACCGCCATTGATGGAGACTGCAAATAATAGTATTTCAAAACTCTCAGATTCGGCATATTTGTATACGCCGGATTTTTTTATATCAACATCGCTGTAAGTTTCTGAGTCGATGGACATTTCTTTTATATTTTCCATGTGTTTACTCCTTTATAAAAATAGGCAGCAGCACGATATGTACTGCCGCCCACATGTTAAATTTTGTTATCTGAAGAATTGTTCTTCTTTTTTCTTACTAGCCCTGGGCAAAGCCAATGTACGAAGCGAATCGATACTCCGATCAGCCACTTCCAGATTGCAGCTAGTGCAAAAAGTGTTAATACAAGTACGATAGCAGTAAAAGTGAAATTTACAGCATCGTTTATGAATTGATTAAGCAATTCCATACTCATTGGTTGTCACCTGTCCTTTCATTGTCATCAGTGTTCTGCTGAGTTTTCTTTTCCTTATGTGCTTTGACTTTCTTTTTGATAAAGTAGACAGCTTCATGGATCATCATTCCGAGTCCAAAGAGAAGGTATCCCATTGTGGCGCCAAAGCAAACCGATAACATTAATTCTTGATAAGTTGTCATTATATTTCACCTCATTTTTCTAAGATGGCTGGCAGCAGTTGTGCCACTGCCAGCCGGATTTATTGTGTTGCAGATTAGCTTAAGAAATCGTCATCCTCTTCGGTAGCAAAATCATCCTCAGCTCTAGACTTACCGCCAAGAGGCTCACCATCACGAATCTTCTGAAGGTTGTTAAGTCCACAGGCGATTCCACGGTTACCGTTGGAATTGAAAGCGTACAGGTTAATGGAAGCACGGCCGTACACGCCGCTGTAAACTTCGGAACGATCAATGATCTGCTGACAATCTGCATCTACAATACCAGGGGCAGTAGCAGAGTTGGCGTTGATGAAGTAGCTGTCCTTATAAGCTTCATCGCCAGGACGCTCCTTGTCTCCGTCACGAAGAGGAATCTTGATAACATCAAGTGCAGGACAAACCTTAGCGGTTCCCTTAAGCTTAGATTCACCTTCCTCGTAGGCTGCCTGGATTGCGGATTTAATTTTGTTTACGGTTACGGTATCTGATTTTGGAATGATAAGAGAAACGCTGTACTTTGGTGCGCCTCCATTGATTGACTTAGGATCCCACACGTTAGCATATGACCATCTTGTGTTTACTCCTGTAATAACTTTTGTAGGGTTTGCGATCTTAGACATAATATTTTCCTCCTGTTAATTGTCATTAAAATCATCTGCTGCAGTGTTCATTGCTGGTCTTTTATCAGACTCAGGAACAAGAGCAGGTTTGCCTGGTGGCTTATATACAAGTCCACCTAAAATCTCATCAAACTTCTTCTTTCCAAGCAGTGAGCTCATAGCAGTAATACCAAGAAGCTTCTTTTCATATGGATCGTATCCAGCAGCGGTTACCGCTTCCGCGACAGCGTCGTCGTCAGTGTATTTACGGTTGCTTCTGCTTTCTACGATTTTGAAACCATCGTAGTGGGTTCCAGATTGTGCTTGTGTCAGTGCGTAATCTTTGATGTCATTTCCCCAGGTAATCAACTGGTCAATTCTTGGAAGAATTGCTGCAATCTCGAAATCATCAAGGGTAGCAGGCATCTCGAAATCGTACCTTGCAAGTTCCAAGTTGGTTTCTGCACGCTTTCTACAAGTAGCTTTTACTTTGCAGAACTGGCAGTGGTCACCAGCCTTAAATTCACCTTTGCCTTCGTAAGCGAGGGCAGCGGTAGGTTTCAGTACATCCTCAGCCCATTTAAGAAGATCATCTTTGCTGATGGAGCTGGTAGATATGTTTTCTCTTCGTGGCTGGAAGATTGTCATTTCGATAGTGCTGATGTCATACAAGTCATCGAATGCCTCTAAAGCACCGAGCGCATAGCACATCATCTGACTGTTACCTTCGGATTCCACAAGGACTCCAAGACCATGCTTGTAATCAATAATGTGGAGAACTTCATCTGCAATGATGACGCAGTCGCCAGTTCCGAATCCGTTCTCAACCCATCGAGAGAAGTCCAGTCTCTGCTCAATGAATACCATAGGGTCACTGCAGAACTTCTTGGAACGTTCGAATTGCTCCAGAACATAATCTCTGTATTCTTCCGCACAGTTTTGTATTTCACCACTGTAATAAGTAAGGTTCTCAGTTGGATCTTCTACATCACGTCCCAGCGCCTTTTCTACTAAGTAGGCACAAAGCTCATGACAGTCGGTACCTTCCTGCGCATAAGGAGAGGACTTATTTTTGATTCCTTCACAGAGCTTTGCAGAAGGTGGACAGTTGATCCATCGATGCGAAGCTGATGCGGAGAGGAATGCGTGCTTAGCCATTGACAATTACCTCGGCCTTAGCCACTAAAGCAGGATAATCTTCCTCTTTCACGTCACTCAGGCGATTAGCACCATATTTTGTTAAGAGGGCCTTTGCTTCAGCTTTCTTACCCTTACCAGCAAGTGAAGCCATGATTCCGCGTACATCCTGGAAGGAGTATTTCTTAACTGCAGATTCCTGTGCAGGTGCTTCTTTCTCTTTGGCTTTTGTTTCAACCTTGCTTATTTCAGAAGCAGTTTCTGTGAACATTTCTTTTAATGCAGTAGCTGCATCAATCATTTTCTGTCCAGCGGTGATCATCTCATCAAGGACAAGATCTAAATTCGACATCTTACTCATTTTCAGGTTCCTCACTTTCTCTTTGATTTTCAATAGATTGTCTTAGTTTGGCTGCCAGTCTTTTTGCTACGACGTTGATGGCAATGAGCGTGTCAATAAGCTCTTCATCAACTGCATCAATAGGACTGGCAGAATCTCTTGTGTTTGTCATCTTCTTAACCTCGCTTTCCGATTGGCTTTCTGCCTTTCTAACTTCCTAAGGGGATTCGAAGGAGTGGATTCCGGATTTTTTGAAAACTTTTTAAATTTTCTTTTTGACCGGTGCCTCATGCCCTTCTAACTACTTAAGGGAAAGTGCGAGATGAAATTCCGGGTTTTGTGAAAATAAAAATGTCAGGTAGGAGCCTTCTATTGAAATATTAATGGAACGTACCTATGAAGTACCCTTATTTGTCATGCGTAATTTTGCTGTCATCGAGTCGGTACTTCAAAAGGATCGGCTCATTTTTGTTTCCTTGCAACGCTTACCAGATTAGCGGAAAATGAGGAACAAAGATGATTATAAGGATGAGATACGAAACAGAATTTGAGAAATTTGAAATGGATGTAGATGCTGCAAGCAAGTGGGTCAACATCTCCATTGAAGAAGACGAAACACAAGAACATTTTGAAAAAAAGAATTCAGGAAGAGGTTGATGAACAGTACAACAAACCTGAATACAACATTTGGCATCGAGAAACAAGACACATTGATCCAACACCTAAAAGAAAAAGAATGGACGGTAGAAAAGGCTATATTTGTGGCGAAGAGGGTGATGATTCTTTTGATATCATGAACTATTTAGCTGTTGCTTATCCAGATTATGAGTTGGATGAAGAGGAAGAAGTTTGTTAATGCAACAATTAACAATATGTGTTACAATATGCATATGTTGACGGTTTGATTAGAGATATTTTATATATTCACTATTTATCTCAAGGAGGAAAAAACCATGGTGGTAAATGCAAAAACCGTCAAATTTACTCTTGAACTTGTAGCGGCAGTAGCATTAGCAGCGGCTGGAGTTGTAGATAAATTCTACTTACAAGAGACACAGGAGTAAAACACCCGGCACATGATTTGTAAAAATCGTGTGCCTATTTAATATTAGGAGGTGCGGAGTGTGAAATCATCTGTTGAATATGGTGCTCTATTCAAAGACGCATTGCAGGCAATAAAGAATGTTAGGGCACCTCATACTAAAAAATTATCAGATATTGATTCAGTATGGGAAAAAGTTAAAGAGCAACAATTATTTAATTTTGGCGATGCTAACTTTGAAAAACATTCAAATGTAATTTCGTTTGCTAATAATATATCTTTACAGTGTTTATATCAGATTATTATTCAAATTATAAGATCCAATAATTTATCGTTATCAAGTGTTAAGAATAAACCAAGAGACATACAAGGTATGAAAATGCACTTTGCTTTTAAAGATAACAACACAAATGAAATATTGTTTTTTAGTGAAATTGCTGAAAGTGCAATGTGGAGAGTGAAGGGTGCAGAACTCGAAGGAATAGATGAATTTTTACTTAAACAGAATGCAACTGGTTGTAAGTATATTTTCTTTATGAAGAATTATGCATATTTACAAATTATAGGTCATAATGATGATTCAAGTGATCCGGGCAGGGGTTATAATTTTTATTCAATCAAGTGGTTTATTGAAACGTATGTTGGAGAAGAAGAATATAAAAAATTCGAAGAAGCATTAGATTTATATAATGAATCTGTTAAAGAGTATTTAGGTTATAGTACCGTAAAATCATTAACACCGAGTTCTCTGGTTAATTTTAGAAAAAAAGTAGAAAAGGAATTATTAGAGTATCAATATGATAAGTTGGTTGATCATAAAATAGTAGATCAGAATGATAGAGAATTGAATTTGAGCTTTAGTGAGCAAAAAAAGTTGGAAGAACAATTTATAGATAATCGTAATTATCTTGTAATGCTGGGAGAAAGTGATTTTGCAGAAAGTCTCATTACTGCAGAATGGCTGTATGATTCTATGCAGAAAGCTAAAGCTATAGACCTCACAGTAATCGGCATGGGATATTTTAAGGCAATTGAACAACTTCTTTTTGGATTGATTTGCTTGCATAAGAATGAAGGGCGTTGTATACGAAAAGTTTACTCAAGAAATAATCATTCATCTGATGTGGAATTAAATGATAAAAATATAGCAGAAGAAGTAGTTGATTCTACATTAGGTTCTATGGCAGTATTCTTTAGAAAAAATCAAGATATATTGAGAGAAGATTTGCATCATTACACTAAAAACTATGTAAAAGAAGCAATCTTTAAATATGTAGCACTAAGAAATGGCTACTTACATAAGCATAACATTCGTCAATGGCGTGTAATAGATGAAATTCGAGAAGCAACCTATAATATAATGTTCTTGCTGATTGGTTCATACACTTTGACTAACGAAAATTTAACTGAACTTAAAATTGCGAAATATGATATTTTCACAGATTATTATAAGCTTTGTGAGTATCTTAATTATCATAGTAATGAAATGTTTTATGTTAAAATTAACGATGAATATGAAGATGTTTTTATAAGTCTTAATGATCCTAATATGGATGTTTCAGAGGATAAGTATATTACATATTCAGGATTATATTTTAGAGATTTCGATCCTAGAGGAAGAAGATACCATATTAACGAGGAAAATTTACCACAAGAGATATGGTCTGCTAAATTTGATTTTGGGAACAATGAATTACCAAACTTGCGACCTGTTAAGGCTAGCAAGATATTTGAAAATGGAAAGTTTTTAGGAACTAATATAGCATCGGATGAAGAGTTTGACTATTAGAACAGATAGGATAAATATCTTCCCGACAACAGGGAGAGTTGAAATATTTCCACGAACCTATGACATTAACCCCATTAACTCGACCCATATTGAAAGTGTTTGTGTATTAGAAAAGAAACAATTCAATGTCAAGTCTACAAAAAAAAGCGCAAAGACAAGCACAATTCAGATCAAGTAAAATGAGTAAGAAAAACGTTAGGAAGCAAATATGCTTCCTTTTGTGCATATGGGTATGCTTAAATTACTTGAAATGCTATAATCTGTTTAACAGAACGGAGAATACATATGTTAGAAATTGGAATTCAAGCACCTGATTTTGAACTGCCTGATCAAGATGGTGTGATGCACAAATTGAGTGATTATAAAGGTAAAAAGGTCATCTTATATTTTTATCCAAAGGACAATACGGCGGGTTGTACAAAACAGGCTTGTGGTTTTTCTGAAAGATATCCACAATTCTTAGAAAAAGGAGCTGTCATTTTAGGGGTCAGTAAAGATACAGTGGCTTCTCATAAGAAGTTTCAAGAAAAGTATGGTCTTGCCTTTACTTTGTTGGCAGATCCAGAAAGAAAAGTGATTGAAGCTTATGATGTGTGGAAAGAAAAGAAGAATTATGGAAAGGTATCTATGGGTGTGGTTCGTACAACGTACTTAATAGATGAATCTGGAATTATTGTTCGTGCTAATGATAAAGTAAAAGCGGCCAATGATGCTGAAAATATGCTGGAAGTAGTTTAGACACTGCTTCCTTTTTGTATTTGTATTAAGAGATTATGAGGTATAAAATTTCATTTGGGTGATACTATGGTGCGCCAGTTCGGTGCAGGTGATTTAGTTAGGTGAAACTCCTAACCTGGTAACTCTTGGAGCAAAGAGGCCAGTATCTAGTCCTTGGGCATTGTATCGCGAGGTACAGTGTTAAGCGTAGGAAGGAAAGACTTAGAGCCCTAAAGTGAAAGCCTGAAGCAATCTAGCGTCGTTAGTCACGACAAAGTGGTGGGTGATGCTCTCATAGTAGCCGCAACCAATATAGGTTGAATCGTTATGCCAGATTCAATCGGACACCACCGGCGTTATAAAGCAGGGCGAGAAGTCAAGGTATCAGCTGCATACCTGGGAGGTCTTGCAGTTTCCGATAAACACGGTACTGTTGTTACAAGTGCCAATACCACAAGAACAACGGGAAGAACTGCAAGAAGTCCGATGAGGTCATATTGTAGCTATGAAGTGTATGAAAGTACATGGAGCGAAGGACCGAAACACAGTTACGTTTCTTGAAGGGAAACATGTCGAAAACACTGGAGGTTATAAAGACATGGGAACAAAACGACAAGATATAAGAACATTGTCAAAAAGACATCCTAAACTGGAAACGTTGATGTATCGAGTAGACAAGGAGTCTTTATTAAGACAACATCGTCTACAAAAGAAAGACAAAGCTCCAGGAATAGACATGGTAACCAAGGAAGTGTATCAGGAAAATCTAAATGAAAATATAGATGACTTGATGCATAGACTAAAGAGTTTTAGTTATAAGCCACAACCCGTAAGACGAGTTGAAATCGACAAGGGAAATGGCAAGAAAAGACCTCTAGGGATACCAGTCTATGAAGACAGGCTCTTTCAAGGAGCCATGGCAGATATACTTAGTGATGTATATGAACCTAGATTTCTAGACTGTTCATATGGATTCAGACCAAAACGAAAGGCTCATGATGCGATTAAAGTAATCAATGATACCATTATGTATAAGAAGGTAAATTATATACTGGACTGTGACATTAAAGGCTTCTTTGATAATGTGAACCATGAGTGGCTCATGAAATTTCTTCGAAATGATATCGCAGACCCGAACTACCTGAGATATATAGCGAGAATGCTCAAATCAGGAGTCATGATAGAAGGAAAATATGAGGATACAAGTGTAGGAACACCCCAAGGTGGACTAATAAGTCCAATACTTGCCAATGTGTATCTACATTATGTGTTGGATTTATGGTTTGAAAAGTGTATTAAGAAACAGTTATATGGAGAAGCATACCTGGTAAGGTTTGCCGATGATTTCCTGATTATGTTTCAATATGAAAGAGATGCACAAAGAGTATATGAAGCCATAATTAAGAGAATGGAACTTTTTGGATTGGAACTATCCAAAGAAAAGACACGAATTCTTCCGTTTGGAAGATACAGTGTATCTAGAGAAACATTTGATTTTCTAGGATTTACACATTTCAACAGTAAGACAAGAAAAGGCTACTATTCTGTGGGATACAAGATTAGTCGTAAAAAGAAGAAGCAATTCAAGTCAAACTTAAAGAAATGGGTCAAAGAAAATAGAAACACTCAATTTGACGAATTCATGAATACATTGAACAAGAAACTTACCGGTAGTTTTAACTACTATAGTTTGAGTGGAATGATAAAAGAGGTTAGAAACCTATGGCATCATTCACTACTTCTTACGTTCAAATGGTTGAATCGAAGGAGTCAAAGAAGAAGTTTTAAATTGGAAAGATTGTATGAAATATGGAATGACCGAATCATTCACCCTTATATCCATGTTGATATTTGGAGCGATGACAAAGTCATCTATAACAAGAATGTTTAAAGTAACAGTGGGGAGCCGTATGCGGGAAAACTGCACGTACGGTTCTTAGAGGAGTTTATCTCCAACTGTTTATTTAGTGAAGGAGATAAATTTACTTATGTGGATTTTATATGCGATAGGTTCTGCCTTTTTTGCAGGAATCACTTCAATACTCGCAAAATGTGGAATTTCAAAAACAGATTCCGATGTGGCAACCGCCATACGTACCATTGTGGTTTTAGTTTTTTCGTGGATTCTTGTTCTTTTAACTGGAACATTATCGGATATTGCGGAGATCAGTGGAAAAACTTTGTTGTTTCTAGTTTTGTCTGGAATCGCAACAGGAGCTAGCTGGCTATGCTATTTTAAGGCTTTACAGAATGGGGATGTGAATAAGGTTGTACCTATTGATAAATCGAGTACGATCTTAACAATTCTATTAGCTTTGATTTTCTTTCATGAAGGATTGTCTTTAGCTAAACTAAGCTGTGTATGCATGATTGGAGTAGGTACGACGTTGATGATTAATCGAAAAGATGAATCTGAATCGATTTCTTCAGATAAAAGCTGGTTGATGTATGCGATTTTATCAACTGTATTTGCGAGTCTTACATCGATTTTAGGTAAGGTTGGTATTTCTGGGATTGATTCTAATTTAGGTACGGCCATTCGTACTAGCGTTGTATTAGTCATGGCTTGGCTAATGGTATTTGTGAAAAATAAGCAGTCTGAAATAAAATTTATTGACCAAAAAGAACTCTTGTTTATCATTTTATCTGGCTTTGCGACAGGGGGTTCTTGGCTATGTTTTTATCGTGCATTACAGGATAGGCCTGCAAGTGTGATTGTGCCTATTGATAAGTTGAGTATACTTGTAACAATTGTTTTTTCTCGTGTTGTATTTCATGAAAAGCTTTCTAAGAAGGCATTGTTAGGTTTAATTTTAATTACAGTAGGTACTGTCATTATGGCGATTATTTAGGAGATTTTATGTGTGGATATAAGAAAATTGATTTAGAAAATTGGTGTCGTAAAGAGCATTATTTGTATTATACAAACAGTTTAAATGTTGAAGTAAATATGACGGCAAATATGGATGTGACAGATTTATTAACTTTCTGTCATACAAATGGATATAAGTTTTATCCAACTTTGATTTATTGTGTGACTAAAGTGTTAAATCGAATTGATAACTTTAAAATGTTTAAAGATAAAAATGGAGATTTATGTGTGTGGGATTCTTTGGTTCCTAACTATACAATTTTCCATGAAGAAGATCATACGTTTTCGGATTGTTGGACGGATTTTACAGACGATTTTGGCTCTTTCTACAAGAATATTATTTGTGATATGGAATTAGGTAAAACCAAAAGAGGCATTAAGGTAAAATCAGGCCAACCAGCTAACTTCTATTGTGTTTCATGTACGCCTTGGACTGCATTTACAGCTGTTTCAAGCCGTGTAGTGAATGGTGGTCCAGCTTTCTTCCCTATCATCACAGCTGGAAAATATGATGAAAAGAATCAGATGCCGGTAAATATCACGATTGCACATGCGGTAGCAGATGGGTATCATATTGGATTGTTTTTTGAGTATCTACAAAAAGAAATTAGTAAGGAATATTTAAATTCAAGCCTTGAATAAAGGCCTTGGATGGGGTGCTCTATTTACTTTTTGTGCAAAGTGTTATAAAATTTTTAATGTAGGTATAAATTGAAAAGGAGATATAAAAATGAATCAATCACCACTTCAAAAAGCTAGATACCAATACAGTCCAAAATTGCCTGGAATGTTAAGAAATGGTATTTCAGAAATCTGTGTTAAGGAAGGAAACGCAACTCAAAGTGTTGCAGACCAAGAAAAAATCGCGGCTTTATTCCCTAACACTTACGGAGAAAAAGAAATCACATTCGAAAAAGGAGAAAATACTTCTGCAGCTAAAAAACAAGTTGTAGGTGTAATCTTATCTGGTGGACAAGCACCTGGTGGACACAACGTTATTTGTGGTCTATATGATGCATTAAAAGCTACTAGTAAAGAAAATGTTCTTTACGGATTTAAAAATGGTCCTATTGGATTATTAGAAGACAACTATGTAGAATTCGATGATGCATATATCGATGCATACAGAAATACTGGTGGATTTGATATTATCGGATCTGGACGTACTAAATTAGAAACTGAAGAACAATTCGCAGTTGCTGCAAAAGTTTGTGAAAAACACGGAATCACTGCTATCGTAATTATCGGTGGAGATGACTCAAACACAAACGCTGCTGTATTAGCTGAATACTTTGCTGCTCACAATACAGGTGTTCAAGTTATCGGTTGTCCAAAAACTATCGATGGTGACTTGAAAAACGAAGACATCGAATGTTCATTTGGATTCGATACTGCAACTAAAACATATAGTGAATTAATTGGAAACATCGAACGTGATGCAAACTCTGCTAAAAAATACTGGCACTTTGTAAAAGTTATGGGACGTAGTGCAAGTCACGTAGCTTTGGAATGTGCTTTAGAAACTCAACCAAACATTTGCTTAATTTCAGAAGAAGTTGCTGCTAAAAAACAATCTTTATCTGAAATCGCTGATTACATTGCAGATGCAGTTGAAAAACGTTCTGCAAATGGAAACAACTTCGGTGTGGCTATCATCCCTGAAGGTGTAGTTGAATTCGTTCCTGAATTTAAAGCATTGATTGCTGAAATCAACGAATTATTAGCTGGAAACAAAACAGAAGAATTTAATGCATTAGGTAGCTGGGAAGAAAAATATGCATTCATTGAAAAAGGTTTAACTGCTGAATCAATGGCTGTATTCGCAATCTTACCTCAAACTATCCAACAACAATTATTCTTAGAAAGAGATCCACACGGAAACGTACAGGTATCTTTAATTGAATCAGAAAAATTGTTCTCAGCTTTAGTTAAAGACAAATTAACTGAAAGAGGATTTACAGGTAAATTCAATGCATTACACCACTTCTTCGGATACGAAGGACGTTGTGCATTCCCATCAAACTTTGATGCTGACTATTGCTATTCATTAGGATACAACGCATTCATGTTGATCCAATACGGATATAATGGATATTTATCAAAAGTATCTAACTTATCTAAACCAGCCGAAGAATGGGTTGCTGGTGGTATGCCAATCACTAAGATGATGAACATCGAACGTCGTAATGGTGAAGATAAACCAGTTATCAAAAAAGCATTGGTTGAATTAGATGGTAAACCATTCAAATTCTTTGAAGCAAACCGTGATACATGGGCTGTTGAAACTGCATATACTTATCCAGGAGCTATCCAATACTATGGACCAACTGAAGTATGTGATTTAACAACTCGTACATTAGCTTTAGAAAAAGGTGAATAATAAATAAAGGAATGCTTCGGCATTCTTTTTTCTTAAAGGAGAAATTTATGAAGTATATGATCGCAAGTGATATCCATGGTTCAAGTTATTACTGTCAAAAACTAATGGATGCGTACAAATACGAAAAGCCAGATCGATTGATTTTATTAGGTGATATTTTATATCATGGGCCTAGAAACGATTTACCAAAAGAGTATGCACCTAAAAAAGTGATTGAGATGTTGAATTCTATTTCGGACTCGATTTTATGTGTCCGTGGAAATTGTGATTGTGAAGTCGATCAAATGGTACTAGATCTTCCATGTTTGGCGGATTATTCGGTGTTGGATATAAACGGGCTCTTTATTTATTGTACACATGGACATTTAAAACCTGTTAAGCTGAAACCTGGATCTCTATTACTATGTGGACACACTCATGTTCCTACCCTTGAAGATCGAGAGGGTATCACTTATATGAATCCAGGATCTGTTTCGATTCCAAAAGAAAATAGCCCTCATAGTTATATGATACTCGAGGACTGTGTATTTACTTGGAAAGATTTAGAAACGCTTAACCAATACCGTTGTAAAGAATTCCCAAAATCAAAATAATGATGGCAAGAAATACATATACATATTTGCCTAAGAACTTAAAAGTCGGTCCAACCGGCTTTTTTCTTCCTTTGTCTAATTCTTGTTTTAAGGCATTCCAACCTAAAACATAGTAGATTGTAATGGCACCAAGTAGTGCTGCAAAAGGAATGATGTAAATTGTAACAACATCCATCCATCTACCTACAACATCGCCATTTTCGATGCATACAGAAATGACGAATGTGATAATGCCACAAAGTAGAACAGCTTTCTTTCTAGAAATGTGAAAACGATTTTGCCAAGACTCACACACAGCTTCTAACATGTTGATCAAGCTTGTGATTCCTGCAAAGGCTACTGAAATAAAGAAGAATAGGGCAAAGAAATTGCCAAGTGGCATTTGTTTAAAGACTTCTGGTAGTGTTAAAAACATTAAACTAGGACCACTTACGGGATCAATGTCAAAAGAGAATACGGCAGGCATAATCGCTAATGCCGCTAGCATCGCTGCAATTGTATCAAATAGAGCTGTCTGCATACTTGCTTTTGGGATATCTACATCATCCTTTAAATAAGCACCATATACAATCATTCCTGAACCGGTAATGGATAAGGAAAAGAAGGCTTGGCCCATAGCCATGATCCATGTTTCTTTGTTGAATAAATATTCCCATTTGGGTACAAATAAGAATTTGTAACCTTCAATCGCACCATCAAATAGACTGACACGAATAGCTAGAAATATAAATAAGATAAAGAAGGCTGGCATCAATATCTTATTGACTTTTTCAATCGCATTTGTAGCACTTGTAAATAATAATAAACAAGTAATAAACAAGACTAAAAAGTGACAAGGCACATTCGAAAAAGATTGTGTCATATTCGTAAAGAAGGCTGGGATACTATTTGTGAATAGTTCATTTGTGACTACGCCTTGAATGCTTCGAAATACCCATCCTAAAATGACACTATATCCAATCGCAATGCCAAGAGATCCAAGCAGTGGAAGCCATCCAATATATTTACCAAATTTGTTTTTCCAACAATATGCATAAGCACCAAGTGTTCCTGTTTTTGCCATTCTTCCTAACGCAAATTCAGCTGATAAACCAACAAGGCCAAATAAGGCGATAAAGATAAGATATGGAATTAAAAAGGCAGCTCCTCCATATTGTCCTAAGCGATATGGAAACATCCATATGTTTCCCATTCCTACAGCAGAACCTACGCAGGCTAGCACAAATCCTACCGTACTTTTAAAATTTCCGTTTTTATTCATTTGTAATACCTCGATGTTTCTAAGTATATCATAAAAATGGTATAATAATCAGACAGGAGATATGTATGTTTGTAGAAGAAAGACAAAATTTAATTTTAGAAGATTTACAAGAGAATGGAAAAGTGTTAGTCAAAGATTTAAGTAAACGCTTTGGTGTAACACCCGATTTAATTCGTAAAGACTTAGCTTTTTTAGAATCCAAGGGAAAGTGTAAAAAGATATATGGTGGAGCGATTCTGAATCGTTTAAATGTTCATTTAGAGGATGCGAATTCTAGAAAGAATGTGAATAGTAAGGAGAAACAAAAAATTGCGCAAATGGCCTATGATTTGATTGAACCCAACATGACTGTCTTTTTAGATATTTCAACTACGAATATTGAATTGGCCAAATTGTTAGTATCAAGACCTATTTCAGGTATTACAGTCGTTACGAATATGTTGGATGTGATTCAAATTCTTTCTACAAGTCAAATTCATTCTATTTTTATCGGTGGAGAATTTGATTATGCAAAAAATGGTTTTGTAGGCAATATGTGTGATGAATTTCTTCAAAGATTTCATTTTGATGTAGCCTTTTTAGGTGTGGTAGGCATAAATTTAGAATCTGGAAGTGTTATGACCTATATGCCGAATGATGGTCAAACAAAGCGAATTGTATTAAATCAGTCTAAAAAAGCATATATGTTGGCGGATTCGGATAAGTTTTACCAAATGGGGAATTATGAATATGCTAAAGTGGATGAATTTTATGGGATCCTACAAATAATAAAAAATAATAAAAAGTAATAAAGAACTATTGATTTTGATCATAGTTCTTTTTATAATGGATTTGTAAATGGAGGACTTACTATGTTAAATCGTATTTCTATTTTTAAAGATAAAATGTTGTCTCAACCTCGCTACGTAAGCATTGAACAGGCTTTGATCATTACTCGTACATACCAAGAAAATGAAGATAAATCCGTTCCTTATAAGCGAGCACTCTCTTTATATAATGCATTAAATGAAATTGAAATTGGGATGGAACCTGAAGAGTTGATTGTTGGAAATCGAACAAAAGGTGTTCGTTATGGTGTTGTTTTTCCGGAAAGTGGAATTTCTTGGGTGGATCGTGAATTTGAAACAATTCCAACTCGTCCTCAAGATAAGTTTAATGTGCGCTCTGAAGATATTGAAACATTTCGCAAAGTGATTGTTCCGTATTGGAAAGATAAAAGCTTGGAGGATGTTATTAAAAATCGTTATGGGGATGAAATTAGTGCGATTTCTAAAGTGGTAAAAGTCAATCAAACCGATCATGCGCAGGGACACATTTGTCCTAATGTAAAGGAATGGTTAAAACTTGGTCCACAAGGATATATTGATTTAGCTAGAAATCATTTAGAGACATGTTCACAGTCGCAAAAAGAATTCTATGAATGTGTCATTTTAGTCATGCAAGGTGTTCAGAAGTTTATGCTTCGATATCATGATCTAGCTTTAGAAATGCATAAAAAGGATGTGTCTGAAATTTGTGGAAAGCTTGCATATCATCCAGCTGCAACATTCCACGAAGCTTTGCAATCACTATGGTTTTTATTTGTCGTTTTACACATGGAAAGCAACGCGTCTAGTTTTTCTCCGGGTCGTTTAGATGAAACTTTATATGGTTACTATAAACAAGATATAGATTCGGGTATGTTGAAGGAAAGTGAAGCATTAGAGTTGATTGAGTGTTTATGGTTGAAATTTAATGAAATTGTATATTTAAGAAATGCGCATAGTGCAAAATATTTTGCAGGTTTTCCAATTGGATTTAATATTTGTGTAGGTGGACAAGATCAAAACGGAAATGATTTTAGTAATGAATTAAGTCATTTGTTTTTAAAGGCACAAGAAGATATTGGCCTTCCTCAACCAAACTTATCCGTTCGACTTCACGAACATACGAATGATGACTTGTTAAAACATGCGATTCGTGTTGTTTCAAAAGGAAGTGGTATGCCACAATTTTTCAATGATAAGGCAATTATCAAATCCATGGAAGATTTGGGCATATCACATTCAGATGCCATGGATTATGCGATTGTTGGTTGTGTGGAACTGACAACACAAGGCAATAATTTAGGGTGGTCCGATTCGGGTATGTTTAATATGAATAAAGTGCTTGAACTAACATTGAATCATGGACGTTGTTTATTGACAGGAAAACAAATGGGACCTGATTATGGTTCATTAAGTACATATACTTCTTTTGACGAATTAGAAGAAGCTTTTGAAAAAATGATGGATTATTTTATAGATAAAATGATTCCTTGTTTAGAAGAAGTGGAAAAAGCTCATATTGATATTTTGCCAACTGCCTTCTTATCAAGTGTCATTGATGATTGCATGGAAAAAGGAATGGATGTAACACGTGGAGGAGCACACTACAATTTGTCGGGTATTCAAATGATTCAAGTCGCTAATCTTGCAGATAGTTTGGCAGCCTTAAAGAAGCTTGTATATGAGGAAAAGAAAATTTGTGCAAATGATTTAGAAAATGCATTAAAGAATAACTTTTCAAACAATGAAGTCATGCGCCAGATGTTGTTAAATCGTGCACCTAAGTATGGCAATGATGTAGAGTGGGTAGATGAGCTTGGTGCCAAATGGGCGTTGAAGTTTAGAAATAAATTGAGAAAATATACAAACTATCGTAATGGACCTTATCATACAGGAATGTATACAGTAAGTGCACACGTTCCTATGGGAGAAAATGTAGGGGCTAGCTGCGATGGAAGACTTGCCCAAACACCTTTGGCAGATGGTGGATTGTCGGCTGTGTATGGTCGAGATTTAAAGGGTCCAACAGCTGTATTAAAATCGGTATCGCATTTAGACAATTCGTGTACTACAAATGGTGGGTTATTGAATATGAAGTTTTTGCCAGAATTTTTTAGTACTGAAGCCGGAATTGATAAGTTTGCGAATTTTATGCGTACATTTGTAGATTTAGAGATTCCACATATTCAATTTAATGTTGTAAGAAAAGAAGATTTATTAAATGCCAAAGCACATCCGGATCAATATCGCTCTTTGACGGTTCGTGTTGCTGGTTATACTGCATATTTTACAGAGCTTGCAGGAGAGTTGCAGGATGAAATTATCGCAAGGACAAGTTATGACAACATCTAAAGGATATATTTTTGATATAAAGCGTTTTGCGACACATGACGGAAAAGGAATCCGTACAACGGTGTTTTTTAAGGGGTGTCCACTTCGCTGTAAGTGGTGTCAAAATCCCGAGGGTTTATCTTGTTTACCACAAGTCTTGTATATGGAATCCAAGTGTATGCACTGTCTTGGTTGTGTGCACGCCTCTAAACATGGTGGAATCAAGCGTGTTGAGGATAAAATTTGTATTTCAAGAAACGTAAATGAAGATTGGAACGCGATTTGTGATGTGTGTCCTACTTTAGCTTTGAGTATGGATGCCAAAGAGTATACGGTAGAGGAATGTGTTCATGAAATTTTAAAGGATGAAATATTCTTTAAAAGAGAAGGTGGTGTAACTTTCTCAGGAGGAGAGCCATTTTTACAGAATGATTTTTTGATCGATATATTAAAGGCTTGTAAGGAAAAAGGAATTCATACGGCTATAGAAACTAGTTTATATACAGATTTAGAGAATGTACAAAGGGCTTTACCTTACTTGGATCAAATCTATTGTGATTGTAAGTTGTATGATCTTGAATTGCATAAACAATATACGGGTGTAACAAATGAAAAAATATTAAAGAATATTGCGTATTTACTGCATAGTGAAAAAAAAGCGCACGTAATTGTTCGTACGCCTTTAATTCCAACTATGACGGCTTCTTTTGAGAATATTTCTTCTATTTCAGAGTTTTTAGTTTCTTGTTATGAAGATGTTCGTTATGAAATTCTGAATTATAATCCTCTAGCTCAATCTAAATATGCGTATTTAGATATGGAGTATTGTTTTAAAGAGAATCCAAAAATGTATTCTAGTGAAAAGATGCAAGAGTTCTATAATTGTGCAAAACAAAATGGTATAAAGAATCTAGTTATCGATTAAGGAGCGTAGGCTCCTTTTTAAATTATTATTGATATATGGAAGTAGCTCGAAATTTTCTTTCTTTGAGAGAAGTAAATGAAATGAGTTGTCATTTAATTGTAAATGTTAAGACGATTCGTTGTGAATCGAATATCGATTATTCCTTTATTTATAGTCTTTTATGTGTTTCAAGTCAGTATTAAATGACTTGTGTGTAAACACTGTGTTAATGATTTATTTAAATAAATTCACATATTTTTTAAAAAAATCAAAAAAACATTTGACGAAAGGGGAAGTATTTGGTAATATAGATGAGCACTGCTGA
>ERZ839767.2972-NODE-2972-length-20459-cov-6.344883_pt1 | contig 20459 bp, 14 predicted proteins | sample MGYA00519879_ERZ839767 | MGnify/ENA primary metagenome ERZ839767 (study PRJEB31850, sample SAMEA3708852) | human gut metagenome | biome: human gut; feature: human-associated habitat; material: faeces | place: China | collected 2014 ...
TAAAATCCCTATGACTTTTAAAGGTTGATTTATCCCTATCCAATTTTATATATTCGAAAAAAATCGAACAATCTTTTAAAGGGTGTAGCTGCTGCTGGTGCTGTAGTAGGTGGTGGAACTATCTTTGCAGGTAACAATGCGGTTTATGCTGCTGAAAATGATCAGGCTCCTATGGGGGTGCAATCACAATCAGAGGGACAGTATATTGAATCACAATCTGCATCTCAATCGCAAACTACATCTTATACGGATTCAGAATCAGATGTTACTAGCTATTCAGCTGCTCCAGCAGCATTAAGTGCTGCTGATCAGGTAAGTGTTGCTCAAGATGCACTATCTGCTGAAGGGAATGTTGAAACTGTAGTGGCAGATCAAAATTCAGTTGGAACAAATGTTGAAAGTAAAGTAGAAGGAGTCGGTAAACAATTTACTGATGCGCTTAAAGGCTTAGCTACATTAGGTCAAGGAAATGTTGCTCTAACTGCTGAAGGACAAGAAGGAACTAATAAGGGTAGTACTTCTAATAATGAATCTGAATCATTAGCTGTATCTGGTTCTATGTCAGGATCATTATCTGAAGTTGGATCACAAATTTCACAAGAAAGTGTTACTGCTAATACACTAAAAAGTGAGATGCTTTCTGCTTCTGCATCTACAAGTTTAGAGTATGGATCAGCCTCTGCAAGTTTGTCTGCCAGTACTTCTCTAAGTGAAAGTAATAAATATACAAGTGAATCTCAAAGTATATCTACTGAATTTAATGCTGCATCTGAAGCTTTTAATTCTGAAAAGAATGAAACATTAGAAGACTTAATCCCACAAATCAATGCTTCAAAAGCTAGATTAGCGGCTATCCGTCAAAAGGCAATAGATAATGGTAATGGTGAAAAATTAGGTAGTGATTATCAAGATGAAGCGGACAATTTAGCCGTTTTATTAGCAAAGTATAGTTTCTTTCAAAAATATGGCGTCGGTAAAATAACAAAAAGTAGTTACGATTATAATAACCATGCACCTTATTGGGATTCTAATAGAAATAATTTCTTTATTAAATACGAGAATAAGGATAAATCAGAAAGTCATGTAGGATATTTTGACTGGGTTGGTGTTACTGAGAAAAAGGATGCTAATGGAAATGTTAAATATGAATTTGTTCAATATAATGAAGTTGATCCAGTAGATGTAGTTCAGATTGCGATAGTTAAGAAAGCACCAATCTATAGCAATTCAAGTACTTATTTTTATTTCTATGAAGATAAAGGAGGAAATATTACTGGCTATATTAAAAATTCAAAATATGGATCTTATAAAAAAATGGAATCTTTTAAAAAGAAGGATATTGAATATGATACTGGAGATGAAATTAGATTTTCATATAATGGAAAAACTTATGAGTTAAAAGTACATAAAGATAATTCAATGTTCCCGAATACGTATCCTAATGAAAGATACCCTAATTTTGGTGAGGTACCGGATGATTTAAACATCAGTAAATATGACACCACAACAAAAGGAAATTATTTTTTCTCGATTACAGATTATGATAAAAAAGAAACAGAATACGATAGTATGAGAAGTAATTTCACAAGTGTTTCAGAAAAGCAAAGTCAACATTTGAGTAATTCAATTAAAAATAGTCAAAGTGTTAGTGAAAGCTTAAGTTTATCAGCTAGCAATTCTAAAACAAAAGAATCAGAAAGTGCTTCAGGATCAACAAGCTTATCAAAATGGACCTCAGATATTGAATCAAGAAGTATAAGCCATTCATTAATGGAAAGTGCTGCAAAATCAACAAGTTTAGAAAATAGTCAACGCAAGTCGACTTCAGTTAGTGAAAGTCAATCAACAAGTGCTTCAGTTAGTGAAAGCCAATCGACTTCAACTTCAGTAAGTGAGAGTCAAAGTACTTCAACTTCAGTAAGCGAAAGCCAATCGACTTCAACTTCAGTAAGTGAAAGTCAATCAACAAGTGCTTCAGTAAGTGAAAGTCAATCGACTTCAACTTCAGTAAGTGAGAGTCAAAGTACTTCTACTTCAGTAAGCGAAAGTCAATCAACAAGTGCTTCAGTTAGTGAAAGTCAATCGACTTCAACTTCAGTAAGTGAAAGCCAGAGTACTTCAACAAGTGCAAGTGAATCAGCTTCAACATCAGCAAGTCAGTCAGCAAGCGCATCATTAAGTGCTAGCCAATCAGCAAGTACATCAGCTTCTGAATCGGCAAGCCAGAGTGCTTCAACATCAGTTTCTGAATCAGCAAGTGCTAGTCAATCAGCATCTGAGTCAGCATCAGCTAGTGCAAGTGATTCTACTTCAACATCAGCTTCTGAATCAGCATCCGCTAGTGCAAGCGCAAGTGCTTCAGCATCTGAGTCAGTATCAACTAGTGCAAGCGAAAGTGCATCTGTATCAGCTAGTGCTTCAGTAAGTGAGAGCAATTCAGCTTCTGTAAGTGACAATCAATCTACAAGTACTTCAGTTTCAGAAAGTGAAAGTTTATCAAATAGTGTTTCTGAATCACTAAGCTTAAGTGAAAGCGTTTCTGGATCATTGTCAGAAAGTGAATCAGCTTCTACAGTTGCTTCTGAATCATTATCTAATAGCTTAAGTTCAAGTGAATCTAACTCATTAAGTAGTTCTGAATATGCATCAGCATCAGATAGTTTCGCAACTAGTGTAACTACAACGACTACTGGTGGAGATACTTCATACCGTCGAGTTGTTGTGGATACTCGTGCTCCTTTACAGGTTGCTCCTCGTGAAACAGAGGATGTGGTTGAGGATGAAACTCCAAAAGCAAATCCTGAGGAAACAGAAACAATCGAAAAGGAAAAAATGCCTAAGTCAACGTTGGATGTTGCTCATAGAGTATGGTGGTCTTGGATTCCAATTATTGGTGCTTTAATTTCTTCTAATGAGACTCGTAAGCGTCGTAAAGAAGAAAAAGAGAAAGAAAAAGAAGAATCTAAAGATAAAAAGATGAAATAATGATAAAATAACAGTAGCTAACTTTTAGTTACTGTTATTTTTATTTGGGAGTGATGTTTATGAAGGAAAAGACACATTTGGTTAGAAACAGATGTCTTTTTTCAATTGTTATTATTGTGATTTATTTCTTATGCCATAGAATTCCTTTGAATGGAATTGATATGAGTGCATATGATAATTTAGGATTGGATTTAGGTGCCGTGTTGTCATTAGCTGTAAATGGTTCAAATAAACAATGTTATGTTATGAGCTTAGGTATATCTCCATATATTACAGCGAGTTTAGTAATTAGTATTTTATTCGCAATACGATCAAAAGAGGCTAGAACTCGTACTTCGCCTAAGGCAATGAATTACTGGATTACGGCTGTGACATTTATTGTTACTTTGGTTCAATCCATTTTTTATGCCTTGAATCTAAAATATGTAGATCGAAATGTGATGAGTGTTTTATTAGCTATTCTTGAACTGATGGCGGGTGCTAGTATTGCACAATATTTATTAATGAAAAATCAAAAGTATGGTGTGGGTGGTTTTGCACCGATTATCATTGTGAATATGACAGAAACTTTAATTGGAACATTAATGAAATCAACTATAGATGCATTGATGATTCCTCTTGGCATTTCCTTTGTGATGGTTATTATTATGATCTTTATGGAAATGCATGAGAAGAAGATTCCTTTACAGAGAGTATCTGTACATAATGTGCATGCCGATAAGAATTATTTGGCTATTAAATACAATCCTGTAGGCTTTATGGCTTTAATGTTTGGTTCTGCAATTTTTATGATTCCACAATTGATTGTGGCGTTGATTCACCATTATCATAAATCAGAAATTATTAATTTCTTATTTAAAAATTTAAACATGTCGACTGTATTTGGTATGCGTGTCTATGTTGTGATGATGTTTGTGTTTACTGTATTATTAAGCTTATTGTTTGTGAATCCTAAAGACTTATCAGATGATCTACTTCAAGGTGGAGATTGTATTGAAAATATTCCTGCAGGTAAACCGACTCGTCGATATATTCGTAAATGGGTTTTATTCTTTAGCTGTTTAAGCGGCTTAGTTATGTGTGGTTGTTTAAGTCTTTGTATGTACTTACAATATAAAGGAATTGTAGATGCATCCGTGGCCATGCTTCCAACGACGTTTATGTTACTATCAGGATTCATCTGTAGTATTTATTTAGAAATTCGTGCTTATCGTGACTTTGATTCATATAAGCCATTTATATAGGGGGTAGTATTTATGATGTATTTTGTACCTTCCTGGTATCATGGAAATGAATATAAAGAAAATGAACAATATTGGTATAGAAAAAGATCAGTAACTGAATTTGATGATACGGTAAAACAAGTTCAAATGTTTAACCGAAATAATATTATGGAATATATGATTTTGAATTTGAGTTACTGTCCTAACTTTCGTCATTTTCTTCATAGACAAAGCGTATTTCATGCACCATATTGGTCTTGTTTTGATGCGATTCAAGAAATTAAACGTACAAAGGTTGATATTCTTTCATATCGTGATTTAATGTGGCCTGACCATACAGAATTTGTTTACACACCATTCTGTATTGTTGCGTATGTAAATAATATGAAATATGCGGAAGTACATTTTGGTGAAGATGGAAATATGATTGAAGTATTTTTATTTCAATCTGAAGTTATGGTCCGAAAGAATATATATGATGATCGTGGCTTCTTATCTACGACGATTGTTTATGAAAATAATCAACCGCTTTATGAGCAATACCTTGATGGAAAAGGGAATTGGAAATTATGCCATTTCTTTGAGGATGGACATGTTGAAGTGAATCCAGAGAATCCTTTCTATTTAATTAATAATAAAAGATATGATTTTAATTGTTTAAATTATGATTCAATGGAACCCTTAATTGAAGAGGTTTTTTCAACATATCTAGATGAAATGACCAATTCATCTGATATTTTCTGCTTGGCTATGCATACACTTCATCATGATTTATTAGAAAGCTTATTCTCAAAAAGAAAAACAATTCTTTCTTTCTACCAAAATCGCCTGGAATTGTTTGAAGATGCGGAATTGAAATCATTAATTCGAAATACAAATTACTGTATTGTCGATTCTAAACATAAAATTCGTCCTTTAGAAAAATATGCAGGTAAAACTTTACCAATTGTAGATATTACGCCGTTTGATACACGTGCCGATTTTGGGATTAGTCAACAATTGACGGTTCAAAATATTTTGGTTCCGATTGATACGATTGAACAATCTAAATTTGAAGAATTGATTGTTTTATTCGCCAAGTATTTTGAAACAAATGAAACGGCACGAGTTCATTTCTTTACGCGTGTCGCAAATTGGGATCGTGTGGATTCCGTATTGAATTTCACTCGTGAAGTATTAAAAGTGAATGGTTTAGATGAAAGATTAGCTCGTAAAGAGACGAATGATAAAGCGGAATTTGATTTGGATGAAGAAAAGAAAGTTCCAATTAAATTTTTTGTGGATCAATGTGTGGATGAATTGAGTATTTCTAAATGTATGCGTGAACAGCGTATTATGGTGGATGTGACATCACGTCCTGATCTATATTTACAGATTTCATGTATTAGTAGTGCCATTCCGCAAATTGTTTCTCATATTACACAATATGTGCATAATGGAAAGAATGGATTTGTCGTGAAGGATATATCTGGAGTATCTCGTTGCTTAACATATTATTTAGATAATATTACGAACTGGAATAAGTGCGTGATTTATTCTTATGAATTAGGTAAGGAATATAATACGGCAAGTTTAATTCGTAAATGGAAGGGAGTTATGAAGCAAGTTGAACAAGATTAGTGTTTTACAAGTTGGAAATGAAGATTTAAGTTTAACGCTTCATATTCCTGACTTTGTTGAGTGGAACTATACAAATGATTTAGAATTTGCTACAGAACGCGGTTATGATGTATGTGTTTTAAGTCGTTGTGTAAATGAAAAGGAAGCGCGTATCTTGCTTAAAAAGATTCGTGCATATACATTGTTTCTTTTGGATGATGTAGACGTAGATAAATGGACAACATGGATTTGTACGTCAAGACGTGCGAAGGTGTTAAATATTGAAACTTTACAGGAATTTGTGAATGATGATATTCAATTATTTTATTCCTATACATATGGTGAGAAATATGATCCTCATTCATTATCAATATCTCAAAGCTTTACAGGGAGTGTCTTCTGGGATGGTTTTTCTGGTGTAGAACTAGAAGGTGATTATGGAGATGATTTCTATCAAATCGCTTTTTGGAAAGGAAATATTCCTGTTTTCAAGAATCAGTCAATCGATTTTTGGCTGGAATATGAAAAGGATGATTCGGTATCCATTCAATTGAAGTTTGAACAATTCCAATCAGGATCCTTATCTACTTTACAGAATCGCTGGATTTTTTCAGAAGAAGATTTAAAGTCTATTGTTTGTGTCACAAATGATAAAATGGATGGTCCTGTTTTTGTCTCTTTACTCGCAAAGGGTAAGGGTAAATTAAAAATAGTAGGTTTACATGATCGTCATTCACGTAAAGAATATGGCTCTTTTTTACCGGGAGGAATCCGTAAGGTTACATCCAAACGTGAAGAAGTCTTTATGTACTTTGATCCAGGGGATATGAAACCACCTTTAAATGTGTATTTTAGTGGTTATAAGACGCAAGAAGGTTTTGAAGGCTTCTATATGATGCGTAATATGGGAGCACCATTCTTATTGATTTCTGAATCAAGATTGGAAGGTGGAGCTTTCTATTTGGGAGACAAAGAATATGAGAATCTTATTGTGTCTGGTATTCAAGATTGTTTGAAACAATTAGGTTTTGATAGGTCACAATTGATTTTGTCTGGACTTTCTATGGGAACCTTTGGCGCTTTATATAATGGTTGTAAATTAAGGCCACATGCGATTTTATTAGGTAAACCATTGGCTAGTTTAGGGGATATGGCCAATAATGAACGTATTTCTAGACCAGGAGGTTTCCCAACTTCTTTAGATGTGTTGTCAAAGAATTATGGAGATATGAGTTTGAAGTCAATTGATGCATTGAATAATCGTTTTTGGGATTTGTTTGATCAAACGGATTGGTCTCAAACTAAATTTATTGTTTCTTATATGTTAGAAGATGACTATGATATGACGGCCTATAATCGTTTGATTTCACATATTGATGATATTGGTGTGGAAATCATTGGTAAGGGTGTTCATGGGCGTCATAATGATGATACGTATAGTATTGTTGCGTGGTTTAAGAATCAATATGATGAGATATTAAAAAATGATTTTGATCGAGGTGAACCGGATGAAAAATAAGTCATGGAAAGTTGTATGGAATGAAGATACGTTTGGAACCTATCTTTATGGATCTAAAATTCGATTTCATTCTCGTGAAGATATTGAATTTGAAAATGAATTAATGCCTCCAGGAACCGTTATTAAAGAATGGTATTCCAAAGTAAATTATCAAATGATGCGTACAGAGCCATCTCTTCCAATTATTGATGGAGAGAGTTCTTATCATATTCAAGTGAATATGAGTGATTTTGAACTGTATCTTGTTCGTATGGTATTTTATGACCGCTATGAAAATGAGGCAGGAACATTAATTATTCGTGAACCGGAAATGGATTTTAAATGTCCATTAAAGACATATAGTTATCGTGTGCAGCTGATTAATGCGGGTGGTACGAAGATGCATTTTCATTCTTTTGTGATTACAGAAAAGGAAGGGTAAAATGAATAAAATTGATAAGAGATTACACTTTCTTTTGGGTAAAGTCAAAGAGGAGTGTAAAAAGGTTAAAGAACTTAGTGATTATGAATTGAAGAATAAAACGTTGGAATTCAAAGAACGTTTACATAATGGAGAAACAACCGAAGATCTTCTTCCTGAGGCGTTTGCGGTATGTTGTGAAGCCGATTATCGTGTATTAGGTATGTTTCCTTATGATGTACAGATTTTAGGCGGTATCGCACTTCATTTGTGTTATTTATGTGAAATGAATACGGGTGAAGGAAAAACTTTAACGGCTACGATGCCTCTATACTTAAATGGATTGACGGGAAAAAGCTCAATTCTAGTTACGGCCAATGAATATTTGGCAATTCGTGATGCCGAAGAGATGGGTCAAGTATATGAGTTTTTGGGCTTAAGTGTTAAGGCAGGCGTTGTTCGTGATACAAATGAACGTTTAGACAATGAACAAAAAAAGAATATTTATGCAGCTGATATTGTATATACAACACATGGTTCTTTAGGTTTTGATTATTTATTAAATAATCTAGTGCATTCTAAGGAAGATCGTTTTATGCGAGATTTCTATTACGTCATTATTGATGAGGCGGATTCTGTATTATTAGATAGTGCAAGTATGCCTTTAGTTATTTCAGGTTCTCCACGTGTACAATCCAATCTTTATACATTAACTGATTTTTTTGTGACAACATTAGTAGAAGATGTGCATTATGAAATTGAAGATAAGAAGGTTTGGTTAACGGATAAAGGAATTGAATATGCGCAGCGTTATTTCCGTATTGAAAATTTATATAGTAAAGAAAACTTTGATATTTTAAGACATGTCGTTTTGGCGTTAAGAGCTCATTTCTTAATGGAAAAAGATGTGGACTATGTTGCAACAGATGAAGGTGAGATTGTATTACTAGATAAGAGTACGGGTCGTAAAATGAAGGGTATGAAGCTTCGTGGAGGATCACACCAGGCGATTGAAGAAAAAGAACATTTAAAATTGAGTCAGGAACAACGTTCAGTAGCTTCTATTACATATCAGAATTTATTTAATTTATTTCCTAAAATGTCAGGTATGAGTGGTACAATTGCGGATGGAAAAGATGAACTTTTAGAAGTTTATCATAAACAAGTTGTAGTTATTCCACCTAATAAAGCATTGGCTCGTATTGATTTACCAGATCAGTATTTTAAAACGAGTGAAGAACAGTTTGATGCGGTCATTCAGGAAACTGTAAAAAGACATAAAACTGGACAACCAGTCTTATTGATTGCTTCTTTGATTTCGGATACGGAAATGTTGTCAAAATTATTGGTACAGGAAAATATTGAGCATAGTGTATTGAATGCGAATAATGCGTTCTGGGAAGCAGAAATTATTAAAGAAGCTGGTCAAAAAAATGTTGTGACAGTAGCTACGAGTATGGCAGGTCGTGGTACAGATATTCGTTTGGGTCCAGGCGTGAAAGAATTGGGTGGCTTATGTGTATTAGGAATTGGTCGTATGAATAATACACGTGATGAAAGACAAGCTAGAGGTCGTGCAGGACGTCAGGGAGAGCCAGGTGTATCTATTTTCTATACTTCTCTAGAGGATGATGTATGTGAAATTTTAGGCGATGATTTCATGGAGAAATATATTGAAAAAGATAAATATATTTCAAAAAGAAGAATAAGAAGACTTATTAATAAATCGCAGAAAATCAAGGAAGAATCATCTGTTTTCCAAAGAAAAAATTCAGTGGATTATGATAGTGTTATGAAGCGTCAAAGAACGATTATGTATAAGACAAGAAATGATTTATTGGATGGAAAAAGTTTGGATGAGAATGTCTTGATTCAAATTTATAAACGGAATATAGATGAATACTTGAAGGAAAATAAAAAAATCGATGATTTTACGATGAATCGTTATATTTTAGATAACTTATCGTATAGAATTAAAGAGCTTTCTGTTCCTTCAAAGAATCGAAAAGAGTATTTAAAGAATTATGCGGATATGGCATTTAAGGATAAGAAGGAACTGTTAGGTAATCGTTTTTCTGAATATTGTCGTCTTTGTACATTAAAAGCATTAGATGATGGTTGGATTGAAGAGGTTGACTACCTTCAACAGTTGCAGGCTGCGATTTCTGGGCGTTCTACAGCGCAGCGTAATCTTTTATATGAATACCAAAGGGAGGCTAGACTTTCTTTTAAAGATATGGAAAAATCGATTAAAAAGGCGATGATCCGTAATATTTTATTAGGAGAAGTCTCATTTGGTAAAGACAATGAAATGATTATATTGTATCCTTAAAGAAAGGAGTTTTTGGGGTTATGATTTATAATTTTAATTTAGGCATTGGCTGGGCAAGCAGTGGTGTTGAATATGCCCAGATCTATCGTGCTCGAATGTTTCGTAATATTGGTGTCGATGCCAAGTTTGTATTTACAGATATGTTTCCTTCTGAAAATATGGAACATATGACGAAGAATATTGGTTTTGAAGATTCTGAAGTTATTTGGCTATATACATTCTTTACGGATTTTAAAACAGCACCTGTTACATATACGTTGAGTGATTTGGAAAAGACATTTAGTAATACGGAATATACGAAATCTAGAGAAGGTAAGATTTGTCGTTATGTGTTTGGTGGAAGTAATAATTTCTATACGGCTTATATGGTCAATGATCATGATGATTTTGTGCATCGTGTAGAATTGGTTTCAAATGGATGTTTAATTCGTAAGGATTATTTTACCTATGGACGTGTATATTCAGAATATTATGCGCCATTAGATAATGCAGCACATTTATATCATCGTCGTTTCTTTAATGTGGATGGTAGTGTTGCCTATGAAGAAATCATTGATGATGATCGTGTGATGTATAAGTTTAAGGATAAGATACTTTGTTCAAAAGAAGAATTTGTAGGATATATGGTATCTCAATTACATTTAACGAAAGATGATGTCGTATTAATTGATCGTTCTACAGATATTGGTCAATCCATTCTAATGAATTGTAAGCCGGCAAGAGTGGGTACAGTCGTACATGCGGATCACTTTAGTGAAAAGGATACAAATGATGATTATATCTTATGGAATAATTTCTATGAATATGAATTTAATATGCATAAACATATTGATTTCTATATTTGTTCAACACAAGCACAGAGTGATTTGATGGTTCAACAATTTGAAAAATATTATGGTGTAACACCTTGTGTATATACCATTCCAGTGGGTTCTTTGCCTAAATTGAAATATCAGAAAGAAAATAGAAAACCATTCTCATTGATTACGGCAAGTCGTTTGGCTAGTGAAAAACATGTGGATTGGATTTGTAAGGCTGTAATTCAAGCGCGCACTGAAGTGCCAGAATTATCGTTGGATATTTATGGTGAGGGTGGCGAAAAATCAAAGCTTGAATCGATTATTCGAGAAAATAATGCATCGAGTTATATTCATTTGATGGGGCAACATGATTTGAGTGAAGTTTATCAAAACTATGAGGCTTATATTGCGGGAAGTACAAGTGAAGGTTTTGGACTTACTTTAATGGAAGCAGTTGGTGGAGGACTACCAATTGTTGGCTTTGATGTTCGTTATGGAAATCCTACATTTATTCGTGATGGTGAAAATGGATATTTGATTGATTTGCCAGAGGAAGATAAGGATAAAATTGAAGCTTTAAGAAAAGGTATTGTTGATTTATTTAAACAAGACTTAGAGAAGTGTCATTCTGTATCTTATTCAGTAGCTAAGGATTTCTTAACGAGTAACGTACAAGAAAAATGGAGGGAAGCTGTATGTTAGAAACTCCTGTTTTATTATTAGATAACTTTGACGAAGATAGTAAAATGTTGTATCAAAGCTTTAGAACTTCTGGCTTTGATGGTCCAGTTCTAACTTTTAGTGATGAAGGCTTTTTACCAGATGATGTGACAAGTATTTATACGTATTATTGTGGTAAAAAAGAAGGTGGTAAAGCTCGCTATTTCAATCAAATTGATGTACCAGATTATTGGGAAATCAAGGCGAGTAATTCAGGTGGACAGGTCTTTGATTTGAATCATGAAAGAGGTAAGATTTTCTTCGCATCTCCTTTACATAAAAGACTTGTGAAGATTGTAGATTGGTATGATGATACGCATGTAGCTCGTGTTAGTGATCACTATAATAAATATGGTTTCATGTATGCCAAGACAATTTTTAATAAAAAAGGTCAATTGGTATCTCGTAGTTACTATGATGCATCTGGCAATGAAAAAGTAGTAGAGAACTTTGTCACGCACGATATTATTTTGAATCAGAATGAGAAAGTATATATCTTTAAGAATAAAGTGGAATTTGCGAAACATTTATTTAAAGAATTAGATATTTATCCAACAAGATTATTCTACAACTCTTTATCAAATCCGTTCTTTGTATCGGAAAGCTTAGAAGATCGAGAACATAGTGATGTCTTATTCTGGCAAGAAGGATATCGTGAAGATATTCCTGGTAATATGCAGGTTATCTTGGATGGGCATTCTAGAAGAACTTCAAAGATCTATGTTCAGAAAAAGGAAGCTTATGAAAAGCTTATTGAATTAGGGGCAAATAGGGATATTGTGAAACCACTTGGTTTTGTCTATAATTTTGAAAAAGAGAATGGACATTCTAATAATGTCTTGATTTGTACAAATTCAGACCATATTGAAAAATTGAATGAACTAGTTGTGGGTATGCCAAATATGAAATTTCATGTTTGTGCATTAACAGAAATGTCACAAAAGTTGATGTCTTTTGAAAAATATGATAATGTACATTTGTATCCAGGATGTAAGGCGAGTGAAATACTGAATTTGTTTAACACATGCGATTATTTTTTAGATATCAATTATGAAAATGAAATCGTAGATGCCACTAAAGAAGCATTCTTACATAACCTATTGATTCTTGGATTTAATCAAACGATTCATAATCGTAAGTATGTATTGCCAGATTTTGTCTTTGATGCGAATGATTATCAGAACATGATCCGTGTTATTCTTGATGCATCCCATCTAGATATGAATCTAGAAAGACAGCGTAATGTGGCAATGACACAAAATGTGCAAGATTATAAAAATGTTTAGAAGGGAAGAGATTTATGTTTAGTACATTTAACACATTGATGGTTATTATTGTTTTAGAGGTAATTTGTTGTCTATATAGCCTTGCGTTGGCTTATATGAGCGATAAAAAGTTTGGTAAGATCTTAAACTTCTTATTGGCAGCTATTTGGGCAATTGCCGCTATCTTAAATGTAGTTGGATTCTAGTTTAACAAATGTGTCGTTCTTTCTGGTATGGAGAGAACGACTTTTTTAATAGAATAGAGTATAATAGTTTCAGGAGGATTTAATTATGATCTTAGTTATTGTTATTGTTGTTGTTTTAGTTTTATTAGTACTATTCTTTATGTCTAGCTACAATAAACTTGTTCGTTTATCTAATAGAGTGGATGAAGGCTTCTCTACAATGGATGTGTATCTAAAGAAGCGTTTTGATTTGATTCCTAACTTAGTTGAAACGGTAAAGGGATATGCGAAACATGAGGCGGAAACATTGAGTTCTGTTATTGCTCAAAGAAATATGGCAAAAACATCAAAGGATGTGATGGATAGTGAAAATAAAATCACAAATGCGATTCAGGGAATTTTTGCGGTGGCTGAACAGTATCCAGATTTAAAGGCCAATACAAATTTTATGGATCTTCAAAACCAGTTGAAGCATGTTGAAGAGGATATCGCAAATTCACGTAAATACTACAATGCCTTAGTTCGTGAATATAATGATGTGATTATGAGTGTTCCTACAAATATTGTTGCAGGATTATTCCATTTTGAAAAGAAAACGATGTTTGAAGTGGCCAATGCTTCTGAAAGAGAAAATGTTCAAGTTAAATTTTAAGAGGGTCTTCGCCTTCTTATTCGCATTCATCCTTTGTTTTGGATGTATCGATGTATATGCTGATGATGGTGGGTATACGATTGATGACTATAAAGTAAATGCGATATATCATTCAAACAATACGATTGATGTAAAAGAAGTGATTAATGTTAATTTTTCAAGCAATCGTCATGGAATCTATCGTAATATTCCGGAAACGATGTATGTCAATCGGGATGAAAAGTATAAGTTAAGTATTAAGAATATTACGGTTCTGAATGATGAATATGAAGTAGATTATGATTCTGGAAATCGTGTGATTCAAATTGGGAGTGAAGACTATACGATCATTGGCCCACATACCTATACCTTGACTTATACGATTGTGATTCCAGAAGATTATCATTCCGACTTGGATTTTATTTATTATTCTGTGCTTGGAAATAATTGGGATACCACAATCAATCATTTTAGTTTTGATATTCAATTTGAAAAGGCTTTGACAGAAAAAGAGATGTCAAATATTCAAGTCTTTAGTGGAAACTTAGGAAATCAATCGAATGATTTAAATGTGACTCCAATCATTACTTCGACTTCTATTAGCGGTTCTGCCTATGATATTGGTGCTAAACAAGCCATTACTATCTTTGGCAAATTAAGAAAAAACTACTTTGTTGGGGCTAAACAAACCACTTCAAAAGTACCATTTGTCTTTTTAGGATTGGCCATTCTATTTGGTTTATATAGCTTAGTTCGTTGTCTTCTTTTAAAGAAAACACATATTACTCCAATCGTGAATTTCTATCCACCAAAAGATATGGATCCAGCTATGGTAGGAACGATTGTCGATGAATCCGTGGATCAAGAGGATTTAATGGCATTGATTCCATATTGGGCTAGCAAGGGATATTTAACCATTTCTGAAACTTCGGATGATTTGATTCTAACGAAGGTAGAGGGTCATGAACCACCGGTTTTAAATCATCAGAAAAAGATTTATAAAGGCTTGTTCAAATATAAAGACAGTGTTAAATTGTCTAAGCTATCAAGTGATTTTGGGAAGGCTATAAATGATGCCAAGGAAGCCTTAAATAATGAGTTTAGTGGCGATAAGAAATTATCAAAAATTGATCATGGCTTTGTGACAACCATTCTAGCTATGATTTGTATGATTGTATGTATTTTATTTAATACTCGATATAGTATTGTAGATAATTTAATTGAAACCATTTTAGCTACATTTACCTTTGTGATTATGATGGTCATGAACTATTCTGCAGCCGCTTCTAGTGTATTTAATAAGAATAAACTAGGGGTATTAAAGAAAGCATTGAGTGTGGCTCTAGTCTTGGTTGTTGTTTACTTTATCTATCGTCAGACACAATCCATTGTTTCTATAGTTTCCTTTGAATTTATGGTAATTGGAATTGTCGCAACAACATTGCCTATTCTATTCAGTTCGAAATTTAATGTGGTGAGTGACTACTTTAAAAGTGTAGCTGGCGATTTATTAGGCTTTAAAGACTTTATTGAAAAGGCTGAGGTACCACAATTGGAAAGATTATCTGCTGAGAATCCTTCGTATTATTATGATGTTATTCCTTATGCGATGGTCTTTGGACTTTCTGAAATGTGGACAAAGAAATTTAGTACGATTCCGTTGGCACAGCCTGATTGGTATGATTCATACTATTCGGATCCTTATACTTCTTATTTCTATTATAGAATGCTGACAAGAAGTATGTATGAACCAATCCATCAGAATTTACTGGATTATCAAACCGAACAAATGAAAAGTACAGCGGACAGCATGGGCTCTAGCTTTGGTGGCTTCTCTGGTGGAGGCGCCGGTGGCGGAGGCGGCGGAAGCTGGTAAGAGATGGGTATTAGGGTGATGAGCCCGCGTAACTTGGTAGGTGTTGTGCACCTACCTTTTTCGTATTCAATATAAAAAGAAATGGGTAGGCGTACAGGCCTACCTTCAGTATACGGGGGTTTCACCCTAATACATGTTCATTATCATAAAATAAGCATTTAGTTTAATTCTTTTTGAATATTTAAGATAATCTAAAGAGGTTTAAAAAGAAAAAGACAGATAATCCTTATACTATAAGTGTTTTCTGTCTTTTAATTTAATGACATTACTTTTCATATATTGTTCTAGAATAAGTTACTTCATTTTTTCTTCGTTCTCTTATTCTTTTGATTTGATAAGTTGCTTTCACTTCTAATGAATGGCGTGCTTTTCTTAAGCTTCTTGCATGCAGATTAGAGTCAATAAATGCAACGGCAGAATCTTTAGTGTCATTTCTTAAGGCTAAAGGAAAATATCTTGTTTGAGTATACAAAACATCGACTAAAAGTACATCATTAATGTTTCCGTAGATCATTTAATCAATTTCTTCGATAATATTTAACTTGCCTTTAATGCTATTCCAGTCTTTCTTTTGATTATCATTAATGTTTTGTTTTGTGATTATTCCATTTATACAGTTTTTGTAAAAATCATTGGAACTTAAGTAAGAAGAGATTCCAGTTAAATGTTTAAAATCATCTTTATTAAATTGAATTTCGAACATTTGATTGTCTTCGGTGGTAAGCTCAAAATAATGTCCGACCAATCGACTATATTTTCTCGTATCACTAACTCTCATATATATTTTAACTCCAAAAAAATGGATACAACATTTGTATCCATTTCTATCTTCATTTAAACTGGTTTCATTCTGACTGCGCAGACTCGTTGTAAAAACAACAATCGGCTGGGTCTGTCAGGTAACCCATGACCTACGACTTTACTGGTTGTCGCCACCCTCGCTGTAATAACAGCACTAGACTGAGCTTTTTGGACGGCTCAATATCTACAGTTTTTTTAGATGCCAGTTACATCTAAAGACATCACTGCCTTCACGTTCATTGTACCAATTTTTAAAAAATAAGCAACAAAGTGGGCTGAATAAAAAAGACTTGGAATTTATCCAAGCCTTATTGAGCATTCATCTTTTGACGATATAAGTTACGACGATCTAGAGCCGTTAAACCTTTTTTACGGATACGAATTGCATCTGGAGTAACCTCTACTAATTCATCATCGTTGATCCATTCTAGAGCTTCTTCCAAAGAGAAGATTTTAGGTGGAGTTAATAACATCGCTTCATCACGTCCACTTGAACGGATGGCAGTTAATTTTTTGTTCTTTAATGGGTTTACATCTAAGTCGATGTTTTTAGAGCTTTGACCAATAATCATACCTTCATAAACTGGAGTTTGTGGAGAAATGAACAATTGACCACGTTCTTGAAGGTTCCACAATGCATAAGTCATAGCTTCACCTGTTTCAGTTGAAATCATAGCACCTTCCATACGTTGTGCAATTTCACCTTTATATGGTTCATAACCACTAATACGACGTACTAATGTTCCTTCACCATGTGTATCATTGATAAATTCAGAACGGAAACCTAATAATCCACGAGTAGGTGCTGTATACACAATCTTAACATATCCATTTTCTTCAGACATGTCTTGCATAACACCCTTACGAAGATTTAATTTGTTGATGATTGTTCCTGAATATTCTTCTGGAGCTAAACATACAACTTCTTCGATTGGCTCTACCTTGTGTCCGTTTTCGTCTTTGTGTAGGATAACCTCTGGCTTAGATACAGCTAGTTCATATCCTTCACGACGCATATTTTCAATTAATACGGAAATATGCAATTCACCACGACCACTTACCTTGAAGCAATCGGCTGAATCCGTTGGTTCAACCTTAAGACCTACGTTAACCTCTAATTCTTTTTCAAGTCTTTCTTTTAAGTTACGACTTGTTACATATTTACCACTTTGTCCGGCAAATGGACTTGAGTTAACGTGGAAGTTCATGGATAGAGTTGGCTCTTCAATTTCAATGTGTTCCATTGGTTCGATGTGATCTGCAGTACAGATTGTATCACCAATACTGATATCTGGCATACCTGCAATAACAACGATATCACCAGAATGTGCTTCTGGAACACTTGTTCTAGATAATCCTTTGTATACGAATAATTTAGATAAGCTTTCTTTAGCGTTTAATCCAGATTGGTTACAACGAATATATTGTTGTCCTTGTTTTAAAACACCTGAATATAAACGTCCAATTCCTAAACGTCCAATGTATTCGTCATATGCCAAGGCAGATACCTGCATTTGAAGTGGTTCTTCATCCATATCTGGATAAACATCACAGTGTTTTAGGATTGTATCGAATAGTGGATCGATATTGTCGCTTGGTGTTTTAAGATCATATTGAACACGTCCTTCTCTAGCTACACCATATAGAATAGGGAAGTCTAACTGTTCGTCGTTGGCATTTAAGTCTAAGAATAATTCGTAAACTTCGTCTACAACTTCTTCGGCTCTTTGGTCTTTTTTATCGATTTTGTTGATTAATAGAATTGGTTTTAAACCAATTTCCAAAGCCTTTGATAATACGAAACGAGTTTGAGGCATTGGACCTTCACTGGCATCAACTAATAAGATAACTGTATCTACGGTACGGATAATACGTTCAACTTCACTTGAGAAGTCGGCGTGGCCTGGCGTATCTACAATATTAATTTTTACACCGTTATGAATAACGGAACAGTTTTTAGAATAAATCGTAATTCCACGTTCACGTTCTAGATCATTTGAATCCATGATACAGTTCACAACTTCTTCGTTATCACGGAAAACATCACTTTGTCTTAAAAACGCATCAACTAACGTACTTTTACCGGCATCAACGTGGGCGATAACGGCAATGTTAAGAATTTTTTCTTTATTGGACATGATGTCACTCTCTTTCTTGTCAAAAACAGTACAATTATAAAGCAAGAAGCCTTAAAACTCAATAAAATGTGATATAATAAAACAAAAATTTTCTGAAAGGGGTCTCACTATGCGGGTTCAATATATAAAAGAGTATTCAAATTGTTTAGATCGCGATATGGAATATAAAATATATGGGCAGGGTGGTAAATTATGTTTGGCCATACCAAGTCAAAATGGCCGTTTTTTTGAATGGGAAGATCGTGGCATGATTCATGAAGTTTCCAAATGGATCGAATCTAATCAATTAACGATTATTACGTGTGATCCTTTGGATTTAGAAACATGGTCCTATCCGTATAATACAAAGGTGCGTATGTTGAAGCATGAATTGTGGTTTGAATACATCCTTTCCGAATTAATTCCTAGTGTACAAGAGAAAATGAATAACTATGATAAATGGATGGTGACTGGAGCAAGTCTAGGAGCAACGCATGCCGCAAATTTAATCTTTCGTTTTCCAGAACAATTCGATACACTATTAGCTTTATCTGGAATTTATGATACGGAATTATTCTATGGAGACTACCATGATGAAAATACATACCATAATAATCCGTGTGCATATTTAAAAAATATGCCGTTGGATCATCCATATATGGAATTGTATAAACAATCTAAGTTCATTCTATGTGTTGGACAAGGCAATTGGGAACAAGAATGCGTAGAATCATTAAGACAATTTAGTTCGATTCTTTATGATAAACAAATTGATGCGTGGTGTGATTTTTGGGGTTATGATGTGTATCATGACTGGCCTTGGTGGAAGGTGCAGATTCAATATTTTCTAGAACAAATATTTAAGGAAGTATGACAAATATTAAGAATGAATTGGTTTCACTATGACATTACCATTTTTGGATCAGAAGGGCTCAATTAGTGCTTAATAATTTCCTTGCATTTTCACAGATGTGTGGTATATTACCAGTGACGAAGGTCGTCATCAGACGGCAAACTAGCGAATCACTATCGTAACCAATCGATAGGGCTCGCTTTTTATTTTTGAAAAGACTCAATATTCTTATATTTTTTGTGATTATAAAAATTTTGAATTGTTTTCCTTTATAGTTTGAAATATAAAATCTAAAATCTGTTTAGATTTTGAATTAACGCTATTTACATCCATATCAGCTTTTAAATCAGAAATCTCAATTTTAGAAAATTGGTCATCTAACAACTTTAAAGTGATGAATAATTTCGAATCTTCTATCTTTTTGTTTGTCATTTCTGAAATTAAAAAAGGCAACAAGGGTTCGTAGTGATTAATAATATTTCTCATTTGGCGTATTAGTTCTATATGCCCTGAAAAACTAATGATATCTTTATTGTCAATTTTTAATTTGTTGGAATTTTTCATGGCTGCAACTATTCTTTTTTGAGATACTGTATCCAACATCAAAAATAAAGTCTGAAGTTCCCCTAATGTAAGTGCATTTGGAACAATCCACAAGGGAACTTTTTTAGTTTCTTTTGATAAGTAATGCAAGACTAATTTGTTTTTACATTTTTCAATTTCATCTAGTTTTGAACCATTTACATGTTCTCCTTTACCTATTTGATAAATGTGCTCTAGCAAATCTCTCTTTCGCTCTAAATTATATGTGTCATTTTTCTTGTCGGTAGAATTTCGAGCGATTTTTTCATAAATGTAAAAGTAATTCCCACAAAATCTAGGACACGTAACTCCATTTTCTAAAAACTCTTTAATTTCCTTTAAATAAATAGTACATGTTTTATCTTTTGAACAATCCTCACAGTTAACATATTTCAGACACATTTCGTTAAAAACCACTACCTTTAATTTCTTTTCAAATAGGCCTATTTTTTCATACATTAACTTACTGAATTCATCATCAATTTTTATTATATTTATAAGTTTTTTGAAGTTGTGTTCTTTTCGTATTATGAAACCAGGAAGAAAAGTATTCTGGTTAATATAGAATTGT
>ERZ839767.2985-NODE-2985-length-20402-cov-12.586081_pt1 | contig 20402 bp, 19 predicted proteins | sample MGYA00519879_ERZ839767 | MGnify/ENA primary metagenome ERZ839767 (study PRJEB31850, sample SAMEA3708852) | human gut metagenome | biome: human gut; feature: human-associated habitat; material: faeces | place: China | collected 2014 ...
AGGGCGGAGCCCTGAATGACTTTTGGTTACTTTTCTTCATAGAAAAGTAACCCCCTGCCAGGCAGGTGTACAAACAAAAACCTTTTATAAAACTATGCGACGCCGATAGGCGAGATATAACTATTTCCATAGTATCTCCCGTCAACCCCTCAGTCAGCCTTACGGCTGCCAGCTCCCCTTACACAGGGGAGGCTATGGGTTGGGGTGAGATGGGTTTGGCCGGGAAAAGAAAAAACTCCCCGTATGGGGAGCTTTTTCTATGTACGCTTATTCTTCCTGCGGTTCCCCCTTGGGGTGGTTCACCAGGTAGGAGAGGGTCAGCAGGCTATCGCCCAGGTGGACATTGACCGAAGGATATTCCTCATACTTCAGCTTAAAATCGTAGCTGGAGAAATTCCAGAACGACCGGATACCGGATTCCACCAGTGTTTCCGCCATCTGTTCGGCGGCATCCCGGGGAATACACACCACCGCCATGTGCGGGCCGCGCTGACGGCAAAATTCCGGCAGGGTGGCAATATCCTGCACTGTCAGGCCATTGGGAAGCACCTGACCGATCTTCTCCGGGGATTTATCGAAGGCCCCGATCAGCTCAAAGCCGCGGTCCCGGAACAGGTCGTCCTCCCGGATGAGGCTTTGGCCGCGGGTGCCGCAGCCGATGAGAATGGCCGGGATCTTTTTTTCGACGCCCAGGATAGCGCCGATCTCTTTATACAATAGCTCCACATTGTAGCCATAGCCCTGCTGGCCAAAGCCACCGAAGCAGTTTAGGTCCTGACGGATCTGACTGGCGGTGACCTTCATCTGCGCGGCCAGCTCCTTGGAGGAGATACGGGTCACGCCGCTGTGCAGCAGCATCCCCAAATAGCGGTAGTACCGCGGCAGGCGCCGGATCACCGAAATGGAAACCGTTTTTTCGTTCATGCTCGCTCACCTCGTATTATCCTGCGGCACGGTGGGGCATACGCGGGGTGCCGCTTTACCTATATGATACCGCTTTTTCGGCCGTTCGTCAACTTTTTATCTAATTTTGGGGAGGCACCTGCTTATGCACAATTGCAAACATTTCGTGAAAATTTCTCACTTTCGTTTCTTTTTGCGGTGGGATTTGTTATAATGAAGATAGAAGTACCCGCTCCGGGGCGGAGCGCTATGCAAAAATAACATAAAGGAGCGTTGACCCAGTTGGTGACTACCCGCAAGCCACAAAAACTGCATCCTACCGTGCTGGTATTGGTGACCGACCAGCTTAGCTGCGACCGTTTGATCCTGGCCGGGAGAGCCCTAGCCGATGAACACCAGTGCGTACTGGAGGTACAGAATATCGCGCGGTTTGGCAATGTGCCGGACCCCGCCGCTATAGAGCACCTGTACCGCACCAGCCTGAATGCCGGCGCCCGCATGACCGTGCATTACAGTGAAGACCCTGAACGCAGCCTGGTGCAGCTGCTGGCGGAGAGTCTGCCCCACTATGTGGTGACCGGTATGCCCGGCGGCGGCAGCGACCTGCTGCCCCGGCTGTGGACTCGCTTTGAGTACCTGACCTTTTACACCGTGGACCCTGCCGGCGATGCGCAGGAGGTGACCGCGGTGGACCGCGCGCTGGTGTAAGCGCAATAAAACCGAGGAGAACAAAAGAGGTATGGAGAAGAGAACCTTTACCCTGGATTCCAGCGATGGCAAAAGCAAGCTTTCGGGCTTTTTATTCCTGCCGGAAGGACACCCCCGCGCCGTAGTGCAGATCTGCCACGGCATGTGCGAGTACATCCTGCGGTACGAGGAGCTGGCCCAGCACCTGACCGACGCCGGTTATGCCGTTTGCGGTATTGATCACCTGGGGCACGGCTCCACCGCCCGTCTGAACAATGAAATGCTGGGCTACTTTGGCGAAAAAGGCGCCTGGAACAACCTGGTGGAGGATCAGGAGATCGAGCGGAAGGCCATAAGCGCCCACTTTGCCGGGCTGCCCTACTTCCTGCTGGGACACAGCATGGGCTCCTTTGTGGCGCGGCTGTACGCCGCCCGCTACGGCAAAAACCTCCAGGCACTGCTCATCAGCGGCACCGCCGGGAAGAACCCCGCCGCCGGTCCCGGCAAGGCGCTGGTTGCCTTGGTTTCGCTGTTCGGCGGCAAGAAGGGGACCTCCAAGCTGCTGTATATGCTGACCACCGGCAACAACAATAAACAGACCGAGCAAAAGACCTTGGTGGACTGGATCTGCCACGACGAGGAGGTCTGCCGCAAGTATATCAAGGACCCCTGGTGCAGCTTTATCTTTACCAATAGCGGCTACGGCGAGCTGCTGGAGCTGGTGGACCGCTGCAACCGTCCCGAATGGTATGCCGCCATGCCGAAGGACCTGCCCGTGTGGCTGTACGCCGGGGATGAGGACGCCGTAGGCAATAACGGCAAGGGCGTCACCGAGGTGTACGAGGGCCTGAAGGCCCAGGGACTAAAGGAGGTCACCATCACCCTGTACCACGGTGCCCGCCATGAGGTGCACAATGAGGCACTGAAAGAGGAGCTGTTCCGGGATATCATTGATTACCTGGACAGCCACATGCCCAAGGCCGAATGACCCACCAAAAAGTACAAATCCCCGTCTTTTGGCGGGGATTTTTGTTTCATGAAACATTTTTCCTTCACTTGACAAGAGCTCATATGCTTTTGGGAGCACACAAAAGGCGGCACAGCCACCAGTACTGTGCCGCCTTTTGCGGGATGATCTATCGGAAAAGTGTGTGGTATGTATGGGTTACGCCTCTACCTTGTTTTTCTCCGCATGCATGATGGGCAGCCACTCGGTAAACGCAATGATAAGCGAAACAAAGATACAGATAGGGCTGAGCACGATGCAGTTGATAAATTCCTTACGAGCTTCGATGTACGCCTGGGTATGCATAATGATATCCTCCTCATAAACCTCTCGGGGTTTTGGTTTGACACCATTATAAGGCACAGCCGCGCTAATTTTTCGGAAAAAAACTCTCCCACATAAATCTTAGCGAATAATTTATTTTTCTGTCCCGGCACAGCATGGTATAATGGGTTGGAACATTATAAATGGATAGGAGGTGAACGGCATGATCCCCAAAAAAGAATGGGCGCGGGACACCCTGCGGATGCTGCTTCTATTGGGGGCAGCGGTGGCCGTATGCAGCGTGCTTTCCCGCGTGCACGATGACAACAACCCCTTTGCCGTTCTCATCTTTGTGCTGGCTGTCGCCATAGTGGCACTGGTCACCAACGGCTATGTGTGGGGTGTTCTGGCCTCGGTCATCGGGGTGTTCTGCGTCAATTACATGTTCACCTACCCCTTTTGGAGCTTTGATATGAGCATCACGGGTTACCCGCTCACCTTCGTGGTCATGCTGGTGGTCTCGGTGGTCATCAGCACCCTTACCACTCGGGTAAAGCAAACCGAACGCCTGCGGTATGAGATCGAAAGCGAAAAGCTTCGGGCGGATCTTTTGCGGGCGCTTTCCCACGATCTGCGCACACCGCTCGCCTCCATTGAAGGTGCCGACAGCCTGCTGCTGGAGCAGCCCGACCTGAGCGAAGCGGAGCGCCGTACCCTGCTGGAGCAGATCCGTCAGGAGACCCGGTGGCTGACCCGCATCACCGAAAATATGCTCTCGGTCACCCGTATGGCCGGGGAACAGGTAAGCCTGCACCGCACCGATGAGGTGGTGGAGGAGATAGTGGACAGCGCCGTGATGAAGCTGCGGCGCAGCCGCCATGCCCTGCCGGTCACGGTCATCCGCCCGCAGGAGATCTTGACCGCCCCGATGGATGCCACCTTGATGGAGCAGGTCATTCTGAACCTTTTGGAAAACGCGGTGAACCACGCCGAGGGCGCTACCCGCATCCGGGTGGAGATCGCCGGGCAGGGGGATACCGTGATGATCGCTGTGGAGGATGACGGCGCGGGCTTCCCTCCAGAGCTGCTCCCCCAGCTTTTTGACCGCAAGCTGCTGCCGCAGCCGCGCTCCTGCGCTGATGGCCGCCGGGGACTGGGACTGGGGCTCACGCTATGCAGCGCCATCATAAAAGCACACGGCGGCCGCATGACCGCCGAAAACCGCCCCGAGGGTGGAGCGCGGGTATGCCTGTGGCTGCCTGCCGGAACCGAAGATGAGGAGGAAACCGAAGGATGAAACACTGTGATAAGATCATGATCGTAGAGGATGACGCCGGCATCCGGCACTACCTGCAAAGCACCTTGAGCAACGCGGGCTATGATACCGTCGCCGTGGGGGATGGCCGCTCGGCGCTGGCGTTGGCGGCCTCCCACTGTCCCGATTGCGTCCTGCTGGACCTGGGCCTGCCCGATATGGATGGCATTGGCATCATTCAAAGCATCCGCAAATGGAGCAGTGTTCCCATCATTGTCATTTCTGCCCGCATGACCGAGGACGACAAGGCCGGCGCACTGGATCTTGGTGCGGATGATTACCTCACCAAGCCCTTTGGCACCGTGGAGCTGCTGGCGCGCATCCGCACGGCGCTGCGCCACACCCGCCGGGCCTGCGGCGGCGAAGAGCTGCGGGAGGGCCAGTACATCGTGGGGGATCTTGTCATTGACTACAATAAGCACCGGGCCTACCTGGGCGGCGAGGACGCCGGCCTGACCCCCAGTGAGTTTAAGATCCTGGCGCTGCTGGGCCGCTATGCCGGGCGGGTGCTTACCTACCAGCAGATACTGCGGGAGCTGTGGGGCCCCGCGGCCAACCCCCGGGATAACAAGCTGCTGCGGGTCCATATGGCCAACCTCCGCCGCAAGCTGGAGAAAAATCCCGAAGAACCCCGGTACCTCTTTACCGAGGTGGGCGTGGGCTACCGCCTGGCGGAGGGGGAAGGCACCGAACCGCTGGAGTCAGATTCCACCGAGGAAACCGAAGAATAAAAAAATTCCCCTGTCCACCCGCGTGGGTCTGGACAGGGGATTTTACCTTTGCTTGACAAGGACACACACGCTTTTCGGAGTTTTTGCGCGGGAGAAATGGCGTCCGAGGAAGCGCGGAGCGGCAGGCTGGCTGGCGCCTGTCAACGCGACGCACAAAGTCGGACGGTATTTATATCCGCAAAAGCCGTATCTGCTCTTGCCAAGCGAAGGTATATTCATCACAGGGGCGGGAAGAATTCGTTCTCCCGCCGTTTTGCGTAGGTCTGCTCCAGCATGGCACGATGGGAGCAAAACGCCGCGTCGGCGAAATATTTGGCCCCGGTGGGGCATCCCTTTACACAGGCCTGGCACTTGATGCAGATGCCGCTGCAAGCGGTCAGCTCCTCCTTTGGGATCGACCCCATGGGGCAAAGCGCCGCGCACAGCCCGCACCGGGCGCATTTCAGGGGGGCGGTCAGCGGCTTCGCCTTCAAAAAGCGCGCTGGTTCCCCATCCAGTCCCAGCGGGGTGTAGTAGGGCCCAATCGGCTCCCGGCCGGGCACCGCTGCCGGAATGGGCCGTTCCCGTTCCCGCAGCGTATGCGCCGCGTTCCGGGCAAAGGCCTCCGCCGCGGCAATATCCTCGGCATCCGGCCGGCCATGGGCCAGCGCCGGCGCAAAGGCATGCTCGCCCACCATTGCCGCCGCAGCCGCCGGGCAAAAGCCGTTCCCGGAAAGCACCTCGCACAGCTCCTTCAGGGCGTCATCATAGCCGCGGTTGCCGTACAGCACCACCGCCACGGCCGCCGCGCCCCCGCCGGTAAAGTGCCCCCGCAAAAAGGGCAGCAGCACATTGGGCAGCCGCCCCGCGTAGGTCGGGCTCCCCCAGAATATCAGATCTCCTTCGCCAAAGGCATAGTTTTGTTCCCGTGCCGGGGGCAGGGTGTAGTCCAGCTCCCGCACCGGCAGGGTCAGCGCTTCCCCAGCCGCTTCGGCCATCCGCCGCAGCACCCGCCGGGTACTGCCGCAGGCACTAAAGTACACCGCCCACACGCTTTCAAAACGCATAAATTTCCCTCACTCGGCAAAAAGCGCCGCGTCCATTTCCCGCAGGTCGGGGGCAATCAGCGGGGTAAATTCCATCTTCTCCAGAATATCCCGCCGCAGGTCCGCCCCGGGGGCGATCTCGCACAGCAGCAGGCCCTCCGGCGTCAGGCGGAACACCGCGCGCTCGGTGATATACAGCACCTGCTGGGTCCCCTTTTGGTTGGAGTACTCCCCGGAAAAGGTGATATGCCCCACCGCCTGCCGGAACTTGCGGATATTGCCGTCCTTTATGATGCGCAGCCGGCCGCCTTCCAGCCGGATCTCGCTTTCCCCGGCGGTAAAGCTGCCCATAAAGCACACCTTCTTCGCTCCCTGCGAGATATTGATGAACCCGCCGGGCCCGGGGATCTTCTCCCCAAAGCGGCTCACATTCACATTGCCCTCCCGGTCAAATTCAGCCCCGCCCAGGCATGCCACATCGATGCCGCCGCCATCGTACAGGTCAAAGATATCCGGCTGCTTTATCATGGCATCGGCATTGTAGGCGGCGCCGGTCAGCAGGCCGCCCTGCGGCGCCCCGCCTATCGTCCCGGATTCGATGCTGAGCGTCACCCGCTCCAGCCGCTTCTGCTCGGTCAGTACATTGGTGATGAGGGTAGGCACCCCGATGCCGAAATTAACAAAGTCCCCATCGGCGATCTCCGCGGCCGCCCGCCGGGCCATCACCTTTTTGATGTCCGGCGGCACCGGCGGCAGCCCCTCCAGCGGGATGCGCACCCGCCCGGTAAAGGCCTCCACCCAGCGCTCCTCGGTGACAAACTGCTGCCGGGAGTACTCCTCCCGCCCTACCACGATGTAATCCACCAGGCAGCCAGGCACCACCACATCCTTGGCGTTCATGGTGTGGGCAGGAACCAGTTGATCCACCTGGGCCAGCACCAGTCCGCCGCTGTTATGGGCGGCGGCGGCCATCTCGTACTGCTCCAGCAGGAAGGCCTCCTTTTCCATGCTGATGTTCCCATCGGCATCGGCGGTGCTGCCCTTGATGATGCAGGCATCCAGCGGGAACGCCGGGAAAAAGAGCTGCTCCTGCCCGGCCAGCTCCACCAGCTGCACCACTTCCTCGCCGCTTTCCCAGGCCTTTTGGTTCATGCGGCAGCCATCCCGCCGCGGGTCCACAAAGGTCCTGAGCCCCACGGAGGTCAGCACCCCCGGCTTTTTCCCGGCGATGGCCCGCATCATGTGGGACATGACCCCCTGCGGAGCCATAAACAGCGCAAAATCCCCTGCGCTGATGTGGGGGTAAATGGCATTGGCCAGGCTGAGATTGCTGCACAAAAGCCGGGAGAGCATCCCCCGGTGCGCAAAATGATTGATGCCCCGGCGGCGGCCATCGCCGCCCAAGCCCGCCACATTCACCAGCCGCAGGTCACGGGGGTGGCCCTCCCGCAGGAAGCGCTCCTCCATCTCACACAGGATATCCTCCGCCAGCGAAAAGCCGATAAAGCCATCCACCGCCACCGTCATGCCGTCCCCAATCAGGGCGGCGGCCTTGGCGGCCGAGATCACCTTTGCCATGCTCTCTCCTCTCTCATTCCCCGGTAAATATCCGGGGCCGTTTTTCCAGGAAGGCCATCATGCCCTCTTTGCGGTCCCGGCTTTCGCCGCATTCGCCAAAGAGGCTCCGTTCCCATTCCAGCGCTTCCTCCAGCAGCATTTCCCGTCCGCCGTTCACGCTCCGCTTGGCGCGGGTCACAGCGTAGGGGCTGTTCCGGGCGATCTCCTCCGCCAGGTTCAGTGTTTCCTCCAGCAGGCTGCCGGCAGTAAAGGCCCCATTTACCAGACCCCATTCCCGGGCCGTTTCGGCGGTAATTTCCCGCCCGGTAAAGATCATCTCCTTGGCCCGCGTTTCACCGATAAGCCGGGGCAGCCGCTGGGTGCCGCCCGCCCCGCATATGGTGCCCAGGGTCACCTCCGGCACCGCAAAGCTCGCCGCCATGGAGGCCAGCCGCAGGTCACACGCCAGCGCCAGCTCACAGCCGCCGCCCAGCGCCATGCCGTTCACCGCGGCCAGCACCGGCATCGGCAGCTCCTCCAGGTTGGTGTTCAGGCGGCTGCCCAGCAGCGCCCAGTCATACAGCTCCCGGCCATCCATGGCCGCCATCTCCCGTATATCCGCCCCGGCGCAGAAGAACCTCCCCTCCCCAGTGAGTACCAGGGCCCGGGGGGCGCGGCGGCGCACCTCATCCAGCAGGGCTTCCAGCTCCGCCATGGTGCGGCGGTTCAGCACAAAGGGCTTACCCTCCCCCGTCATCGTCAGCAGGGCCAGCTCGGGGCTGGGCATGGTCAGTATCGTTTTCATGGGTTTTCTCCTTCTTCTATCAGCCCAGCCAGATACAGATGGGCAGCGCGATGAGGAAGGTACACAGCACCGGGATCACCGCGCAGGTCACAAAGTTATACTTATAGCTGGCCTTGTGGGTGGTGTGGCAGATGCCGAACACCGAAACAATGGAGCCGTTCCACGGCATGGAATCCAGCCCCCCGGAGCCAAGCGAGCACAGACGGTGGATAAACTCCAGGCTGTACCCCTGCCCCGCGTAGGAAAGGAAGATATCCTTCAGCGAGGTATACATCAGCGTCAGCCCGCCGGAGGAGGAGCCGAGGATGCAGGCGAAAATATTGCTGCCCACGGCGGCCACCACATAGGGGTTCGCGGTGGAAGCCTCCAGCAGCTCCACCGCCCAGGCATAGAAAGGGGTGATCTTCGCCACCGCACCAAAGCCCACAATGGTAGCCGTGTTGATGATGACCGTCACGGAGCTGCCCGCCGCCTGGTTCATGGTGGAGAGCATCTCTCCCCACGGGATGCTGCGCCAGAAAAGCCCCAGCGACAGCACAATGCCGATGAGCAGGCAGGCCACAATGCCGATCTCCGTCACATTAAAAAGCACGATAACAGCCGTCAGCGGGATAAAGCTGACCACGGTGCCGGGAGTGGGCCCCTCATGCTGGCGCACACCGCCCTCCGGTGGGGTAAAGTGCTCACCCCGTCCCTTTGCCTTCTTTGCCTGGCGGTTCATGTACCACACAATCAGCACCGCCATGACAACCGAAGCCGCCAAGCCGGGGATCAGCCCGGCGTAGGAGGGGGTGCCCAGGCTCTGCATCGAAACGATGTTGCAGATCTGCGGTGAAAAGGGCCCGGTCATCGCAAAGGTCCACATGCCGCCGCACACAATACCCGGCAGCAGGTAGGTGGGCAGGTCCGCCTCCTCAAAGAGCTTGAGCGCGATGGGATAGATGGCGAAGATGATGACAAAGCTGTTGATGCCGCCGTAGCTCAGCAGCGCCGCCGAAATCAAGCACGCCACCATGCAGTTTTTGGCGCCGAACCACCGCACCACCGTTTCGCCGATCTTCGCCGCCGCCCCGCTGATCTGGTACAGGCTGCCCAGGATGTTCCCCAGCAGGAAGATCATAAAGTAGGAAACAAAGAAGGAGCCGACGCCCGCTACATATACCCCGGTCACCGAATCCAGCACCGGCAGCCCGCTCATCACTGTTACCAGCAGCGCCGCCAGCGGCCCCACTATAATGGGCGAGACCCGCCGGAAGATGAGTACGGTCATGCCGCACAGTGCCAGCAGGATGCCCAGTCCGCTTAATATCACTTCATTCATGGAGGTGTACTCCTCTCTTTTCGGTCATTTTTTCCACTTCTCTATGTGCAGAAAAGGAGGACAATGGGGCTGGCATTGTCCTCCTCTCCGCGAAGGGGAACATGAAAATGAAGAGAAAATCAATCAGAACTTCGCGTGGAAGCGCTCCTCGTATACCTTGATGAGCCCCTCCCGGAAATCGGGATGCGCGATCTTGATGAGCTCTCTGGCGCGCTCGCGCAGGGTCTTGCCCTTCAGCTGGGCAATGCCGTACTCGGTCACCACATAGTTCACATCGTAGCGGCTGGTGGTCACGGCCGCGCCCTCATCAATCAAGGGAACGATCTTAGAGATGGTGCCCTTGGCGGCGGTGCTGGGCATGGCCATAATGGTACGGCCGCCCCGGCTCATATTGGCGCCGCGGACAAAGTCTACCTGGCCGCCCACGCCGCTGATCTGCCGCAGACCGACGCAGGTGGAAACCACCTGGCCCATCAGGTCTACCTGCACGCAGGAGTTGATGGAAACAAGGTTATCGTTCTGGCAGATGACACGGGGATCATTGACATAGTCCACCGGCATCATGGCCACCTCGGGGTTGTTATCCACATAGTCATACAGGCGGCGGGTGCCCATCAGGAAGGTCGCCACGCTCTTGCCCTTGTGAATGTTCTTCTTCGCATTGGTGATGACACCGGCCTCTACCAGCTCTACCACACCGTCGCTGAACATCTCGGAATGGATACCCAGGTCCTTCTTGTCCTTCAGGAACAGGAGCACCGCGTCGGGAATGGCGCCGATGCCCAGCTGCAGGCAGTCGCCGTCCTTCACCAGGGAGGCAATATTCTCGCCGATGGCGCGCTCCACATCGCCGATATGGGGCGGGGCCAGCTCGATGAGGTCAGTCTCCTGCTCCACGATGTAATCCAGCTTGCTGACATGGATGAAGCTGTCACCCATGGTGCGGGGCATCTTGGGGTTGATCTGTGCGATCAGCAGGTCGGCGCACTCGGCGGCGGGCTTGGTGTAGTCGCAGGAAACGCCAAAGCTGCAATAGCCGTGCTCATCGGGGGTGCTCAAGTGCAGCAGCACTACATTGGGGTGCAGCGTGGTGCGGAACAGCTCGGGGATCTCGCTGAAGAACACGGGGGTAAAGTCACCCCGGCCCTCCTCTATGGCCTTACGGGTGCTGCCGCCCAAAAACAGGCTGTTGTGGCGGAAGTGCTTGGAATTTTCGGGCAGGCAGTATTCGGCCTTGCCCATGGCCACCATGTGCACCACTTCCACATTCTCGTACTGCTCGGCGTTCGCAACCATGGCGTCGGTCAGCAGGATGGGTTCGCCGGTGGCGTGGGTCACTACCACCCGGTCGCCGGATTTAATATGCTTTACCGCTTCCTCGGCTGTGGTCAGCTTCTGTTGATACAGAGTTCTCCAGTCCTCCATTGTTACACCTCATTTTCTTTTATTATCGCTTCGCAGGCAGCCGCAAACTGCTCCCTGCTGTTAATGACAAATTTGTGTTTGGTGGCCTCCAGCTGGGTATGGCCCGCGCACACGGCAGTACAGCCGCACACCACCAGGATGTACTCCTGCCCGCCCTCTCCGGCGGGCTCTATCTTCCATTCGGGGTGCCGCTGTTGCAGCTCCTTTACCGCGGCCACCCGGTCATAGCGTGGGTTGCAGCCCCCACAGTACTTTATGCCTATTCTCACGCTTCACCGGCGTGACGCCGCCGCAGCAGCTCCATGGCGTCCTGCCACAGCTCATCGCTTACGGTGGTATCCAGCACCACCTGCCGCAGCTCCGGTATCGCCTCCAGAATGGGCGGGGCCACCAGTTCTTCGGCTGTTACCACTGCCGAGGGACAGTTGCTGCATTGCCCCAGCATACGGAAGTACAAAACGCCGTCCTCCACCCGCACCACCTTTATGTCGCCATCGTGGGTGCGCAGGGCGGGGCGTACTTTTTCATCCAGAACCTGTTCGATCCGTTCCAGCATGGTTTGCATCTCTCCTTGGGTCTTTGGTTTTCCCCCACAAAGGGGGCGGGGCAGAGCCGGGGCACAGCGCCCTGTGCCCTGCCCCGCGGGGAGATAAAGGGGTTATTCTATGAGGAGGTTATTCTTCAATATGGGCGATGGCCTTGGCCAGCTCCTTCTTGGCGTTCAGGTTGCCCTGGCGGCTTATCATGATGCGCTGAGCCTGGGGAGAACCGGCGCCGTGCATGGATTCGGTGCGGTAGCCAACGGCCGCGGTGCCCAGGGCCAGGTTTTCGATGAGACGCAGGATCTTCATGCGGTTTTCGGTGGTGACGGTAGCCACGCCGCGCAGGTACTTATCGATGTACGGACCGATCTTCTCATCGCGCAGGTCCTTCTCGGAGGGAGCGGTGACCATCAGACCGCCGGCGATATCCTCGGCCAGGCGGACGATCTCATAGGGGAAGCGGGTCACATTCTGCTTGCAGACATTGGCCAGCAGCAGGTCAATGATGTAGTTGCCGCTCTCGGTCTTGTGGCCCTCGGCGGAGCAGGCAATACCGCAGCAGTACAGGGTCTCGTTCAGGTGGGTCATCTCGATGAGCTTATCCTTGATGTGGCTGGCCTTGTTGCAGCCGTTGAAGTCGGCGGCAACCGCAGCAGCACCGATCAGAACATCGCCTACGCCGACCTTGCAGCCGCCGTAGCTCTGGCGGTGGTAACCGGCAAAGCGCTCCACCAGCATCCCGGCAAATTCATGCTCGCCGCACAGGAAGATACGGTCATTGGGAACAAATACGTCATCAAAGATGGTCAGGGCCTCTACGCCGCCGAACTCGGCGTTACCGACATCGAGGGTGGAGCCCTCCAGCTTACGGGTGTCGCAGCTCTGGCGGCCGATGATCATGAACAGGCCGGGGGTATCCAGCGGTACGGCAAAGGAAACCGCATAGTCCTTATCATCGGGACCCATGGACTGGGTGGGCATTACGATGACCTCGTGGGAGTTGCAGATACCGGTCTGGTGGGCCTTGGCGCCGCGGACTACGATACCATCGGGGCGGCGCTCCACAATACGCAGGAACATATCAGGATCTACCTGTGCATGGGGCGCCAGGGAACGGTCTCCCTTGGGGTCGGTCATGGCGCCGTCAACGGTCAGGTCGGCCTCGGCAGCATACTTCATGAACTTCACAAAGTTCTCATGGTAGTTGGTGCCGTGAGCCTTGTCACACTCATAGGTGGTGGAGAACAGGGCGTTGAAAGCATCCATACCCACGCAGCGCTGGAAGCAGGCGGCGGTCTTCTGGCCGCACAGGCGCTGCATCTTTACCTTCTTGATGAGGTCCTCGGTGCTCTGGTGGATGTGGGTAAAGCGGTTCACACGGGTGCCGGTGTAGGGAGAAACCACGGTCATCAGATCCTCGTACTCGGGCATCTGGGCCAGGTCGTAGGTCATGCGCACGGAATTGAGGGAGGGACGCAGAATGGGGCTTTCGGTGGGATTGCTGTACTTCTCACCGAACATATAGATCTCCATTTTGATCTTCTTAATGCTTTCGATATACTGTTCGCCTGTCATCAGTGCCATTTTCGTTACTTCCTTTCTTTCTTTGGATTCATCGTTAGTCGGCTCTGTTTATGTGCAATTAGTACAGCTCGGTGTAGATCTTGATGAGGCGGTCGCGGTCCAGTTCCACAAAGTTATTTGCCATCAGGCGGCCCTGGTTCGCTATTACGCTGTCCGCAAATTCCTCGATCTGCTCACGGCTCATGCCGTACTCGTGCAGAGCCTTCTTCTGGATGAGGTTATTCAGCAGCTTCTCCAGCTCCTCATAAACATCCTCTACCTTGCAGCCCAGGATATCGGCGATGAACTGATTGAGCTTTTCGATCTCGCCATCCTGGCGGATCTCCATGTAATTCTTCATTACGCCGGTGAACATGGCGTAGTTGCTCTCGCCGTGCGCCACATGGAAGGTCGCACCCAGGGGATAGCTCATGGCATGAACGGCGGCGCAGCCCGCATTGCCAAAGGCGATGCCCGCGTACAGAGAGGCCATTAGGAAGTCCTCCAGCAGCGGCATCCGGGCCTCGGGGCCGTCCGCAGCGATTTTCTTGTAGCCGTGCAGAATCATATCAATGGCCTTGTAGCCAAACATCCGGGTCATCTCGTTGCCCTTGGGGGAAAGGCTGGATTCCACGGCATGGATCAGGGCATCGATGGAGCTGGTGGCGAAGAAGCGGAAGGGCAGGCCGTTCAGCAGTTCAGGTACCAGCACGGCGCTGTCGGCATACATCTCATCCACCGCCAGGCCCTTCTTGGTGCCGCGGCTGTTCAGCGCCAGGATGGCGATGTTGGTCACCTCGCTGCCAGTGCCGCAGGTGGTGGGCACCAGTACCAGCTCCTTATCCTTCACGATCTCGGTCTTGCCATCGTAGAGATCCAGGATGGGGGAAACAGTTTTCAGTGCAAAAAGCTTGGAAATATCAATGACGGTACCGCCGCCGATGGCGATAACACGCTTATGGTCGCCTTTAATGTCCTTATACATGGCCTCTGCCATGTCATCGGAGGGCTCGCCAGCGCCGTATTTCTCCTGATACAGCACATCGCAGCCGAGGTTCAGCTTGCCAAAGAAGGGCTGGTAGATATATTCGTTGGTGATTACCAGGTCACCTGCGCCGATTTTGAATTCCTTAGCGAATTCCTCGGCGGTCTTGTATTTATAGATGGTCGGTTTGATGGAAAGCATTTTCATGGCGGTTTACCTCCCTTTTCTTTTCTCATTTCGGCCGGCGCGCTTTCGCGGGAAAAGATGGAACTGACCTTGGGAATGTCAGCTCCATCTTTCCCTTTTCCCGCCGGGAGATGAGCGCGCACCGCGGTGTTGACTCATCTCCCGTGGGTGGGGCTTTCCCTAATCAACAGGGTAAATCTGATTGTTTAATTAGCAGCAGCCTTTTTTGTCTTCAGCCTTGAAAACCAGTTCCTCGGGAGTGGGCTCACCGGGGGTCTTCTTGCGGTTCTTCAGGTTGATAATCGCCTCGGAGCCGTCAACGACAACCCAGACGATGATGCCGACGAGCAGAGCCCAGCCGGGGGTGAAGTAGGTCAGGGCACCGGCGATAACGCAGGCAACGCCGCGGTCATTGGCGGTGGTGCACATACGGATACCGATGTTGCCGCAGGCGAAGGCCTGAACGCCCATGGTGATGCCGAAGAAGATGGCAAACGCGGGCTTAATGAGGGTGACCAGCGGCAGGATGAGAACAGCGATGACGGTAGCTGCACGGAAGGTACATACACCATCCCAGTAGGTGTGCATGGTCTTGTAGCCTCTCTTATAGCGCTCGGTGATGGTCAGCAGACCGGAAGCCCACAGCGGGCCGCACATGGGGACCCAGGGAGCAAAGAGGGACATGATGGTGTTACGCAGGAAGCTTACCAGGTTGGAACGGCTGGCATCGAAGATAACCTTCTCATCAGGACGGTAAGAGGTAGCCTCGGCAACAACTTCCTTCGCCAGTACAAAGTCGGAGAAGGCGATGATGTAGGTCGCCAGCGCGGAGGGGATTGCCGCCAGGAAGAAGCTCCAAGCCGGGAAGCCCAGACCAAAGATGGTGAAGTGCTCCAGAACATAGCCGAAGCTCAGGGGGGTAAAGCCCCACTGGATCTGAGGCAGCGGGATCTCGTGCAGCAGCACGGGAGCCAGAATGATGGCGAACAGCTGGGCAGGTACTACGCCCTGGTTACGCACTACATTCCAGAAGCGGCTCTTGGTCGCCTTGCGGGCAAAGGTGGGGTTAAACAGGAAGAAGTAGGACATCAGGACAGCGATGGCAACGGTCCAGGGGGCCTTGGGCATACGGGCGGAGAATACATTTACCGCTGCCGTTACGCCGGCGCCCAATACAATACCGGCCTTGATGCCCATGGGTACGGCATCTACCAGCTTACGGCCGATACCCGTAGCACCCATGATGAGGAAGCTGAGAGCAACCAGCATCTGCAGGGCTATCATCGCGTAAATACGGTCTACTTGTCCGGTGGCGTAGTTGGGCAGGTCCCACTGCTGCAGGAACTTCAGGGTCAAAGGCAGCGCGGGGGTGATCCAGCCGGGAACTACGGGGTCGCCCAGCAGAGAGGGCAGGTAGTAGCAGATCGCGTTCAGAACACCGAAGGTCAGGGCCATCAGGAATACGCCGTTCTCATCAAAGCCGAGGGCAGCGATATTCGCGGGGTCATCCAGACCAAAGGTGGTCATGGTGGTGGTAACACCAGCGCCCAGACAGGCAACGCCCAGGAACATGGCGGCGGCCATCTCGGTCCAGGACCACTCGTGGTGGATCAGGGGGAGACGGATCTTGAAGGGGCCTACTTTGATACCGGGCTGCTCTTCACCGTAAGCGCGCTTTTTCAGCGGGAACTTACCGGTCATAAAGCCTTCCGGTACCTCCACTTTTTTGGTTTCGGTCATTTCGGTCATGTGAAGATTCCTCCTCGTCACAGTTTTTTGTGGTAACTCCTCTGCCGGCGGGCTGCTCCCCTGTCCCAATCAGGCGGCGGCCAACCGGCATTTTTACAGCAAAGCGGGACCTTTCTCCAGGGGCACGGCACAGTGTCCGCCCGCTTTCATTTTCGATTATATCCGGCCAATTTCGGCTTGTAAACTGCCCCGGAGCAAGTTTGGCAGGGGTGTATTTTTGTCGGGAATTCCTTTGGTTACTTTTGTTTTTGGCTCTTTTGGCGTTTTGGGCGTTTTTGCCGCTTTTTTCGCGTTTTTTATCCAAAAAACAGGAGCAAGTGTTGCGTATCCGCAACAACCGCTCCCGATTTTCAAAAAATTTTGTTCCGTTTTTCCGCTTGATTCCTTGCTTTTCTGACTATTCGTTAAAAATTTTTGAACAAATCAAGATGTGTTGCATTTTTGCGCATCATTGCGTTTTTGCAACTATTCCCTCCCCTGCTCTATCTTTTTGCGCTTGCGCACAAAGGTGGAAGCATCCATGCCCAGGCTGCGGGCGGCGTCCCTTACATTGCCGTAGCGGCTGTACGCCCGGCGGATGTAGCTGATCTCCAGCTGCTCCACCAGCTTGTGCAGGTTCACCTGCTCAAAGTACTCCTCGCTCTCCTTCTGGCTGATGGTGATGTTATCGGTAATGGGCAGCTCCTCCGGCTGGATGACATTGTTCTTGGAAATGATCATCATGCGCTCCACCACATTGTGCAGCTCCCGTATATTGCCGGGCCAGTTGTAGCTCTGCATGCAGATGATGGTCTCCGGGGCGAAGCGCTTTTTTTGGTGATATTTCTTGTTCATTTCGGCGGCATAGGCCGTCACAATGTAGGGGATATCCTCCCGGCGCTCCCGCAGCGGCGGCACATTGATGGGCAGCACGCTCAGGGCATAGTACAGGTCCTCCCGGAACTTCTTTTCCCGCACCAGGGCCAGCAGGTCCGCGCTGGTGGAGGCAATGATGCGCAGGTCACAGGGCTTATCGGCGCCGTAGCCCAGCGGCTTTACCTGCCGCCGCTTGATGACCGAAAGCAGCCGGGTCTGGCACTCGTGGTTCAGCTGCTCCACCTCATCCAGAAAGACCACCCCGCGGTTGGCCTGCTCCAGCAGCCCCACCTTGCCCTGTGGGTATTCCGGTGAGACCCCCGGTCCCAGCCCGAACAGCTCGGCCACCATGGTATCATCCGGCAGGGAGGCACAGGGTATGGTGATAAAGTGTTCCTTGCGTCGCTTGCTTTTGCTGTGGATGTACTCCGAAAGGGCGCCCTTGCCCACGCCCACCTCGCCCTGCAGCAGCACCGGCACCTCCATCTGGGCGGCGCGGTTCAGCAGGCTAATGACATTCTGCATGCTCTTATCGTGGAAAATAAGGCTGGATGGATTGCGGTCCTGGCGGCTGCGGGCAGCCTCCAGCTCGGCGGAATAGAGCCGGTTGCGCTCCTCGCTCTGCTCCAGCTGCTCCTTCAGGGAGTACAGCTCGGTCACATCCCGGACATTGGTAACCACCATGACGATGTTGCTTTCGGAATCGAAAACCGGGGTGCTGGTGATGATGGCCCGCTTGCCGGTTTTGAACTGCTGCTCCATCGTCACCGATTCCCGGCGTTCCAGCGCCAGCAATGTGCCGGAACCCGAAATGACCCGGCTGGCCACCAGCTCCGCCATGCTGCGGCCCACCATCTCCTCCTTGCGCAGGCCGCTGATGGTCTCGTAGCTTTTATTCAGGGTCAGGGTGATGGCGTTGCCATCGGTGATGTAAAAGCCATCGTAGGAAGATTCAAAAATAACCTCGAACCAATTGCCCTGCCGCCCAAAAAAGGGATCCCCTGCCCCGTTTTCCGGTACGCGCAGTACTGTTGGCTGCCGTTTGGCCATGCCGTTCCCTCCTATCTGTTTTTCCGTCATCTAGCGGAACCTCCTGTATTCGCTGTTTTTCTGGTATCTGCTGTATTTCCCCCGCCCGGTACCCGCACTCCCGCAGGCCGGGCAGGAAGGCAGGCGCGCCCGCCGCAAATCCCCCATTTCCGCCGGGCCATTGCTCCCCCGGAGCCGGCCCCGCACCCCAATGGGTCTTGCGGTTTCCCCTTCGGGGCCGCTTTACCGGGCGAGGAATTTTGCGGGCGTTATTTGTTGCGGTTGATCTCGCGCTGGGCGGCCTTTTCCTGTTTTCTGCGGGCGGCGGCCTCCCGTTCATTCTTGCGGCGGTTTTTCTTGGCCTCCAGCTCCATCTTCTCCACGGTGGCCAGGTCATAGTCCATGTTCAGCTCCAGGAACGGCTCAGCGTTTTCACCGGCGATTCTCTTGAGCAGGGTGGCCCGGTGCATCAGCTGGTCGGTGTAAAAGCTCTCGAAGGCATTGACGCGGTTCTGGTCGCTGACCGTTTTGAGGTCGGCGCAGCCCTCCAGAAACACATCGGTCACATAGCATATCTGCCGGATGGGATCGGCGAAAAGCTCCCGGTTGCGGCGATGCTTGCAGCAGCGGTACACCAGATCGGCGCTGGCCTCCTCCATTTGGCCGTACAGCTCCGCCAGGTGGCGGGCGGTTCCCCGCTTCATCAGCTTTTGCAGCTCCTCCGGCTGCTCGGCGGCCGGCAGGGCCTGCATCACCCCGTCCTTTTTGCGGGCGGCAAGTGTGGCCGCAGGCGCTTTGCCGCCCGGTAGCACATAGTTGGAAAGCTTGCAGAACGCCTGGGCGAAGCGGTCAACCATATGACGCATTTCCTTTTCGCCGCGCTTGCTGAAGATGAAGCACATGATGATGGCGAAAACCATCACCGCATAGCCGATTTTGATAGCCCAATCCATGGTGGGTCCTCCTTTTTTGGCGGGCAGGACAGGATGCCGCCGCCCAGTTTCTATTTGCTGCCGGAGGGCCTGCGCCCTGCCGGCGAATCGCCGGTTTTGATGAAAAAACTTGCCAAGGGAAAAAACATATGCTACACTGTGGCTGAAATCACAGTGGATGAAACCAAGGTCGAAAAACTCCCCCCACTAATACGGCAAAATCGACCCCTTTTTGCATCTGAGAGGTTAATATTTCACAATTTTTAACAAAAAATTTACAATTTCGGCCGTTTTGGGGCCGTTTATTCTGCGAAAGAGGTGACAACGATGGAAAAAAGTACTGCTCCCCGCGCCCGGTTTATTGCGGCCATCCTGCTGTTTGCGGCGGTGGTCATCGGAGATCTCATCCTGAGCCGGGGATACCTGGCCCAGGGGCCTGCCACCTGGCCCGTCTTCCTGCTGCTGGAGCTGGTGATGCTGGCGCTGCTGGTCATCGGCGGCATCCTGTTCTGCAACCGCCGGGGGCTGGATACCAACAAAAAGCTCATCCTGGGGTTCGGGTTTTTCCTGGTGTGGTGCATCCTTACCGTCATTTTCTTTGCCGACTATAAGGCGCTGTACCTTTCCACCCTGCACACCGAATATCCCAGCTACGGGGCGGCCATCACCTGCCTGAAGCTGGTGCTGGTGCTTTGCGGTTTGACAGCTTTGATCCCGGTCGCGCCCGCGCCCACAGGACGCGCGTACGCGGATGGTTTAGCGCGCGCGTACCAAAAGCAGAACATAGAGCAGGCCAAAACCGCGGCTGCCGAGGCCCAGAAGGACCTGGAGCGGCGGGTGGAGCAGCTGCGCAGCTCCATGAGCCCGGAGGAGCTGGAGGCGCTGACGCGAAAGCTGAAGCAGGAGAGCGCACCCGCGGCGGCCGAAGAATCCCACGAAAAGACGGAGGAAAAATGATATGTTCCTGATCCGCACGCTGCTTTCTCAAGGGACGATCCTGTGCATCGTTCTGCTGCTGGTGACGCTGGATGTGGGCTTTTCCACCGCCAAGGCCACAACCAAGCCGGGGAAGCTCCTGCTGGTGCTGGCGGGGTGCCTTGTCCTCTTTGGCGGGATGGAGCTGCTGAGCCGCGGCGGCGACCCGGCCGGCGAGATCACGGCGGCCATGTTCCTGGGGTGGCTGGGGCTGCTGGGGACCATCGGCGCGCTGGCCTCGCTTCTTTCCCGCGCCATAAAGGTGCGGTACCTGAAAAGCCAGGAGCAGGAGGGAAAGATCCAGCTGTGAGTCTGTACCCGAAGGTTCTGCCGGTGGCGGAGCTGACGGGTCGATTTTTTATCCGTCAGTCCGGGGGAGATAAAAGCCTTGCGGAGGGCTTGGGAAGCGCCGCTCGCCGCGGAGGGGGGGTGGTCGCCTGGCGGCGGGGCGTTGATTTTGCAGGGTGCAAGGCCGGTACGGCTCGCCGCCGGGGCGTTCCTTTTGTGCGTACGCGTCGTCGCGGGCTGCGCTCCATGTCGGGTCACC
>ERZ839767.3007-NODE-3007-length-20285-cov-15.937024_pt1 | contig 20285 bp, 17 predicted proteins | sample MGYA00519879_ERZ839767 | MGnify/ENA primary metagenome ERZ839767 (study PRJEB31850, sample SAMEA3708852) | human gut metagenome | biome: human gut; feature: human-associated habitat; material: faeces | place: China | collected 2014 ...
TATTCAAATGCAAAAAATCATTGGATAAGTATTGTTGCAACGAAATAGCCAAATTTCAATTGTTAAAGATGTAATCAATGTAACAAGAGATGAAAACGGCATTACTTCAATGAGCATTTATGACTTTCTTTTAAACGAAGATTCTCTAGAGCTATAAAGATATAATTCTTGTTTGCCGTAAGATGATGGAAAAGCTAATGTAAAAGTGTAGGAAATAGGACAATATAAAAATGTACTAAAATCCGTCTTTTGTACTGAATCCCAAATTTTAGAAAAAAAATAAATCGGCTAATCTACAATAGTGTGGTTTTTATATGGTCATAGTAAATAACGTGTATTCTTGGTTTAAAAGATTCATATAGTGCTTTCTTGGAATGAAAATTAACTACTTACAATCCTATTTTAATTAGTTTATATATCTTCAACTACACAAAAGAGATGATGAGGGTACAAAATCAAAAAGGTTGATGAAAAATAAGCTCCGGGGAAAAGACTGTGGCGCAAGTCCCGCTGCTGATGGCCGAAACCACCAAACTGGGTTTGGCGTTAGGTGGTGCGAAGCGCTCATTGCCGATATGGGCTAACCAGAAACTAAAAAAATGCCTGTTGCACGTCATTGCATAGCCTAGGTGAGCAATAGGTGCAAAGTAATCCATGATTCTTATGAGGAGGAAACGTGATGAAGCGAAATGTATTGAGTCTGCTTTTTGCCTCAGTGTTGCTATTAGGCGGCTGCGCCACCCAGCAAACTATGTCGAACGAAAATAGTGGGCAAGAAGCAAATATGGACGGAGCGGCTTTTGACCGTTCTGATGAGGAGAGTACTTATATGGATAACACAGAAAATGTCATTTATCTAGCGGGAGGCTGCTTCTGGGGCATAGAGCAACTGATGCAGTCAATCCCAGGCGTTATCGACGCTGAGAGCGGCTACGCCAATGGCACCTGTAAGGAGGATGCCGATTACAAGACCGTATGCATGGGAGGGACTGGGTTTCGGGAAACTGTGCGTGTGGAATACGACCCCGAGCAAGTGAGCCTTGATGCGCTGTTGCTAGCCTACTTTTACGTAATCGACCCCACGGTCCAAAACCAGCAGGGTAACGACCGGGGCAGCCAGTATCAGACTGGCGTCTATTATACTAACGAAAACGCGAGAAAAACAGTGAAGCGCATCGCGGATATCGAGCGCGGACGCAGCGAGAAATTCTTTGTAGAGATCGGTCCTCTTAAGAACTACTATCCAGCCGAAGAGTACCATCAGAACTACCTCGAAAAAAAACCAGGCGGATACTGCCACATTCCACGCGCAGAGATAGAGCTTTTCTCCCAACTGCGCATCGATCCAGGCGACTATCAAAAGCCCGCAGCAGAGGCCATTAAAGACAAGCTAACGGCAGAGCAGTATCGCGTCACGCAGGAGAGCGACACAGAGCGTCCTTTCACGGGCGAGTTCTGGGACAAGTTTGAAAAGGGCATCTATGTGGATGTCGTGACTGGTGAGCCACTGTTTTCCTCTACGGATAAGTACGAAAGTGGCTGTGGCTGGCCTGCTTTTACTAAGCCCATCGAGGGCCCTGCAGTAGTTGAAAAAGAGGATCTAAGCCATGGAATGCGCCGGACGGAAGTCAGAAGCCGTGTTGGAGATTCGCACCTTGGCCACGTGTTCACTGGTGATCCCGAGTCGCCTAACGGCGTGCGCTACTGCATCAACAGCGCTGCCTTGCGCTTTGTGCCATATGAAAAAATGGAAGCTGAGGGCTATGGATATCTGCTGTACCTGTTTGAAAAATAGTACGCATGTAAATAGTAATCTTATGGAAATGCTGATTGAAAAGACAAAGGAAACATATTATGAAGCCCTTCAAGCAAGTTCTACTGGCTGGCATGAGGGAGAAAACAGCTATGAGCCTTTTGTTAAATATTATCTGGGTATCATGCTGAAAGCATACAATGAATTCGAAAGCTGTGTAGAGCATTTGAAGCATCGGAGTCTTTCTAAGCCTGATAGAATTAAAGCGGTTATTGATAACAAGGTTGGCAAAATTACAAAGAAAGAAATCATGGAGCTTTGTCCTGATATAAGCAAAATTACCGTGGAAAGGACTTTGACGAATCTGGTTAAGAGTGGGTATATCGCAAAAGTTGGTGCAGGTCCATCCACCGGTTATGTCCGTATTTGAAAAATAACTTCGAAGTACTTCGAAGCTGCTTTGAAAATGTCAAAGTAGCCAGTCAAAAACGCATGGACAAACCGTCTCGTATGCGTTCTATTATTTATAGACAAGATAATATCTTGTACTTATGATAGGAAAGTTTAATTGAATACTGTTTACCATGATCGAACGTACGAAGCATGGTGGTCATATAACAGATGTCGATGGTAATATCAAGGCATTCCCCGATTATTAGCTGGAGCAAACAATCAGCTAATTTTCAGAGCTTTACAGAGCTTGACAGAGAGTGACAATAGGTTGGAGCTCTCCTAAGACTCTATTGTAGGTTCGATTCCTATAGAGAACGCTCTATTTTAAGCGGTAATGAGAGAAAAATCATTGCCGTTTTTTTATTTCAGGAAGAAGGAGGATGCCTATGGCAGAAAAAGTGGATCAGATGGATCCAGATGAAAAAATCGTTGAGATAGCGATTGAACGGTTAAGAGTATTGGCATTGGAACTGAGAAATTATATGAAAATTGCTCATCCGGGAACTTTCATTTCCAAACCAGTAAACTAAGTAAAATAAAAATTCTGCTTTACAAATAACAGATAAAGTATTAAAATAAACAAAAAAATATCTTCAGGGCAGGGTGAAATTCCCTACCGGCGGTAAAGCCCGCGAGCCGAGAGGCATGATCCGGTGAGATTCCGGGGCCGACAGTACAGTCTGGATGGAAGAAGATGATAGTACAGTTGATTTTTTGTATGAATGAATGTAGTATCAGAGCTCTGAGATGGTGATCCATTTCAGAGCTTTTTATATAGGAAAATCAGACATTCATTTATCAATCATATGTAACAGATCAATTCCACCCTGCAGATATTTCTGCAGGCTTTTTTTGTATCTGGTACATCGTTTTCGAAATAACTATACCATTCACTTGTCTGTGAATCCGATTGCACATGTTTAAAAGCCTCGGCGTAGCCCAGGCAAAGAACAGGAATAAGAAAGAAGGAATAGAAATGACGGATCAGGAATATATGCTTCGGGCTATTCAACTGGCCAAAAAAGGGGAAGGCTGGACGAATCCCAATCCTATGGTAGGGGCAGTGATCGTAAAAGACGGAAAGATCATCGGGGAAGGCTATCATAAAAAGTATGGAGAACTTCACGCGGAACGTAATGCAATTGCTTCTCTTACAGAATCAGCAGAAGGTGCGGTGATTTATGTCACGTTGGAGCCTTGCTGTCATCATGGTAAAACACCTCCATGTACGGAAGCGATCATTGAACAGAAGATCAGAAAAGTGGTGATCGGTTCCAGAGATCCGAATCCGAAAGTGGCAGGAAAAGGTGTACAGATGTTAAGGGAAGCCGGTGTAACAGTAGTTGAAGATTTTATGAGAGAAGAATGTGATCAGCTGAACCCGGTGTTTTTCCATTATATTACTACGAAGACTCCTTATGTGGTAATGAAGTATGCCATGACACTGGATGGGAAGATCGCAACGAAAACAGGAGCATCAAAATGGATCACCGGAGAATCTGCACGAAAAGAAGTACAGCATATGCGGCATCAGTACATGGGAATCATGGCTGGTATTGGAACTGTGCTTGCAGATGATCCGATGTTAAACGTCCGGGTAGAAGGCTGGAAAAGTCCTGTCAGGATTGTGTGTGACAGTAAGCTCAGGATCCCGCCGGGCAGTCAGATTGTAAAAAGTGCGGAAAAGTACCGGACGATCGTGGCTTATGCAGAACAGAAAAATGCAAAAGAGAAAATAAAAATATTACATACCATGGGAGTTGAAACCATTTACTGTCCCGACGAAAAGAATCAGATAGACCTTAAGAAGCTGATGGCAGATCTTGGAAACAGAGGCATTGACAGCATCCTCCTGGAGGGAGGAGGTACGTTAAATGACAGTGCACTGCGAGCTGGAATTGTAAAGGAAGTACAGGCTTTTGTGGCACCAAAGCTGTTTGGCGGTGTGGCTGGGAAGACACCGGTAGAGGGTATTGGAGTTGAACTGCCGTCTGAAGCAGTGGAACTGAAATATACAGATATCTGCCAGATCGGTGAGGATATCCGGATAAAATGTCAGGTGTGTGATAAAAAACAGGAGGAATCATGTTTACAGGAATCGTAGAAGAGAAAGGAAAAGTCCGTTATATACAGCTGACAGGGGAATCAGGGATCCTGGCAGTGAAAGCCCGGAAAGTCCTGGAAGGGACAAGGATCGGTGACAGTATCGCTGTGAATGGTGTGTGTCTGACAGTTACGTCGTTTCAGCCGGACGGATTTACTGCCGATGTGATGGCAGAGACGATCAGAAGAAGCAGTCTTGGCAGCTGCAAGGCCGGAAGCCAGGTAAACCTGGAACGTGCAATGGCTGCAGACGGCAGGTTCGGGGGACACATAGTAAGCGGCCATATTGATGGGACTGGCGTGATACGTTCCATGCTCCGGGAAGAAAATGCCATCTGGGTATCAATTGAGACATCGCCACAGATTTTGCATCTGATCGTGGAAAAAGGATCCGTCTGTATTGATGGGATCAGCCTGACAGTTGCAAGGGTTGATGAAGCTGGTTTTCAGGTGTCGGTCATTCCACATACAGGAGAAGAAACCACTCTTTTGGAAAAGATGCCGGGGGATCTGGTTAATCTGGAAAATGATGTGATCGGAAAATACGTAGAAAAACTGCTTGGCATCAGAAAAAACGAAGAAGAGAAAAAAGAATCCGGAATTACGATGGAGTTTCTTGAAGAATTCGGGTTTTAGAACAGGAGGATATACACTATGTCACAAAATTATCAGTACAACACAATTGAAGAAGCACTTAGGGATCTTAAGGAAGGAAAAATAGTTCTGGTCACAGATGATCCGGACAGAGAAAATGAAGGAGATCTGATATGTGCGGCAGAGTTTGCGACCAGGGAAAATATTAATTTCATGGCGACCTATGCAAAGGGTCTTATCTGTACACCGATGAGTGCAGAAATTGCGGCGAGATTGAACTTTCCGCCGATGGTTGCGGAGAACACGGACAATCACAGTACAGCATTTACCGTGGCAGTAGATCACGCAGATACAACCACAGGTATCTCTGCGGAAGAGCGCTCCTATACTATCATGAAGTGTGTGGATGATCAGTCAAAACCGGAGGATTTCAGAAGACCGGGACATGTGTTTCCGCTTATTTCCAGAAAAGGCGGGGTTTTGGTACGAAATGGCCATACAGAGGCAACAACAGATCTTATGAGACTTGCCGGACTGAAAGAATGCGGCGTGTGCTGTGAAGTTATGAAAGAAGATGGAACTATGATGCGTACATCACAGCTATGGGAAATGGCAAAAGAGCATAACCTTACATTTATTACGATCCGTGATCTGCAGGATTATATAAGAATACATGAAAAGCATGTAAAGGAGGAAGCCGTTGCAAACCTCCCAACGCAGTACGGTGATTTTAAAATGTATGGTTATATCAATGATATTACAGGAGAGCATCATCTGGCACTGGTAAAAGGTGATCTGGGAGATGGTGAGGATGTGCTTTGCCGGGTACATTCGGAGTGTCTGACAGGGGATGCATTCGGATCGCTCAGATGTGACTGTGGCCTGCAGCTGCAGACAGCGATGCGCCAGGTAGAAGCAGAAGGCCGAGGAATCATTCTGTATATGAGACAAGAAGGCCGAGGAATCGGACTGATCAATAAGATCAAAGCATATGCGCTTCAGGAGCAGGGATACGATACTGTGGAGGCTAATGTGAAGTTAGGGTTTGCACCGGATCTCAGAGAGTACTGGGTCGGGGCACAGATACTGTCAGACCTTGGTGTGAAATCATTAAGATTACTGACAAATAATCCGGATAAAGTCTATGGACTTGGCGAATTCGGACTGAAGATCAATGAGAGAGTACCTCTGGAGATTCCGGCACAAAAGTATGACCGGAAGTATATGAAGACGAAGCAGGAAAAGATGGGTCATATTTTTAAAGAAATAAATTTATAAAAAACAGCAAATATCAGGAGGAAGAAAAAATGAGACAGATCAATTTAGTAGAAGGAAAAGTAGTAGCACCGGAGGGAATGAAGGTTGGTATCGTGGCAGCGAGATTCAATGAAATTATTGTGAATAAATTATTGGGAGGGGCAGTCGACGGACTGGTAAGACATGGAGTAGAAGAAGAGAACATTACTGCAGCATGGGTACCGGGAGCATTTGAGATTCCGATTACAGCACAGAAGATGGCACAGTCAGGAAAATATGATGCAATTATCTGCGTTGGAGCTGTCATCCGTGGAGATACTTCACATTATGATCTGGTGTGTAATGAATCTGCCAAGGGAATCGCACAGGTTGAACTTGCAACAGGAATCCCGGTTTTATTCGGAGTGATCACGACTGAAAATATCGAGCAGGCTATTGCGCGTGCAGGAAGCAAAGCGGGAAATAAAGGCTATGATTGTGCATTATCTGCGATTGAGATGGTCAATCTGATGAAGCAGCTCTAAAAGACAGGAAAATAAATGATGACAAAAACGATCATATTCGATTATGATGGAACGATCCATCATACCCTTGGAATCTATGAACCGGCATTTCGTGAAACCTATCAGTGGCTGACAGAACAGAAGGTTACCGAAGAACGGGAGATAGGCTCGGTGGAAATTGCCGGCTGGTTGGGACTTAACAGTAAGGAGATGTGGAATACATTTTTGCCGGAACTGGATCAGAGCTATAAAGAGCAGGCAAGCAGGATGGTAGGAGATCTGATGGTAAGACAGATCAGGAAACATAAGGCAGTGTGGTATCCGGGAGCAGAGGAGATGCTAACAGCTTTGAAGAACCGGGGATATCACCTTGTGATCTTAAGTAACTGTAAAGCTTCATATCGTGAGGCACACTGGAAGGAATTTGGGATGGAACGATGGTTTGACCGTTTTTATGACTGTGAATCATACAGATTCCGTCCAAAGACAGAAATTGTGCAGGAAATCATCCGGGAATATAGTGGCCCTTATCTGGTAGTCGGAGACAGGAGACAGGATCTGGAATGTGCCAGGTCCTGCAAAAGCCCTTTTATAGGATGCCTGTATGGATATGGTGAGAAAGGGGAACTGAATGGGGCTGATTATTATGCAGAACATATAGAGGATATACTGCAGATGGTGATATGATTTTTGCAATATAAAAATCTGAAGGAAAAAAGTTAAAAATAAGTACTTCTCCAGTTGTACAAAGCGCTACTGCACGGGGAACCAGATGGAATGCATCTCCACTTCGTAAAAGAACTGCCATAATTCCAAACATGATAAACTGTCGGTTTCCTTTGCCTTTGCGGATCATTTATAGATTTTACTGTGGAAGATTTTGCATAAAGTGTTTTCCGTGCTTGTGTGTACCATTATCTGATATCAAAGCAGTACAGGGTGATTCCGGCCATGCACAGGTCAATATGGTTACGGATGCGTACTCTCATATTCCGGATGATGACCAAAGGAAAAATGCAGAGCTTTTTAAAGAAGCATTTTATGAGAAAAAATCAGAAATTTGGCGAAGGAGTGTGAATGGATGAAAAAGAAAATGATTCTATCAATAGCGTTTCTGATTAGTTTATTACCAATGTTATTTAACCAATATGGTGGATTAAAAGGTGTACAGGAAATTACCGGCTTGATAAATCTGCTCAATCCTATTGGAATGGTGTCTGTCATTTTGTTTGTTTTAGGAGTATGGTTTCCCTTCAAGAAGCGAGGTATTAGTAAAGGTTTAGGCGCATTAGGCACGATTGGGATCGTGGTCTCCGAAATATATAAATTCCTCACCTGGCATACATTGACTGTCACCGGTGAAGTCAGTTTACAGAATAGCATTCGATTAGCATTCCCCGAGTTTTACATAGGATTGACCATTTCTTTGGTAATGGTGATTGCTTATTTTGTGATTGACAAGTAAACTTGGCATAAAGATAACTTCCAGTTTGACGGAGTAGTGGATATGATAATTCGAGAAGTAAATGAAAATAAAAAGCAGTTTATATCATTATTGTTATTAGCTGATGAACAGGAAAATATGATTGATCGCTATCTTGAAAAGGGTACTATGTATGTACTTGAAGATGGTAATGTAAAAGCTGAATGTGTCGTTACTGATGAAGATAATGGAATACTTGAAATTAAAAATATCGCAGTTGATCCAAAGAACCAAGGAAATGGCTATGGTAAAGCTCTGCTAGACTTCCTTGCAGAAAAATATGCAGAGGAATATTCTATTTTGCAGGTTGGAACAGGTGACAGTCCATTGACAATACCATTTTATGAAAAATGTGGATTTATCTGTTCTCACAAGATTCCCAATTTCTTTACCGATTATTATAATCACCCAATCTATGAGGGCGGTGTACAGTTAATAGATATGGTATATTTGCAAAGATATTTATGAATTTAACATTCCTTTTGCAATATATTATGGCCCATTAAAACCGAAAGCATAAGATTAAAAAGAGTGTAAAAAGTGATGTTACCATCAAATTTAACACTATCAGGCAGCAAAGCGGATTGTGGATATCCATTTGACTAATAATTATTCTGCTAAACAACAGGTGAAATGTATCACTGGCACATTTCACCTGTTGTCTGTCGTTTATGCATTTTTTGCCAGTTTATGAATCCGTAAATATCATTTAACAAAAATACTGCAAAGCAGACGATCACAGAAACATATGTAATATTTGTTTTTGCGGCAATGCTCCAAAGTACGATAAGCACAAGGTCGTTTGCGGCATATGCAACTGCATAAAAAGGGCTTCTTTTTGTTGTCAGATAAATTGCAAGAAAACTTGTTGTGACTGAAAATGTACTCGGAATAAGATTTGCCGTATTAAAATAATCCAATATAAAATAAAAAACAAAGGTTACAATAACGGTCAGGATTATCATAGGTATAATATCCTTCAACTTAAGATGTTTCACTTCGACTTCTGATTTATTGCCTTCATAAGGATTTTTAAGCCATGTGATCATTGAAAACAAAGCTATTGGTGCAGTCATGCCAAGATAAGTTATCATTTCGCCGTAATATGCATATGAAAATGAAATAATTCCATAAAGTAAACTGAATATGATTATGAGAAATTGTCCAAACGGATTTCATTTTGCACAAAATATAAGTGATGTAACACCGATGAGTGATGCTATAAGTGACAGTGTATTGTCACCTTTAAAAAGAATAAATGATATCAATATTGTGAGTATTGAACCTATCCATAATAATAATTCTTTCTTTGTAAAATAGTCTGACATATTTTTTAATAACATTATCGTTACCTCCAGTGTGTATTTCTTTATTTACTTCAGTCAATGCAAAATATAAACTCCTGCGCGATATTCATCGGGAACATGCTTGTGAGTGCAGAAACGATACAGCTCTGCTGCAAACAGGTCATATTTAAACATTTTTTGAAGCTGTTTCATGTATTGTAAGTGCTGTTTGTCTGTTACAGATACAGAGTTATTGCTGTTACTTTTATTTGCTTGTGCAGGCTTTTTGGAAAACGCATTGTCAGTTTGGAATTGTGACAGAAATCTTTCAAAGCTTTTGTCTGCATCAGCAACTTTTGTGATAAGAGGAATATTTTTTATATTGCGAAGAAGTCCGCTTTTGTTTTTGTTCATTCCTAAAAGTCTGGCATATGCTAAAGTCGGCATAAAATCCGTAATATTTTTATAATGCTCATCAGCCTGTGAATTTTTTGTAAGCGGTTTATCTCTGTTAGGATAAAGCTTAGTTATAAACAGCTCCATGTCTTCTTTTTTTATATCAAGCAGAATATGTGTAAGCACTCTTGTGATGCGTGTGTGTGTATATTGCTTTGTCTTTAAGATGTCTGCAAAGTTGTCAAAGCCTTTGTAATGTGGCAGATTATTATATATTCTGTCGGATAATTCGGGAGAAATATCACTATAAATTCCTAACGGCATATCTTCTTTTTTTAATGATAAGAGCTTAAAATACAGCATATCAGAGAAAAGGGGGTTGTCGGCAGGAAATCGTGTAAGATTATTTTTTAAAATATTTATGACAGGTTCAGGCACATGCGTAGTGATAGTAGTTAAAGCTGCTTCTTTTTTATTTATATCTGAAAAAAAGTTTAACTTTTCAAATGATGTTCTTATTGCAGATGCTGAACTGAATTTGTTATTTTCTTTATCAGACAAATATATTTCTTTTTTAGAGTCAGGACTGCAGCAAACATTTTTGTTTGTATTTTGCATATTTCTGTTTGGAATTAAATTACAGGTGTTGTCTGAAAGAGTGGGAGTGCTATCAAGGCTTGTCGAATGATAACCATTGTCAATCCTTTTTATTGTAACAGGTTTGATATGACTTCCTATTCTTTTTAGTGCTTTTATATACTCGATTCCTAATATGTTGTTTGGCTGTTTTAAAAGTGTTGGGAGGATATCACGATATTGGGGCATATGCTGTTTTAGATATTCCTCTCGTGCGACAGGAAATGATATCCCTTTTTTCAAGTATATTTCAAGTTCTTTAATATAATCATTGCTATTTAATATAGAAGAAATCTTTTCAAGTATTTCAAGATTTCCTTCTTCACTGCCAAAACAGATTTCATCGACAAAACCGAGAGAGTCAAGGAGTGCTACAGAGCCAAGGGCAAAAGTTTCAGCACTTGCACATGCAAAAACAGTTGGAAGTTCAAAGACAAAGTCAGCACCACAATCTATTGCCATTTTTGTGCGGAGATATTTATCTGTCCACGCAACGCCGCCACGCTGGACAAAATTGCCGCTCATTACGACAACAACATTGTCGGCACCAAGCTGTTTTTTTGTCTGTTCTATCTGGTATTTATGTCCGTTGTGGAACGGATTATATTCAGCAACTATTCCTATTGTTTTCAATGTTAATCGCTCCTTTTTAAGTGATGTTTTATAAAATTGAAGAGAGAACCCATTACCATTAGGTGATGAGTGACTCTTGCAAAAGCAAAGTGGGGATTTACGAGTGTGCTTGCGGTATTAAATTATAATCACATTTATAGTGTGCCACTAAGTTTACCATAATATTAAATTGTTGTAAAACAAATGCTTTTCGGCTATAATTACTTTTGATAAATAAGAGCAGGCAGTGATGATAAAACGCTCGGAAATGAGGATTATATATTGTTATGACAAAAAAAGAGTTTAGAGATAGAATAAAAAAATCAAAACTTATACTTGATGGAGCAACGGGTTCAAATTTACAGAAAAGAGGTATGCCGGTTGGTGTCTGCCCTGAGGAGTGGATTATTGAAAACAGCGAAGTTTTAAAGCAGCTTCAGATTGAATATATACAGGCGGGCAGTGATGTTTTGTATGCACCAACATTTTCGGGAAACAGGATTAAGCTTGAGGAGTACGGTCTTGATGACAAGCTTTCTGAGATAAACACAAAACTTGTAGAGATTTCTAAAGCTGCCGTTGATGAAGGGCTGACGGACGAGGAGAAGAAAGCAGGCAGACAGGTTTACATCGCAGGTGACATTACTATGACCGGAAAACAGGTATATCCTGTCGGACCACTTATGTTTGAGGAACTTGTTGATATATATAAGGAACAGATAAGATGCATTGCTGATGCAGGGATTGATTTTATTGTGGTTGAGACTATGATGAGTCTTCAGGAGTGCAGGGCCGCAGTTATTGCGGCTAAAGAAGTTTGTGAGCTTCCTATTATGGTGACGCTTACATTTAATGAGGATGGAAGAACTCTTTACGGAACAAATCCTGAGACGGCGGCACTTGTTATGACAACACTTGGAGCTGATGCGGTCGGTGTGAACTGTTCTACAGGTCCTGATAAGATGATTGAGATAGTAAAGACGATGACAGAATATGCAGATGTTCCGATTGTGGCAAAGCCAAATGCAGGTCTGCCAAAACTTGAAGATGGTGTCACTATCTATGATATGGGACCTGAGGAATTTGCAAGAGAAATGATGCCGCTTGTTGAGGCTGGTGCAGATGTTGTGGGAGGATGCTGCGGAACAACACCTGAGCATATAAGGCTTTTAAATGAACTTCTTATTGAGAAAGGTTATAAGGACGGCGGCTCTTTTGAAAAGAGAGAGGGAAAAGTCTTAAGGCGAGCATTGTCTACTGAGAGAAATGTGCTGCCGATTGACCTTGACGGAGATTTTCTTATTATCGGTGAGAGGATAAATCCGACAGGAAAGAAAGCACTTCAGGCACAGCTTCGTGAGGGAAGTCTTGATAGGGTCTGCGAAATGGCTGAGTCGCAGGAGGAGTTTGGTGCATCTATCCTTGATGTAAATATGGGTATGAACGGCATTGATGAAAAAGAAATGATGCTTAAATGTGTAAATGAACTTACTCTCGTAAGTAATCTGCCGCTGTCTATCGATTCAAGTCATCCGTCAGTTGTCGAGGCAGCACTTAGAATATATCCGGGACGAGCATTGATAAATTCAATTTCTCTTGAGCCCGAAAAATTTGAAAAACTTATTCCGGTTGCGAGAAAATATGGTGCAATGTTTATCTTACTTCCGCTTTCAGAAGCAGGACTTCCAAAGAATATTGATGAAAAGAAAGAGATTATTCATACGATTCTTGAGAGGGCATATGAGTTTGGCCTTACAAAAGATGATGTTGTTGTTGACGGTCTTGTCGCTACGATAGGAGCAAACAGAAATGCCGCTAAAGAGACAATGGAAACTATTTCGTATTGCAAAAATGATATAGGAGTGGCAACGGCGTGTGGTCTTTCAAATATTTCCTTCGGACTGCCTGAGAGAATGTTTGTAAACAGTAGTTTTATGAGTATCGCCATAAGCCACGGACTTACTATGGCAATCGCAAATCCGTCACAGGATCTTCTTATGCATTCAATGTTTGCCGCTGACCTTCTTATGAATAAACCTGAGTCAGACACAAGATATATAAACAGGGTTACGGGAAGAAAACTTTCGGTGCTGTCAGGAGACATAGATGCGTCACAGGTTACGGCACAGGCGGGAAATACTGCATCTGCCTCTGATATAGACAGTGATGTGCCAAAGGATGACAAACTTTTTGAAGCTGTTGTCAAGGGAAGAAGCAAAAAGATAGAAGAACTCGTGAGGGAAGCACTTGACAATGGTGCAGACGCACAGTCTATAATAGATAAAAGTCTGATACCGGCGATAACGCATGTTGGAAAACTCTTTGATAAACAGATATATTATCTTCCGCAGCTCATATCAAGTGCCGAGACAATGGAACTTGGTATCGGTGTGTTAGAACCGGTGCTTGCACAGAATAAAGATAAAGAGCCTTTGGGTACGATAGTAATGGCAACCGTTGAGCATGATATACACGATATTGGAAAAAATCTTGTAGTGCTCATGCTTAAAAATTATGGTTATGATGTTATCGACCTTGGAAAAGATGTCCCGGCAGAGACTATCATAGAAGCTGCAAAGGAGCATAATGCGGATATAATCGGTCTTTCGGCACTTATGACAACCACTATGATGGAGATGAAAAAGGTTGTAAATCTTGTAAAAGAAAATAATATGGATACGCTTGTCATAATTGGCGGAGCAGTTATAACACAGGGATTTGCTGATGAAATAGGAGCAGATGGTTATTCGGAAGATGCCCAGAATGCAGTTGAGGTTGTTGGAAAACTTCTTGCCGAGAGAGACAAAAATAAATAATGAAATGTTTGCGTATGTAATGAGATTTTTAATTTGGAGTGTCGAAAACGATAGTGAAAATAAGTGATAAAAATGTTGGCATGGTGATAAAAAATAATTACATAGACTTACAAAAAGAAAGGTGTAAAATATGGGAAACAGTGTAGATGTTGTTATACCGATATATAAAGCGGGCAATGATTTTGTAAAAATGCTTGAAAAACTTTATAAGCAGAGCAAAAGACCGGAACACATATATCTTTTACAGACGATAGAGAGTAAAGACGAAAAGCTGTTTGATAAAGAAAAATGCAGTCACGGACTTGCAAATATAATATCTGTTCATCCGATAAAAAAGTCTGATTTTGACCACGGTGCAACAAGGGCATATGGGGCACTTATGGCGAAAAGTGAATATGTTCTTTTTATGACGCAGGATGCGGTATGTTATGATGATTATGTTATCGAAAATCTTTTAAATGCATTTGATGACAGAAAAGTAGGGATAGCTTACGCAAGGCAGCTTGCAAGAGAAGATGCGGATGAGATAGAGCGGATGACAAGAGAAAATAACTATCCGGAGGAAAGTATCGTAAAAACTAAAAAGGATGAAAAAAAGCTTGGAATAAAAGCTTATTTTTGCTCGGATGTATGTGCAATGTATAGACTTGATGTATATAAAAAACTTGGCGGATTTGTCAAGAAAACGATATTTAATGAAGATATGATAATGGCATATAAAGAGATGCAGGCAGGATTCAGCGTTGCATATGTGGCGGATGCAAAGGTTATCCATTCACATTCATATACTTGTAAACAGCAGTTTGTAAGGAGCTTTGACCTCGGTGTGTCACAGAGACAGTATCATGAGATATTTGATAATATTTCTTCTGAAAAAGAAGGGGCAGGCTATGCTAAAAAAGTCATAATCCGTCTTTTGAAAAAAGGGAAATTTATAAAGACATTTTATTTTATGATGCAGTGTGGCTTTAGGCTGTTTGGATATAAGCTTGGAAAAAATTATGAAAAACTTCCAAAGAAAATGGTACTTGCCTGCACAATGAATAAAGAATACTGGAAATAAAATAAAAGCTGAGTTTTGGCAGTTGACGGTTCATTAATCTAAGAAATGAAAGACTGAACTGTTAAAATAAAAAAGGGAAAAACGCTGGTTTTCTGCTATGTTACTAACATTTTCACAGACATTAAAAAAGAACATATGGCACAGTTTGTATATAAGCTATGCTATATGTTCTTTTATTTGTGTTCTGTTTTAGTCTTTTTCAACAGTTGGATTAAAATTTTTATTTTCACCTGTTGAAATATTGTAGTAGTATGCTGTTTTTCCCTCATAGTCTTCATAGAAAACATAATCGGAGATTATATGTATAAAATTGAAATTGCCTGCAGCAATCTGCTCATTTGTGCCGGTACTCATATCATACATATATATACCATTGTTTTGACCGTTATCAACTTGATAGAAAATAATGTTGCCATCATTTGTGATATTATATGTGGCAAGTTTATATTGGACTATAGTTTCGGCAGAACCACCATCAAGTCCGATACGGCACAAATTATAGTTTTGATTCATGTTAAGAAAATATATGTAGTCGCCTGATTTTATAACAGATGTACAGTTGCCATTGTATATGACTTTGTCATTGGCACCTGAAATATCCATTGAATGAATATTATGTTCTTTTGCCCAGCCGGAATAATAAATAGTGTTACCGGAAACAGAATAAGGCGATATGGCTTCTCTTTTAAGAAGTTTATTTTTTGAACCGTCTATTTTCGCTGAATAAAGTTCAAGACCTTTTTTATGGTCATAATGCTGGTAATATACATGATTTCCATAAAGGCAGGCTACTTGAGTAGGGTCTTCATAAAGCCTTGATAAATCGGTACCGTTTTTTGTTATTCTGAAAAGTCCGGTAGTACTTAAAGACAACAGTGCATTATCAGATTTTTTAAATTTATCATTTCTTCTGGTGTAAAAAATGTAATTTCCGGCAGCATTTATATAACTGACCTTGTCATTATAGACTTTTTTTATTTTGCTGAGGTTTGCATTCATTTTGTATAGTTTATTATGGTCGTTTGGATTGGCAAAATAAATCACATTGTCTGCCTGTGTGAAAAGACCACCATTTAAAAGATTGCCACTTGTATTGCCGGTAGTGGATGAATCACTGTATAATTTGACTTTCCCTTTTTTTATTATAAGAATAGATATGACAGCGACAGCGGCAAGTATTAATATACTTGCTAAAATTCTTTTTATTAAGTTTCCTTTTTTCAATATACCAGCCCTCCCTGCGTTAGATAGATTAGGTTGTAACGAAACTTATTGACTGCAAAAACATAGCAAATAGTTTCGTAAAAACTTATTATATAACTGCTGTTTATTTTTATATGTACAACAACAGCTACATATTTATTATAACCTATCTATAAAAGTGTGACAATAGCAATGCCGATTGTTTTTATATAAGATGTGCAAGGCTGAACTGTTACTATAAGATTTGGAATGTAAAACAGATGGAAAAACTTTGTATTTATTCGAGCGAATTTATGATATAATGAACACAAAAGTGTTCATATTAAGAGTTTCTAACGAAACTCCATTATGTGCAAAAAGCTTGCACAAATTTATGATATAATGAGTACAAAAGTGATAATAATCAGGAGGACGAAGTATGTTAAGTTTACCGGCTATTTTTAGCGACCATATGGTATTTCAGAGAGAAAAAAATATATTACTTTGGGGAGAAAGTGATGAAAAAAATGTTACAGCAGTAATAGATGAAAAAAAAGTAAGTTCAGATGTAAATAACGGCAGATGGGAGATTGAACTGCCGCCGATGGCAGCAGGCGGACCTTATGAACTTGAGGTGTCGGATGGAGTACAGACTAAAAAATATACAGATATAATGATAGGTGAGGTATGGCTTGCCGGAGGTCAGTCTAATATGGAGCTTGAACTTCAGAACAGCATGAACGGACAGGAAGTTTGTGCAAATGTAAAAGATGACGGTGTAAGGTATTATTATACACCGAAAGTGTCATGGGTCGGAGATGAACTTTTTGAAGCAGAAAAAAAGAGTGAGTGGCAGCATTGCACACCTGATAATTGCAAAAACTGGTCTGCTGTTGCATACTATTTTGCAAAAGAGCTTTCAAAAAAACTTGGAGTGACGGTAGGTATTATCGGCTGCAACTGGGGCGGAACTTCGGCTTCATGCTGGACGAGCAGGGAGTTTATGGAGCAGGAGACACCTTTAAAACCTTATCTTGATAAATATGACAATGCGGTTAAGGGGCAAAATCCAGAGGAGTACATAAAAGCAAGAGAAGAATATATTAAATATCAGGCAGAGTTTGATAAGAATGTCGGTCATTATTATGAGACTGCCAAAAATCCTACATGGGATGAGGCGATAAGCCTTTTTGGAGAAAATCAGTATCCGGGACCTATGGGACCAAGAAATGAGACAAGACCTAACGGACTTTACGATTCGCTTCTTAAGAGGGTAATGCCTTATACGCTCAGAGGATTTTTATATTATCAGGGCGAGGAAGATGACCATATGCCTTATACATATTATACGATGCTTTCAACACTTATAAGACAGTGGCGTCATGACTGGAGAGATGAGCAACTCCCATTTATGATTGTTCAGCTTCCTATGTTTAAGAATGATGGAGAGCCTGATTACCATAACTGGCCGTTTATACGAGAAGCCCAGATGCGTGTATTTAAGACTGTTAAAAACACAGGAATTGCAGTCATACTTGACAAGGGCGAGTATGGAAACATTCATCCGGTACAGAAAGATGTTGTTGGAGAGAGACTCTGCGAGCAGGCACTTTATCATGTATATAAAAATGATAATGAAAAGAGTGCATTTGGACCGATATACAAGTCGTATGAAAAAGACGAAGAAAAAATGATACTTCATTTTGATTATGCAGATAATGGCATGGAATGTAAGGGAGAGAAACTTATAGGATTTGAGATTGCAGGTGATGATAAGAAATATTATAAAGCAGATGCCAAGATTGCAGGAAATGATATTGTAGTATCGGCATCTGAGGTAGATAAGCCTAAATATGCAAGATACTGCTGGACAAATTATTCAGAAGTGACATTATTTGGCAAAAATGGAATACCTGCCGCACCGTTTAGAACAAGTTGTGATGACGGGGCAGTTGCGACCGGCAGCAGAAATGAAGGATTGTGGAAAATTGCCGAGGTTGACTAAATGGCGGTTTTGCAGTATAATCAAGCGATATGAATATGAATTTATGGAGGATTTAAGATGGCTGGAAAGAAAAATCTTATGACTCGTGAAGGTCTTAAGGCACTGGAAGATGAGTTAAACGACTTAAAATTAAATAAAAGAAAAGAAGTAGCACAGAAAATCAAGGAAGCAAGAGAGCAGGGAGACTTGTCAGAGAATGCTGAGTATGATGCAGCAAAAGATGAGCAGCGTGACATAGAAGCGCGTATCGAAGAAATCGACAATATCCTTAAAAATGCTGAGGTAGTAGAGCATGACGAGGGAGATGCTGACAAGGTTAATGTAGGTGCTACGGTAAAGATTAAGGATATTGAGTTTGGTGATGAGATGGAGTATAAGATTGTAGGTTCAACAGAGGTTGACTGTCTTAATAATAAAATCTCAAATGAATCACCTGTCGGAGCTGCACTTATAGGGGCAGCAAAAGGTGATATTATCGAGATAGAGACACCAAACGGTGAAATGATAAAATATGAAGTAATGAGCGTAAGCAGATAATAATAAAAACGGAAGGAGTAATAAAAGTGGCAGAACAGCAGAAAAAACCACAGACACAGCAGGATTTAAATCAGCTTTTAAAGGTAAGAAGAGAGAAACTTGCTGCATTACAGGAAGCAGGAAAAGATCCGTTTGAGATTACAAAGTATGATCAGACGCATCATTCGGATGAAGTAAAAGAACTTTACACAGCACATGAAGAGAAACTTCTTGCTGGCAGAGTTAAGCCTGATACAGAGGGAATGGACGAAGCGGAAGCCCGTAAAGTAATAAATGATGATTACAATGAAAGAAGAGCAATAATGGATGCATCTCCTATTCAGGTATCGGTAGCAGGCCGTATGATGTTTAAGCGTGTCATGGGAAAAGCATCATTTTGTAATATTCAGGATCTCAAAGGAAAAATACAGATATATGTGTCCAGAGATTCAATTGGAGAAGAGCCGTATGCTGTATTTAAAAAATCAGATATTGGTGATATCTATGGCATAAAAGGTTATGCATTTAGAACAAAAACAGGAGAGATTTCCATACATGCGGAAGAATTGACACTGTTATCGAAATCCCTTCAGATTTTACCTGAGAAATTCCATGGTCTTACAGATACAGATGTACGTTATCGTCAGAGATATATTGACCTTATTATGAATGAGGAAAGTAAAAATGTATTTGTAAAGAGATCACTTATGATGAAAGAAATCAGAAATTTCCTTGCATCAAGAGATTTCATGGAAGTAGAAACACCTATGCTTGTATCTAATGCCGGTGGAGCAGCCGCAAGACCATTTGAAACACACTATAATGCACTCAATGAGGATGTAAAGCTTCGTATTTCGTTAGAATTATATTTAAAGAGACTTATAGTAGGCGGACTTGAAAGAGTATATGAGATTGGACGAGTATTCCGTAACGAAGGCGTAGATACAAGACACAACCCGGAGTTTACTCTTATGGAACTTTATCAGGCATATACAGATTATGAGGGAATGATGGAACTTACAGAATCAATGTTCCGTTATCTGGCAGAAAAAGTAGTAGGTTCAACAAAGATTTCATATAATGGTGTTGAAATTGATCTTGGCAAGCCATTTGCAAGAATGACAATGAATGAGGCAATTTTAAAATATGCAGGCATTGATTTTGATAAGGTCGAAAGTGATGAGGCAGCAAAAAAACTTGCAGATGAGCATCATATCGAATATGAGGAACGTCACAAGAAAGGTGATATTATTAACCTGTTCTTTGAGGAGTATTGCGAGAAAGAGCTTATACAGCCTACATTTATCACTGACCATCCAATAGAGATTTCTCCACTTACAAAGAAGAAACCAACAGACCCTACAAAAGTAGAGCGTTTTGAACTTTTCTGTAATACATGGGAGATGTGTAATGCATATTCAGAGCTCAATGATCCGATAGACCAGAGAGAGCGTTTTGCACAGCAGGATGCTAATGCAGATGCAGGGGATGATGAGGCAGAGCATACAGATGAAGATTTCTTATATGCACTTGAACTTGGAATGCCACCAACAGGCGGAATCGGATACGGACTTGACAGACTTGTTATGCTGCTTACAGATTCACCTGCAATTAGAGATGTTCTGCT
>ERZ839767.3008-NODE-3008-length-20268-cov-4.524464_pt1 | contig 20268 bp, 14 predicted proteins | sample MGYA00519879_ERZ839767 | MGnify/ENA primary metagenome ERZ839767 (study PRJEB31850, sample SAMEA3708852) | human gut metagenome | biome: human gut; feature: human-associated habitat; material: faeces | place: China | collected 2014 ...
GTACATGGTCAAGACCACCGAAACCGATATCATAAGCCCAACCGTCACCACCGAAGATCCATACAGATTTCTTTCCAAGATAATCTTTCTTGTCAAGAGCTGCTTTTGCATCAGGACATCCTGCTGCAGCGGCTTTCTCTAATTCAGCGATAAGAGCATTTGTTGGCTCAACATTTGCCTTTGTATCATCTTTTGTCTCAAGGAACTTGTCTACAACAGCCTTAAATTCTGCTGAAGCCTTGTCAGATGCTGCACAAGCCTTAACAGACTCGATAGCCTGGTCACGAAGGTACTTCTGACCTACATACATACCAAGACCGTGCTCTGCATTGTCCTCGAACAATGAGTTAGACCAAGCTGGTCCTTTCTTTGTATCTTTATTTACTGTGTATGGTGCTGTAGCAGCAGGGTTACCCCAGATAGAAGAACATCCTGTTGCATTTGAGATATACATCTGCTCACCAAACAACTGTGTAATAAGACGAGCGTAAGATGTCTCTGCACAACCTGCACATGAACCAGAGAACTCAAGGAGTGGCTGGTTGAACTGGCTTCCCTTAGGTGTTGTGTCAGCAAATCCGCTGTCTTTCTTTCCTACATTTGCAACTAAGTAATCAAATACCGGCTGCTCATCTGCTTCCTCTGCCTGTGGAACCATCTTGATAGCTCCCTCAGAAGCCTTAGGACATACTGTGATACACTCACCACATCCCATACAGTCAAGTGGAGATACGCTCATAGCGAACTTGTACTCTCCAGCCTTTGGCTTAGTATCAGCAAGCTTGATATTTGAAGGTGCTGCCTTAACTTCGTCCTCTGAAAGTAAGAATGGACGGATTGTAGCATGTGAACATACAAATGCACAGTTGTTACACTGGATACAAGTCTCAGGATCCCATGTAGGAACTGTTACGGCTGTACCACGTTTCTCGTACGCAGAAGCACCTGTCTCGAACTGTCCGTCAGGATTGTCAATGAATGCTGAAACAGGAAGGCTGTCTCCATCCATCTTAGAGATTGGCTCAAGAAGATCTTTAACCATCTTAACAACCTCAGGACGACCTGTGATTTCTTTTGCAGCAGCATCAGGAGTCGGATTCTTCCAAGAATCTGGAACTTCAACTTTGTGTACTGCGTCTACACCGGCATCAATAGCCTTGTAGTTCATCTCTACAACTGCATCACCCTTCTTAGAGTAAGATTTCTTAGCAGCAGCTTTCATGAACTCGATAGCGTCATCGATAGGCATAACATCTGCTAATTTGAAGAATGCAGACTGAAGGATAGTGTTTGTACGTTTACCCATACCTATTTCGATAGCCTTGTCGATAGCGTTGATAGTATAAAGCTGGATGTTGTTGTCAGCGATATATTTCTTAGCTTCAGCATTAAGATGCTTATCTAATTCATCATCTGACCACTGGCAGTTGATCATGAATACTCCGCCCGGCTTAACATCCTGAACCATCTTCATTCCCTGTGTTACATATGCAGGATTGTGACACGCTACGAAGTCAGCCTGATTGATGTAATATGGGCTTCTGATAGGGTTGTCACCAAAACGAAGGTGAGAAATTGTAACACCGCCAGTCTTCTTTGAATCATACTGGAAGTATGCCTGGATATACTTATCTGTGTGGTCACCGATAATCTTTGTAGAGTTCTTGTTGGCACCAACTGTACCATCTCCACCAAGACCCCAGAACTTACACTCTTTTGTACCAGGTGCAGATGTGATAGGAGCTGGCTTAACTTCTGGTAAGCTTAAGTTTGTTACATCATCAACGATACCAATAGTGAAGCGTGACTTAGGATCATCTTTTTCAAGTTCTTTATATACAGCGAATACTGATGAAGGTGGTGTATCCTTAGAACCAAGACCATAACGTCCACCTGTAAGCACTATGTCATTAAGACCTGCTTCACGAAGTGTAACTGCTACATCGAGGTATAAAGGATCTCCGAGTGCACCCGGCTCTTTTGTACGGTCAAGTACGGCAATCTTCTTAACTGTCTTAGGAAGAACTTTAAGAAGGCTGTCTGATACCCAAGGACGGTATAAACGAACTTTGATAAGACCAACTTTTTCTCCCTTAGCTGTAAGGTAGTCGATAACCTCTTCTGCAACATCACAGATAGAACCCATAGCTACGATAACACGGTCAGCATCTGCTGCACCATAGTAGTTAAATAAGTCGTAATCTGTTCCAAGCTTATCATTGATCTTCTTCATGTATTTCTCTACAACAGCAGGTAACTCGTTGTATGCTTTGTTACAAGCCTCACGATGCTGGAAGAATACATCACCGTTCTCATGTGAACCACGAGATGCCGGATGCTCAGGGTTAAGTGCGTGTGCTCTGAACTCTGCAACTGCATCCATGTTGCACATTTCTTTAAGATCTTCGTAATCCCATTTTTCGATCTTCTGAATCTCGTGAGATGTACGGAAACCATCAAAGAAGTTAATGAAAGGAACTTTTCCCTCGATTGATGCAAGATGTGCAACCGGGCTTAAATCCATAACTTCCTGTGGATTTGTCTCAGCTAACATAGCGAAACCAGTCTGACGACAGGCATAAACATCACTATGATCACCAAAAATATTTAATGCATGTGATGATACTGTACGTGCAGACACATCAAATACACAAGGTAACTGCTCACCGGCAATCTTATACATATTAGGGATCATAAGAAGAAGACCCTGTGAAGCTGTAAATGTAGTAGTAAGTGCACCTGCTGCAAGTGAACCATGAACTGTACCTGCGGCACCTGCCTCAGACTCCATCTCTACAACTTTAACTGTGTTTCCAAAAATATTCTTCTGTCCTGCTGCTGACCACTGATCAACTGAGTCAGCCATTGGGCTTGAAGGTGTGATAGGATAGATACCAGCTACTTCTGTGTAGGCATATGCTACATGAGCTGCGGCTGTATTACCATCCATTGACTGTTTAGCTCTAGCCATCTTTATAATTTCCTCCTTATTATTAAATTCTTCTCATTATCTTAACACTAATGAGAAAAAAAGTAAAGAATTGAAGTCGAATTTTTAAGGTAAAATGTCGAAATTTTGTCAGATTTATTGTACGATTTCTACATTTTTTAAAAAAACATCGTCTCCTGCTTTATCCCTGACAAACTCTTTCAAGCCTGCAATATCAATCTGTGCACTATCTGTTTTTATATCCGCATAAAGTGACATCTCATTTATTTCAGGGTCATATGCAAGATAACACTCTGCATCTTTTACTCCACCGTACTCAAGAATATATTTTTCTAAGAGTTTAAGGTCATAATATTTTCTTCCGTGAATACCGTCAGTGAGCACTGTCCTGCCTGCATTTTCAAGAAAATCAATCGTTCCGTCAGGAAGAATACGCCCAATAATCCCGGTATCATACAAAACCCCCTCTCCATACGGGTACTGTACTATTTTTACACAATTTATTGGCTCGCAGTCCATTATATAGACCTTTCCCCATGCACCATAAGGTTTCTTTGAATAGTCATCATCAAGCACATAAACCTTTATCTGTTCATCCGACTGTTCTTCTGAAATAATCTTACTTCCTGCCGCCTTATTTAATTTAGAAACATTTACATAATAGTGCTTAGGATAAACCTCCTGTGGAAGATGCTCCTTTAAACATCTTACGGAAGTCTCATCAAGCATGGCAAGTAAAATACTCTCAAAAACATCAAGGAATATTTCAAGAAGTTTTTTGTCAAAACGATTTTCCCAAAAACGAAGTTCAGCGTAATAACCATTGTCATCGTACATTACCTGAAGATGAAAAGGAAGTGAATCTAATTGAATATGCATCCTCTCCGTATTTTCTCCTCCAATCTGAGGTGTCTCAAGAATATCTCCCTGAAACTGTAAAAACATCTCACCCTGTCTCGGGCAGCTTGTCAGACATTTCATTGTTTCCATTATCTGTTTGCCCGTTCTTTTTAATAGTTTTTCAACTTTTTCATGCGAAACTTTGTCATACTTGCAATAATATGTTTCAAATAACGGTCCCACAATACGGTTCCAACGGCTGTCAGTTCTGCCTGAATGTATTGAATTTACAAAAACTTCATCCTCATCTGAATACATACTTATACAATAATTAAATGCGGCGATAAACAATGCGTTCTCAGAGACACCATGCTTTTTTCCATAATAAAGTACCTGTTTTCTCGGAAGTTTATCAAAACGCTTTCTTATAACACCATACACGCCCTCTGACAGATCTTTGCATTTTGATTTATTAAGAATACTTCTTTTTAATTTTATTCCTGACATCAAAGTATCTACATATTTTATATCCCTGTCACGCACTCCATTTTCAGTTCTTTTTTGTTCCTCGGTAATATAATCAAAAGTTGTATATTTTTCTTTTTCTACTTTTTCGCCTTTGTATGCGGCACAGAGATCCTCCATAAGAATATTCATGCTAACTCCGTCACCCATAAAATGTGCAACATCGAAGAACATATAATTAAACTTTTCCCCCTCAAACACATGGATATGCACAAGATTGTCATTTTCTCTGTACTTAAATGGAACAATAAGCTCCTGCATTTTCTTTTCGGCATCTTTATCTTGAATTTTTTCTACTCCAATATCTATATTTCTATTATCATCCCTATATATTGCATAATATTTCTGCTCTGTCGGCTTGACAATGGCTTTAAGTGACGGATGTGCATCAAGAACAATACCTATAGCCTTTATAAGTCTGTCCGTCTCAACAGTCTTATCCATTCTGAATACAAACGGTAGATTTCCCGTTGTATTGTCAGGTATTATATATGCGAAATATTTCTGCATGGCAGTAAGCGGATATACCTCTTTAACCGTTTTATTTTTTGCATCTTCATCAATAGTTTTTTTCTGCTTTGTCTTGCTTTTAATAAGTGCTTCAAGTTTTAATATATCTGCATTTTCCATAAGTTCAGCAAGCGTTATATTGACATTTATTTTCTCTGACAGTTCTGTAATAAGAACCGAACTTCCAAGCGAATCAAGACCACACTCATAAAAATTGTCATTTATTCCAAACTCAGTGTTGCCTATCTGTTCGGCTATCATGTCATATAACTGTCTCTGGATTTTTGTTTCAGCCTTTGTGCTGTTTATCTTTTTCTTATTACTTTTCTCTTTCTCATCAAAATAAACTTTTCTTATTATTTTGTTTGAGGATGTTTTTTCAAATGCAGTTTTTCTCACTGTCACATCCGCAATCCTTGCATATGACGGCAACTGCTCATTATGTTTTTTAACCAGAATATTTATGGCAGTTTCAATATCCGTAATCCCGTTTACCTGTGCATATTCATAGTTTGGATAAATCTCTGCCGCTATAATATCATCCTTTCCATAGACGATAATATCCTGAACAAGCCTGTCCTCATCAAAATAATTTTCTATCATCTCCGGAGAAACATTTTCTCCATTGCTAAGTATTATAAGATTTTTCTTTCGGCCATTTAAATACAAAAAATCCTCATCATCAACATATCCGAGATCTCCGGTACAAAGCCATCCATCCTCAGTAATCGCTTCTTTTGTAAGCTCCTCATCATTATAATATCCCATCATGACAGACGGGCTCTTAACCTGTATCTCCCCGTCAACTATACGGACATGGCAGCCTGTCACAAGATGACCTACTGATGCCATTTTATCTCTGCGTGTATAATCGGGTACTGATATTTTAGGCGAACACTCAGACATTCCATATCCCTGTCCTGTCACTATTCCGAGGTTTAACAGTGCATCTGACAATGTTTCTGACAGATAACCTCCTCCACTTACAAGACGGTTAAGACGCTTTCCAAGAACTTCCTCTTTTATTTCCACTATACTTCTTTCAGGATTCTTTTTTCTGAGTATTGCAATACGGTTTACGAACATTTTTGCTATCATCGGTACAACACGAATGACTGTCGGCTGAAACAATTTTATGTAATAAAGGATTTTTGACATATCATCACAGATACACAGTGTACTTCCATAACGCAGAGCAAGAAGCACATCACTGCTTATACAGAATATATGATGAATAGGAAGAACATTTAAGCATACTTCTTTTGCATCATCGGTACAGAACATATTGTCAATAAGATTTGCATGAGAAAGCATAACCCCTTTGCCATGTCCCGTAGTTCCCGAAGTAAAAATAATCATGGCACACATATCAGGCTTTATCTTTTCTTTAACAGTTTCGCCCCTGAAAACCTTGTGCATAATAGGAACATTGCGTGAATTTTTTCTTGTCTGGAGACATATAAACCTTTTTATAAAAGGACAAAGTTCCCTTAATTCATCTGCCTGAGAAGAAAAAGAATAGTCATAGAATAAAATATCCGTATCGGCTTTTTTAAGATTTTCAGCCATTTTCTGTGCCGTAAGTTTCACATCCATAGGTATCGAAACTCCGCCGCCACAAGGTACTCCGAGAAGAACCGTAAGATATTCATAACTGCATTTTCCAAGAACTGCCGCATGAATCTTATGCCCTGCTTTTTTATTCTGCCCTTCAATATAAACAGCTACAGACATTGTGTCCATGGAAAAAGTTCCATAACCTTTTTCAAATATCGTGTCATCTTTCTCATACCGCAAAAAAACATTATTTTCAAATTCTTTTTCTATATTTTTTACAAGTTCCAAAAGAGTTTTAGTATTATTAAATGTAATCATTCTACTCCTCCCAAAAATGTGTTGCAGACATTTGCGAAACTGAGTGTCTGCACGCTTAATTGAACAATGTGAACATATTTTATAAAACTTCCGCAAATCTTCTGAATTATTTCGCATTGCGAAATTTATTACATTTTACCACCTTTTATTTTATTTCGCAATACGAAATATTAAACAAAAATTATTTTTTTATTTTTTATAGGTAAGAAGTATTTTCAAAAGCCTGATAAGTTCCTTTGCATCATCATATCCCAAAATCTCAAACAGTCCACGATACTCCTCATGAATTTCTTTTCTTCTTCTGGCAGCTTCTTTTTCGCCCTCTTTTGTGAGTACAACATCAACCACTCTCTTATCTGTTTTATTTTTCTGTCTTATGATAAGCCCCTTTTTCTCCAATGCCGTGAGTATATCCGTCATTCTCCCCGGAACAACATGAAGTTTTTCCTTTAATTCCCCCGCACTGACAGCCTCTTTTTTTGTGAGCAGATACCATAAAACACCATACTCACCTCTTATACTGTCGAAAAAAGCACGGTTTTCCGGTCTGTTTAATACCTGTGCCAAAAGATTATATAACTGTTCTCCTAAGTCCTCTAATTCCATAATCATCCTCATTTTTCAGAATTTTATATCGGAAGATATGCAGAGCAAAATTTAGCCCTTGACACTCATACCACTACTTATATTAAAGTATGCACTGTAAGCCACAGCTAAATCTTCTCTGTCTTCCGATTATTATAATGCAATAGACAAAAAATCTTTTACTTCTGCATCATCTATAGCAGATTGTTATCTTACTAAAATTTACCACACCTATAAGATGTGAATCCCCTTTTAGGTATAGAAAATCTTAGTATATAATATTAAGCCATGCCATCTTTCATCTTTATTCATACGATTTAAAATCCAAATAATTTATCTATATCATTCTGTTCAATCACTCCAATATGAGCTAAAGTATTTCTCATATTTTTTAGTAAACGAATCTTATCGCTATCATTTGCGTCTACCATAATTTTCCCAGTCGTTACCAGAAATGCAATGGTTCCAAGTTCTACACCAGAAACCTCATCTATTTCCTCTCCATACGCAGCTCTAAGCGGAAGCAATGGCTCAATCTGATTCTTATATTTTGAAATAACCGAGTTTCTGTGTTCCTCAATTAATGGGAATATTATTTTTATCTGTGCTCTCCACAACCTATCCTTTAACTGTTCATCTGATTCTTTTACATCAAAGACCGTTCCGTCGCTTCTGTAATTATCCTTAGCAGCTTTTCTTATCTTATCTATCGGATTATTTAAGAATTTTCTTCCCATGGATATACAAATTGAAGCAAGTTCTATATCATCAGGCAGCATACTTGAAACAGCTTCAGACAGATACTGCTTAAACAATTTTGATTCTTTTAACTCCGCAGCTGCAAGCATATTGAAAACATAGTTATCATATTCCTCTATTGAATCATCATAACTAATAAGTTTTATACCTTTTGTTTCTTTGAGCAATGATATATCATTTGTCTCAATAACAAACAAACCGCCGGTTTTGTTTTTTTCAAGTGCCTTATTGTAATCAGTGATAAAACTATGCCATCTTTTTACCTGCACTGCATCAACTTCACTAACCCAGAGAATACTTTGATTTAATGTTATCTCCTTTATTTGTGCAAGAAACCGCGGATAACCAATACCAGGTCTGTAGTGAGCTCTAACCTCCTGTTTACAAAACTTATTGATCAAATACTCACCAGGCTCAATTCCCTGATCACATTCTTTCTTAAATGACCTGGTAGAATTGTCACGCATAATATATGAATTCACGATTTCCATCATAGATGCATACCATGGAACATATTTTGGAAGCTGTAATATAACACTATATCCAGAATTGATACTTTCAGAAATATTTTCAACAAACCGAACCGCATTTGTAACTTTATTCCACCATATCTGATCCATTGTCACTCCTCCATATACTGTTCAAGTTTATCATCTACTTCGTTAGTTGTTCCCATCATCTGGAAAAAGCTATATCTCGAGAATAAATACAAGTTATTGACTGTCTGTCTAAAAATATTCAATTCCAGAAGCTCCTGCATAAGCCCATCGATAACATTCTCAGGCTGTTCCATAACTTTCTTAACCGAATAATCTTTTGCTGCCTTTATAATATCTTTTGCAGAAAAGCCTTCAATTTCAGATGCAGAATTAGCATTCTGGTGATAAAGATACGCCATTAAAAGTGCAATGATATAATACATATTATCCTCATCCAGTTTAAGAGTAATCTCAAATTTTTCACGAACCTGATTCATGAAAGAAGTATCTGACAGCACCTTTTTAATGTGGTTAGGATTTACTTCATATGCAGGTGTATCTGCCTGGTCATATCCTGCGTAGTCACCCTTACGCATTGCTTCAATGAGATTAGCACAATACAACTGTATCAAACCTGGAAAATAATTTGTATTAGCCAGAATAAGTGATACAAGCGACTGTTTATCTTTTGGAAATCTTAATCCAAGACAATATAATGGTTCCTCCAGCAACTGTCTTGCCTCCCTCAGGCTAAACGGAGTAATCGTAATTGATGTAAGTTGTGTCAATACGCTGTTTTTTGATAATGCAGCATCTCTCTTAAACCTCACGATATTATGAAGCCCAGCAATAACAAATTTAAATCTGTCCATGCCAATGCTCTGTATGTCCTTCAATGCATCAAATGGCTGATAAGTAACTTCCTCACAACTCTCGATAAACACATCCGCTTCATCAAGAAGCAGAAGAAAATATGGTATGTATGGAAGTTTCTTATCCTGCAATCTTCTCTTAATTGCTCTGGCAAGTTCATCCCAATCCGTTGTATTAATATCTGTATCCAAAATCCCCCTATCATAAAGTTCATTACTAATCTTCTTAGCGGCACGCCTATAATCCATTCCCTTAATCTCAATATACACAGCTCTGTCATGATTATCATCATTATCAATGTTCATCTGTGCCATTTTAAGAAGGGCTGATTTTCCAAGCTGACGGCCACCATAAACAATATTAACACCCGCAGACGATTCAATTTTTTCAAGTTCTTCTTTTCTGCCTATAAAAATTTCAGGCTGCATAACTTTTGATGAATCCCATACATATGGTTGATAGTATGAAAAAGGCATCATAGTAGACATTAATATCTGATTTATGAACTGAACGCTATAGTTATTTGCCAGGAACATAAGCAGAACTCTGTCAAGAACTGCAAATACCTTATCTCCCATATCAGATTTAATCTTTCGGGCAAGTCTTCTCCTCTCTGCTAACGGAAGTGCATAATCAAGTAAAACTAACGTATTCTTTGTTCCACCAATATTTTTAAATTCCTCAATAAGTCTGTCTGCATCAAATTTTCCAAAAAGACATACAGTCCTAAAACCGTCCTCTACTGCTTTTGAACCAAACGCCGCTATAGGATGTTTATAATTAACTTTTCTTCCTTTAACTTCCTTAAGTGTGACGAGGTAATTTTCAATCTTACCAATCTTCGGCTGCTTCTGCACATTAGCACCCGAAAAACCTAATGCGTCCAAAAGCACAGATAACTTCTGTGTGTTCAAAGCCTGTCCATTTGACATCCAGTTAGAAATAAGACGGCTGGCACCCTTATCATCCTTATTATGTATTCTCTGTTTTACCAGATCACTTACTTTCTTGCTGCTATTTGACACAATCTTGTAATTATAGTCATAATCATCAATAAACTTCTGTAAATAATCAATTTCATTAACCTCATATTCCTCATCAGACTCATCACTATTTATCCTGGATAATAAATCTTCTGCAACCGTGTAATTCTGTGCATCAATCATCTCCTGAATACGATAAATACGTTTCTGCATGAGCTCTCCATCTCCGCTTACTTCCTTAATCTTATCTAATTCTTTAAGAAGTGCCTTTCCTCTCACCTTGGCATCCTCATGAATCTTGAGGCGATACTTCTCCAAAACCATATTAAAGAAACCATAGTTTTTTGATTCATTTGCATAATCAAACCATTCGTAAGCTATTTTCTGTATTTTTTCCTTTTTATTTTCCTTTGTTTCTTCTATCTGACCACAGCTCTGAGCTAATTCAAGGTTTTCAATAAAATCATCAAGTTTAATCTTTGCATCTGCTTCAGCTTTCTCCACAGATTCCTTAACATTATATTTATCTTCGTCAAATTTTACACCATTCTCGGTCAAGTACTCTGCAATCAGTTCCGCCGTTCCATAATCATCACCATAATTGTTGAAGATGTAATCCAGTTTTTCTTCAAAAGTCATCAATTTAGAATTTGAATGTCTTAAAATACGGTTACTAAGTGAAAGTTCTTCAAAATCAACAAACTTTCCACGCATATCCGGAAGAAATTCCTCATCAAGAAGGATTTCATTTCCTCTTAGGAAGTCAATATAGTAATACTTATGCATCTTCTCATCATAATTTCCCTCAAGTCTTGCAAGAAGTTCCTCTATTGTGTTCTTTAATACAACAGCACCCGCTGCTTCTTCAATATCTGTACTTTTTCCCTTCTCCTCAGCATCCTGAACAGCCATTTGCAGATTTTCAATCAGCTTCTTCTTGATCGTCATAAATCTCTTTGAGCCTTCATCATCAACCAGGCTGCCTGTTGCATCAACTAATGTAATCCAGTCACACAATAGTTTTAATACCTTGTCAATGGCTTTGATAAGATTATTTCTAAGGTCACTCATAAGTGGCGTAGTTTTATAATGAGTGGCACCATTTTTGAGAGCCTTATCCCAGTATTTATCAATAAACTTATCAACCTTATGATTATCTATGTTGGCATAATCCAAAGAACACCCGTCACCGATAAAATTCTCAATAAGGTATCCTCTGCAAATATCTGCGAGCTCATTATCTTTGTCAAGAACAGCCTGCAAAAATACTGCCAGATCTCTTTCTTTTGAAAAAATCAAGTTCCAAGTTTTAAGAAAACGCTTTACATTTTTATGATTTTTAGGCTGCCCTAAAACATAATTATCATAATACATCTTTGCATCACGACATAATACATCCAATGCTTTATTTACAACAACTTTGTCCTTTGCCCTATAAGCCGCATATACATCAACACCCTTATGTATAGTTTCCTTAAATGATGCAAGGATATAAATTGCATTTGTTAATCCGATACTGTTTTTTACAACCGAAAGCTCTTTTATACTTGCCTGTAATGCCTTCAGACTATAATCAAAGCTAACATGATTCATAAAATAATTTCTAAGGCTTGCTGCTGCCATAAGGTACTTACTAAACAAATCATTACCTGTAGAATACAGAGCAAAAATCTTTTGCGAATTGTATGAGCAGCGCATCCAGGGAGCGTTTACTGCATAAGCAAGTTTCTCATAATTTTCCGAGATCATACTATTATCATCCATCAAAGAACGAAGATATGTTGTAGCACAATATGTTTTGTCATTGACAATCATTTGATAAACATCCTGCATAACAGAATTCACATCAATTTCTATGTCTGCCTCTTTAATTTCGACCTTTCTTTCATCTTCGTTTATTTCAGAAATCTGTGTTTCTATCATATCTGATATATTCTCTGATTTCTTTGATATATCCGCTTCCGTTTCCGTTATAACTTCATTTACAGCTTCTTTTATTTCTGCATACTCAACTTTACTTTTCTCTTCAAGACTGTTATAACTTTTCTCCGTTACTTCTACTGCTGATATTTCATCACTATTCTCTTTCGAGTCAATTTCCTCAACATTAAACATTGAATCAAATTCAACAGCCTCATTTGAACCATACTTAATAAATCTATCTTCTGTAAGTAAATAGCAATACAATTTGTCAGCATCAAAATCAACTTTATCAAGCAAAAAGTCTGCAAGTTTATTTGTGTAATCAAAATCTATACCGGTTACAACATAATGACAATTATCTACTCCATCAAAGCAAACTTCCTGAATATTCTCTATCAATTTGTCTGCTTCACTTCCATCTTTAAAAAAGGCACCAACAAATACATAAGCCTTATCTTTTGACTCATTATACATACGATAGGCAAATGTTCCATTCCAAATTGTCTCTGAAATATTGAACTTTTTAGCGTCAAGTTTATCTAAGTATTTTTCCAGCAATTTTGTGCATCCAATACTTGCAAGCACTTGATTTAAAGTATCTTCTGCATAATCATCAGCTGTTGGGCTGACAGTACTCTTAACCTTTAAAATTTTTCTTGCTTCCCTAGCCTGCATTGCTTTCCAAAATCTAGGTGATGGACAATAAAATGAACCAATTCCACTTACACCATATTCTCTAACATATCCTTTCTTATAAAGATGATCGAGTGCTAACTCAATCTTATTTACAGACATATTCGAAGATATAGCAATCATCTCTGCAGTTGAAAAAGCGAAGTGTTCCATTGCCGCAAGCGATACAATATTTGCAGATGTATTGAGCATGCTCATTTCATTCTTAAAAATCTTTGCACCAACTTTATTTGACTCGGCATTGCTTATATGTGCAAAAAACGACTTATCAAAAACATCATCTGTAATAAGTAATCCCTTCTCGACAATTTCCTCTTTTACTTTACTCTCTTCAACATTTTCACTAATCACTTCCGTTGTACAAGCTATCTCTTCAGGCACATACTCATTTGCAGAAGCTATTTCTTCCTTATTTTCGTCAGTCTTTACTATATTTTCTTTTTTATCATGTGAAGCAGCCGATATATTATCCTCATTGAAATCGAATGTCTCAACGAATTTTACTTTTTGAGTTTCTGATGTCCCTGAATCTTTTTCATCAAGCTCAGTTATTTTTTCATCAGCAGGAATTTTTATTGTTTTTTGCATAACCGCTTTACCAATCAAATCATTTCCAAACGCCTGAGATAATTCAAGAATCAGAGCTACAATCTTTGCATAATCTGTCTCCTGAATAGCCTCAATAAACTTAGCATATGGCTCTAATTCTTTCTCTCTGTCTGCTGTATATCCATCAAGTTTTTTTTGCAACTCATCTTTCTTAGCATCAAGCAGTATCTTCGTTTCTGTATCATCTGTTTCAAGAAGTAAAAATCTCTTATATTTAGCTAACTTAGAATTCACTTTAATATCACTGATTGCCTGAGCAATATCCTTTTCAATCGTTTCAATCTCCTCTGACATATCCTTGTCTAGTCCAGCAGATGCATACATCTTCTTGCATTTTTCATTCATATTGTTTATTTCAATCAATCCGCACATAGTATGCTCCAATACTTCAACCGAAATCAATCTCTTCTCTTGAACGCAGGATGTAATACAATTCAAATCCTCTTTAATTTCATCCATCCTAGAAGATATTGCATCGAGCAGTTTTTGCATTTCTAGTAGCTGCTCTATTTTATCCATATTAACCCTCATTTCTGCACACATTTTTGCATATCAAATTTGTATCAAGTGTACGAAGACACAAATTTTTTGTGTGATAAATCTTATTTTTCACACCAGTCTTCAAATTTATAATCTTCATATGTGATAATATTTCAGATTTAGTGATTTATTATCTAAAAAAAGACTTAGTCATGTACACATTATTTTTATAATATTTCCCTCTCTGATATTTATAAAAATTATAACTTAACATAATAACATTATAGTTGTAAAAATACCAAAAATCAATACATACATTTATTTATACTAATAAAAGGCCGTTGCACTAACGATTTACAAACATTAATGCAGCAGCCTCGGTAATTTTTCTTCTATAATAATATTAAGCCATGCCGTTAGCAGTCTTGTATTTATAAAGCATCTCTGCATGGTTCTGTTCTTCTATCTGTATATCTGCCATAAGTTTTCTTAGTGCGGCATTTGCAAATCGGAATACTTTTGAATTGTACTCTGATGAAACCATCTTTTCAGTTCCGATACAGTCTGTAACCAAAAAACAGTCTGTCTTTTTATCCTCGCTGTTGTCTGCCTGTGTATATGTCACCGGCGGTTCGTAATTTTTTCCGTCATCATCGTTACAATTACACTCAGGCACTTCTCCCTCAAGAACCTTACCAAGTGTGTCATAATGTTTCTGCTCAAGTTTCTCAATCTTTCCAAAGAGATTTTTAAGTTCCATATCGCAAGCCTGCTCCTTATATCTGCGGTATTTCTCCACACAGCTTTTCTCCTGCGTCTGTAATTCCTTTATAACATCCATTTCTTTCTGTTCTAAAACCATTTTGAAATCCTCCTGTTTTTTATTTTCGTTCCAAAATAGTATGTGCAATTAAAAGAAATGTATGCAACGCACTAATGTATTCTGCTCATATTTAACATTACTGCATAATATTATGTTAGGGTCAAAAGTAGATAGCAATACATATTTATATGCAAATCTGCTTCATGTCGGTGTTTGCAGGATTGCGAAAATTGCGTAGCAATGAAGCAATCCGGAGTATCACCGTCTGGGTACTTTAAATTTTTTTCGTCTTGCATATCGTTTCAATTATTTTATCTCCACCTTTTGGTATACCCTGTACAGTATCGGTTGAAAAATCAAGCATACCACTGCATATACTGGAACAATAACAGTTGCTATTGTTGTTACTTTACTTCCCAATGTGATAAGTCCAGCTTCTTTGATATCCAAATAAATTTCTAATAACTGGTCTGGAAAGAAAGAGCATAATCCAGGCAATGTAATAATTCTGCTTAAAAATGGAAATACACATAGCACAATGAATGGTACAATAACGGCAGTTGGCGTAGAGTGTGTAAACGCTGATGCCAACATTGCGAGTGTAGCTGCAAATATCGTTCCTATATATCCACCCAGAACAATAAACAGATATGCCTGTAAAAAAGTAATATTATAAACACTTCTCCACAAATCCAACTGGATTGGACAGCTTGCGCCGTCTGCACCTAATACAAAAAGTACGATAAATGTATATAGAAATACAAACATCAGATAAAATCCCGTAGTAATATAAAAACCTGCTCCTACCTTTGCGAAAATCCCTCTGCTTCTTCCAAATCGTGCAGAGAAAAAAATGGAATCTGCTTTTGTCTGAAATTCATCTGAAAATATCCCGGATACCAGAAAACCGATTACTAATGCCAACACTAGAATAAAGGTTGATATATTTTGTAGTAATGCAGCCCAACCGTCTATATATTTATAGTAAAAGGGAGTTTTCAGTTCTTTATATTTCTGAATCATAAAATCTTTTTCTGCCTGTGTAAATCTTTCTTCTCCAGATTCAAGCCAATTTTTTAAAGTAGAAATTCTTCTTTCATAGATTGTTCCAACTTCATCATCCGAAACCTGATCCGTTACATAATAATTATAATCTCTATAATCGCTGAATGCACAAATAATGACATCCATAATACCTGCTATGCCCTGCTTTTTTGCATATGCCTTATTTTGTTCTGTAATGTCATCCGACAATGCCTCTTTCGAACTGTTAATTGTCCTGTTCTCTTCCAATGCCTTGCTTAATGTATCCGCTGTTAAATAACCTGCCCATTGGTTTTTGGCTTCTCTTAAATATCTTGCAGCCGAAATTCCAACAGAAGAATTCCCATTTTCATCAACATACTCCACTCTGTTAATCGTTAATATACTGGTTATCGCAAGTACTACGAATAACACTATGACTGCAATTCTATTTTTTGATTTAGAAAACACTTTTTTGATTTCATAACGTAGCATTTTCATCACCTGCTTTCTCTCCAAAATAATATAAAAATACATCTTCCAGTGACGCTTCTACACGCATTGCATTCTCAACCGGTTTTTCGTGAGAAATAATTCGCAGCATAATCTGATTTATTTCTGATTTCATATTGGAAATTTTATATTTTTCCATAAAATCAGATACCCTGTTTTTCGGCACAAGACATTCCCATACTGTTTCTGTCATAGAATTTATCAGTTCTTCAATACTTCCTTTATGCAGAACTTCCCCGTCTTTCATCAACCAGATTTCATTCGCAATATACTCGATATCTGAAACGATATGTGTCGATAATAACACCAGTCTGTCTTCTGAAAGTTCGCTAATCAGATTGCGAAATCGGATTCTTTCATTTGGATCAAGTCCTGCTGTTGGTTCATCAAGTATTAAAATCTTAGGATTATTCAACATAGCCTGTGCAATTCCGGCTCTACGCTTCATACCTCCGGATAATTTTTTCATTTTTTTATGAGCTGCTTTTGAAAGACCAACCTTAGCGATCAATTCTTTCACTCGCTTTTTTGCAACAATAGGACGTATTCCTTTTAGTGCTGCAATATAAAGTAAATAATCCTCTACCGTAAATTCAGGATAAAAGCCAAAATCCTGCGGTAAATACCCCAATAACTTGCGATATTCACTGTCCATACTGAAAATATCTTTTCCATTACAACATATCGTTCCGCTTGTTGGCTTTAAAAGGGTACACAACATTCTCATTAAAGTTGTTTTTCCTGCTCCATTTACACCTAAAAGACCATATACACCATTCGTCATAGTGAGATTTATATGATTAACTGCTGTAAAATCTCCAAACTCTTTCGTTAAACCATCAAGTTCTAATTTCATAAAATGACACCTCCAAATATTGATTACAATTCTTTAAAATACGGTATATAGCAAAACCAAGAAAAATCATTGCTAAACCAAACAGCATTAACCATATAGGAACTGTAACCATAACATATATGTTTTCATTTAAAACAATGAAAAGCCATAATGCACTCCATATAACACACAGAACAATCGCAACCGTTTCACTAAAAGAGCGCTTGCTGCACAAAATTCCGAAACAGATACAGGCAGTTACGCAAAGCGGAAAAAGAAATTGAACAACTAATTCTGATAATTCATAATGCAGACCTGCTGACGCGGCTCCTAAAAACAAAGTGATGAAAAAAATATTTGTAACACCAAATAACAGCATACGTGCTGCATATACTTGTTTTAGTGAATAATAAGAGACTGCTTCTATCTCCATACATTCGCATGACCTGTTTTTCCACAGTTCCGGAATAATAAGGATAACAAATAGCGTGGCTACAACACCCATACTTCTTTTTAGATATATTTCATCATGGATAGAACTTAAAGCAATCCATAATGCCACTAAAATCATAAATTGAAGAACCCACCATCTTTTTTGTATCACACGAAGCTGTGTCCACAAAAAATCATGATAAAAAAGCATTCGTTCTTGCTCTGCCATAAAAAAGGCATTTTTAGATTTAAAAATGGTTTCCTGTATTTTTTCTTCGCTAGCTTCCACTTGTATGTTTTCCCTATATTTTTTTATCTTTTCTTTCTGATTCATCAAATTTCTCCTTCCCGAGAAGTTCCCTCAACTGTTTCCTTGCTTTTTGCAAACGATACTTTACAAGTGGAAGTCCAATTTGCAATGTATCAGAAATTTCTGTTAATTTTAGTTCTTGAAAATAATAAAGAGTAATTACTTCTCTTGATTCATCTGGAAGTTGTTCTAAAGCCTGTTCGATCAAAACTCTATTCAAAATTTGTTCCGTTTGATTTTCTTCCACAAGCTCAATTTCTTCCAGAAGTGTTTCCTTTGTTTTCTTCAAATAATCTTTGCATAGGTTACCTGCTATCGTATATAAATAATTCAGTGTTTTCCCTTTATAATGATAATCGGGTAATTTTGAAAAAAAACGTATAAAGGTTTCCTGCGTGAAATCCTCCGCATATGTTTGATCGAAACAATGATGATAACAGTAGCTTAAAATTTCTTGATAATACTTGTGGACAAACAAATCAAAAGCATTATCATCACCTTGCTTCATTTTCCTGATTAGTAGAAAATCATTATACACAAAATCCCCCTTCCTCATTATTAGAAGTTCAAAATATTTATCCCGTTCTATAAGGTATAACGATTGAAAGCTATAAAAAGATAGTCCAAATCGTTTTTTTATTTATAAAAACAATCTCAAAGTATGTTTTATTATTGTAACGGTCCGAGCCAACAGCCTCAACTATACCAATACTTTTAAATACCTTTCTATCTGTTTTCCCAAAAAATATTTCTTTTTTCCTCAATTTCCGCTCAATGTCTTTTCCCTCCAATTTTCGTATGCTTCCCCCGTGTCAAATTCTATCGTTGCTTTTACCGCAATGCTTTGTGTAAGTGCCGATTGAATCAGCACATTATGACACATTGGTGCCATGCCATCACCCTCGCCGTGATTTTGTTCCGGGTCAATCACATCTTTAATTGCTCTTTCTATATTAGCAATGTTGCATATATTAACTATCTTATAATCGTTAAAATCAACCATATCCCCTCCCTGAGTTTTTTTGCACTAAAAAAGCACCTTTTCAGGTGCTAATCTTCCATAATGTCCTTTACATGCTATTATCCATAGAAATCCATTTTTATCCATGTTGTAAACCAATCTGTTCATGTCATCAATTCGCCTGCTCCACGCTTTTCTATGTTTGAGCTGCTCAGGCTTGCCAATTCCCTCTGACAATATCTGCTTCCTCATCTTCCCATTCTTCTGTACCATCAATGTGCATATTGACACCAATCGAAGGTATTCCATGCATATGGGACGGATTAATGGCATTGTAAAGTTTCATAGCTTCCTCTATCGTTTCAATGCCCTCATGGGACTCTCCTATAGTGTGAAATTCTCCACATTCTGCAACCGTAAATGTGATATGGACTGTCTCTGGTTCAATCACAGGCTCTTTTGCCAGAGCCGATATAAAATCATATTTTCTCACGCAGTTCTCCTTCCTGTCATAGATACGACAAAAAGGCAGCCACACTCCTCTGCATGACTGCCTTTCCATGATTGAATGTTACGATTATTCGATTGCACCAAAGCTGAAACTTTTGCCCTCCTGTGCTTTTTTGGTGCAAACCTTGATTTTACCTCTGCAACCCTCCCCTCTAATGCCTGAAACATAGCGTCTACCTGTTCCTGTGTATATTCATAGGAACTGCAGTTCGCAAGATTTTCCAGTCTTCCAAGGGCATCCACTGCCTTATTCATGCGGTACTCGCCAATGCGGATAAACTTCTCCGCCTTTGTCTCATTTTCCTTTGCTGCAGGCTCGCCCTGCATTTCCTCTGTTGACATTGTTACATTTGTTTCTTCCATGTGTTTTTCCTCCATTTTTTGATAAAAAAAGAGAGCGTATAGGTTTTCCCATACGCTCTGACGCTGTGTTGCTATTTAGTTATGTGTGGTATTAGTGTTGTCCCGACAAACGGGAAGTTGTCAGATACTCATTTGTCTGTTTAAATATATCATTATTTGTTTTTATTCATTTCTACTATGTATAGTGATTCCAACATAAAAGTCAAATCTTGCGGAGAATCTCCATCGCCTCAACCTTGTCCGTTCTTCCTACAAAGAACAGGTCAACGGCTATTTTTAGACCTAACTGATGACCTTGCTTCCATGCACTCGACCTTATTATACTGAGAAATATGCATTAAACAGAGAAGCAATCCTATTACTTCTTCGCATTCTCTTCCAATTCCAACATGTATTTATCAAAGTCAGACATAA
>ERZ839767.3009-NODE-3009-length-20267-cov-8.673016_pt1 | contig 20267 bp, 15 predicted proteins | sample MGYA00519879_ERZ839767 | MGnify/ENA primary metagenome ERZ839767 (study PRJEB31850, sample SAMEA3708852) | human gut metagenome | biome: human gut; feature: human-associated habitat; material: faeces | place: China | collected 2014 ...
TACCTTCGGAAGCCCGGAGGCGGCGGGAGCAGACCTGCATGCCTGCCTGGCTTCGCCGGTGACCGTTGCACCCGGGGAGACCGCTTTTATTCCCACGGGGCTTGCCATGGAGCTGCCGGTGGGGTATGTGGGGCTGGTATATGCCCGCAGCGGCCTTGCCTGTAAAAAAAGAATTCCGGAAAATCCGCAGATTTCCGGAATTCTAATATAAAAATAATGTTTCTGCTGAATATGGCCAGAGTGCAACGGAGGCCATTTGAAACGTACGGTTAAACTTTAAAATCCTCGGCCATCTCCGCCACATCTTCCGGGGCAAAATCGCCAAGCGGCAAGATCAGCCGTGCCAGCGTTTCCTGCGGCAGAGCTGCGAGAATCGTGCTGTCATCACTGCCGGTGCCTGCGGGCGGGCAGACGGTGTGCACGCCGTCTGCACCGGTCTCCACCCGGGCACGGTGAGTGGTTGCCACATATTGCATCCCAAGCTTGTCTGCAGCCGTCAGCAGGGCGGCAAACAGCGGCGTGCCGCCTTCGCCCAGAACGTCTGCGTCCTGCCCGGCCAGTGCTTCGGCGTTCAGCACGATGCACTCGATGCCAAGGGCCTCTGCTGCCTTTTTGGCGCTTTCCGCATCGGCGGTCTGTTCTGCTGCCAGTCGCACGGCAGCGCCCGCCACGGCAAAGCCCTGCTGCTGTAAAATGCGCACAGCTACGGCGCATTCTCTGCTGCCGTCCATCTGCACCAGAACCTTATCCTGACTCTCGTAGGTGTCGAACCCACTGCCGGGCAAAAATGTGTCGCTCATGTTCCCTGCCTCCCGCCATGTGCTTTGCTTTGGGCCACGGCCAGCTGGTCGCAGCGTTCGTTCTCCGGGTGGCCTGCGTGGCCCTTGACCCAGACATAGGTGATCTTGTGCCGGGCCTCCTGCTCCAGCGCCTGTTCCCACAGGTCCGGGTTCAGGGCAGGGGAGCCGTCGGATTTTTTCCAGCCCCGGCGCTTCCAGCCTTTGGCCCAGCCTTTTTCCAGCCCGTTGATGACGTACTGGCTGTCGGAGCACAGGCGCACCTCGCAGGGCTCTTTCAACTGGCGCAGCGCCTCGATGAAGGCCGTCAGCTCCATCCGGTTGTTGGTGGTGGACGCGTCGCCGCCGCTGAGCTCCTTCTCGTAGACCTTGCCGTTGAAACGGTAGCGCAGCACCGCACCCCAGCCGCCGGGGCCGGGGTTGCCGCTGCATGCGCCGTCGGTGTAAACTTCAACTTGTTTCATGTGGTTCTCCCGGTGTGTTGTTGTAGATGCTTCTATTTAGAGCCATTTTTCCGTTTCTGTCAAGAGGGAGACGCATAATTTGCTGCCGCACAGCCCAACCTTGGAATTGACAAAAAGGGTGAGAAATACTATACTGTTTGTAACAAAATGCGTATAGGGGTGCACCGGAGGGGTGCGCTCAGGGGCTGCACGGCTGCGCCGCGGTCGCATCGAACAGATGGACTGACAGGCTGCAATGTGCTGCGCAGACCCGACTCTGCGCTCGTGAAACGGCGCTGAAACGATAAATTCTATACGATGGTTTGATGGAAGCGGCAGAGCTTGCCCGCTTCTTTGTGAGGACAGGCCGCCCGCAGAACGGGCGAGCCTGCGTTTTGTGATTGATTTTTTGGAGGTACGAATGGCACAGGCAAAGGAACAGAGCCAGACCATGGCACAGGCTCAGAACAGAAACACGGAATCCACCGGCGAAAAGCGGCCCCGCACCCGCCGCCCCTATTATCAGCGGCGGCCCCGCCGCCCGCAGCAGCCCAAGGAGGCCGCTGTGCCCATCCACATCTACCCGCTGGGCGGCCTGGGCGAAGTGGGCAAGAATATGACGGTCTATGAGTGCTGCGGCGATATGATCATCGTGGACTGCGGCCTCGTCTTCCCGGACAGCGACATGTACGGCGTGGATCTGGTCATCCCGGATTTCACCTTCGTGGTGCAGAATAAGGAGAAGATCAAGGGCCTGCTCATCACCCACGGCCACGAAGACCACATCGGCAGCATCCCCTATCTGCTGCAAAAGTTCGATCTGCCCATCTACGGCACCCGCCTGACCTGCGGCCTCATCCGGAACAAGCTGGAAGAGTTCGGCCTGGCAGGCAAGACCAAGTTCGTGGAGATCACCCCCAAGCAGAAGCTCAAGCTGGGCTGCTTTACGGTGGAACCCATCCATGTGAACCACTCCATCCCGGATGCGGTGGCCTTTGCCATCGACAGCCCGGCAGGCACCATCATCCAGACCGGCGACTTCAAGATCGACTATACCCCGCTGGCCTGCGGCGTCACCGACCTGACCACCCTGTCCGAGTACGGCCAGAAGGGCGTTCTGGCCCTGCTGAGCGACTCCACCAATGCCGAGCGTCCGGGCTTTACGGCCACCGAACAGAAGGTCGCCGCCGGTGTGCGCAGCCTGTTTGCCCGCGCCCGGAACAAGCGCATCATCATTGCGACCTTTGCATCCAACATCTACCGCGTCCAGCAGATCATTGACCTGGCCGTGGAAGATGGCCGCAAGGTGGCATTCAGCGGCCGCAGCATGGTCAACAACACGGCCATGGCGCAGGAGCTGGGGTATATGCACATCCCGGAGGGCACCCTCATCAGCGTGGAAGAGCTGAACCAGTACCCGCCGGAACAGGTGGTCCTCATCACCACCGGCAGCCAGGGAGAGCCGCTGAGCGCCCTTTCCCGCATGGCTTCGTGCAGCCACCGCCAGGTCCGCGTCGGCCCCGGCGACTTTATCATCATCTCCGCCAACCCCATCCCCGGCAACGAGAAGAGCGTGACCAAGATCGTCAACGGTCTGCTGCTGCTGGGCGCGGAGGTCATCTACGAGAGCATGTATGATGTCCACGTCTCCGGCCACGCCTGCCAGGAGGAGCAGAAGCTGATGCTCACCCTGACCCGGCCCAAGTATTTCCTGCCGGTGCACGGCGAGTACAAGCAGCTGAAAAAGCATGCCCTCACCGCCGCAAGCCTCGGCATCCCCACCAGCAACATCCTCATCGCAGAAAACGGCTCCAACGTCATCCTGACCAGGGATGAGATCAAGCTGGGCGAACCGGTCACGGCCGGTGCCGTCATGGTGGACGGCCTCGGCGTGGGCGATGTGGGGAATGTGGTCCTGCGGGACCGCAAGCACCTGTCGGAGGACGGCCTCGTCATCATCGTGGCCACCGTGGACAGCAAGACCGGCAAGGTGCTGGCCGGCCCCGATCTCGTGAGCCGTGGCTTCGTCTACGTGCGCGAGAACGAGAGCCTGATGGACGGTGCCCAGAGCATCGTAGAAAACGCGCTGGACCGCTGCGTGGACGAACACGTCCGCGACTGGAACAGCGTTAAGACCCGTGTGCGCGAGGCGCTGAGCAGCTATATCTACCGCCGCACCAAGCGCAGCCCGATGATCCTCCCCATCCTGATGGAGGTCTGATAGAGGCCGCCCGACGCGGCGGCAGATCAGGAGGCAGAAGATTTGATGAAACGAAAACCGAGATGGACGCTTGAGATACTGACCGGCGCGCTGGCCGTTCTGTGCGGCCTGCTGTTTCTGGTGCTGCTCGTCCAGCGCCCGGCGGGCTGGCCGGTGCTGGTGGTGCTGGTGGTGCTGTGGGGCATCGGGATGGGGCTTTTCCGTTACCGGCTGCGCAGCTGGCTTGCGCGCTGGGTAACGGGCGGGAGTTTTGAAAACTCCAAGACCCAGTACAGTCTGGAATCCCTGTCTCAGCCGGCGGCGGTGCTCTCCGGCGAGACGGTGCTGTGGTATAACACCGCATTCCGCCAGCGACTGCTGGGCGGCGAAGACCGTCTGGCCAGCCGGGCGCAGAAGCTGCTGCCCGGCCTGGACCTGCAGCTCTGCCGCACGGCGGACGGTCAGCAGCTCAACCTGGCCGACGGCGTGTGGAGCATCCACAGCTCCACGGTGCCGGGCCAGAGCGAGAGCGTCACGCTCCTGATCTTCAACGAAGAGACCGCGCTGCGCCGGGTGGAGGCCGAGTACAAGGCCAGCCGCCCCGGCTACATGGTCTTTCTGGTGGATGGCTACGACGATGTCTTCAGCGATATGCTGGATAGCGAGCGCGCCCGCCTGCTGGAGGGCATCAACCGTGTGCTGGAGGATCTGATCGGGCGGGGCACCGGCTTTCTGCGCCGGGTGGCCAGCGGCCGGTATATCGCTGTGGTGGAAGAGCGCCATCTGGAACAGTACGCAAAGCGCGGCTATGATGTGCTGGATAAGATCCGCGCCCTCGACCCCAGCGTGAACCTGTCCATCTCCATCGGCATCGGCCGCGGGGCCAAGACCCTGCGGGAGGCGCAGGATATGGCGGTGCAGGCGCTGGATATGGCGCAGGGCCGCGGCGGCGACCAGGCCGCCGAGATGACGCCGGACGGCTTCACCTTCTACGGCGGCGTCAGCCACGGCGTGGAAAAGCGGAGCAAGGTCCGCAGCCGCATCGTGGCCGACCAGCTGGTCAAGCTCATCAAGGAGGCCGACCATGTGGTCATCATGGGCCACCGGATGAGCGACCTCGACGCCATCGGCGCGGCAGAGGGTGTGCTGCGCATCTGCAAGATCTGCGATGTGCCCGCCGTCATCGCTGTCCGCCGGGACGCCACGCTGGCAGGTTCCCTCATCGACGCTCTGGTCCGGGCCGGGCAGGAGGATGACTTCATCGACCCCAAGGGGGCGCTGCCCATCGTCTCAAAAAAAACGCTCTGCATCGTGGTGGATACATACCAGACCGGCCTCGTGGAGAGCAAGGAGATCCTGGAAAAGTGCGGCAAGGTGGCCGTCATCGACCACCACCGCAAGGGCGTCGGCTTCATCGAGAACCCGGCTCTGGTCTGCCACGAGCCGTATTCGTCCTCGGCCAGTGAGCTGGTCACGGAGCTGCTGCAGTACGTCGGCACCCGCGACGACAAGCCCAACCGGGTCGAGGCCGAGGGCCTGCTCTCCGGCATCATGCTGGACACCCGCGACTTCACCCTGCACACCGGTGTGCGCACCTTTGAGGCCGCTGCGGCCCTCCGCCGCTATGGCGCGGAGACCGAGCGGGTCCGCCAGCTGTTCGATGTGACGATGGTGGAATACAACGCCAAGGCCGCGCTGGTGGAAGCAGCCCAGATGTACAAAGGCTGTGCCATCTCGGTGGGCGGCGAGCTCGCCCCGGAGGCGCGCGTGGCCGTGGCGCAGGCTGCAAACGACCTGCTGACCATTCAGGGCGTCGATGCCAGCTTCGTGGCCGTTCCGGTGGGCACGGGTGTGAACGTCTCGGCCCGCAGTCTGGGGGCTGTGAATGTGCAGGTCATCATGGAGTCGCTGGGCGGCGGCGGCCACCAGACCATGGCGGCGGCCCAGCTCAAGCACATCACCCCGGAGGCGGCGCGGGCACGTATCCAGACCGCCATCGACCAGTACCGGGAGTCGCAGAAAAAGAGCGCCCCAGATACGAAAAAATGAGGAAAGGGGAATCTTCCCATGAAGCAGTATGATTATCTCATCGTGGGTGCCGGTCTGTACGGCGCGGTGTTTGCCCACGAGGCGAAGAAGGCCGGCAAGCGCTGCCTCGTCATCGACAAGCGCGGCCACATCGCGGGCAACATCTACACCGAGCCGGTGGAGGGCATCAACGTACACCGCTACGGCGCCCACATCTTCCACACCAACAACAAGGCCGTGTGGCAGTATGTGAACCAGTTCGCGGAGTTCAACCGCTACACCAACAGCCCGGTGGCCAACTACCACGGCGAGATCTACAACATGCCCTTCAACATGAACACCTTCAACAAGATGTGGGGCGTGGTCACGCCGGCCGAGGCCAGGGCCAAGATCGAGCAGCAGAAGGCCGAAGCGGGCATCACCGAGCCGAAGAATCTGGAAGAGCAGGCCATCAGTCTGGTGGGCACCGACATCTACGAGAAGCTGGTCAAGGGCTACACCGGCAAGCAGTGGGGCCGCCCCTGTACCGAGCTGCCCGCGTTCATCATCAAGCGCCTGCCCGTCCGTTTTACCTACGACAACAACTATTTCAACGCGCTGTATCAGGGCATCCCCAACGGCGGCTATACCGCTCTGGTGGAGAAGATGCTGGATGGTGTGGAAGTCCGCCTGAACGTGGACTATCTGGCCGAGAAGGCGTCTCTGGACAAACTGGCGGAGAAAGTCGTCTACACCGGCCCCGTCGATGCCTACTTCGGCTATCAGCTGGGCGCATTGCAGTATCGCAGCGTCCGGTTCGAGACCGAGGTGCTGGACACCGACAACTACCAGGGCAACGCCGTCGTGAACTACACCGACGCCGAGACCCCCTACACCCGCATCATCGAGCACAAACACTTTGAGTTCGGCACCCAGCCCAAAACGGTCATCAGCCGCGAGTACAGCGCCGAGTGGAAGAAAGGCGATGAGCCGTACTACCCCGTCAACGACGAGAAGAACGGTGCGCTCTACGCTGCATACAAGAAATTGGCCGATGCTGAGCCGGGGGTCATCTTCGGCGGCCGTCTGGGCGAGTACAAGTACTACGATATGGACAAGGTCATCGAGGTAGCACTGTCGGTGGCGGAAAACGAACTGGCATAACAGCAGGTTCCCGGCCGCACGAGGGAAAAGCACCCGGCGATGCGGTCGGATATCAAGTTGACGGAAGCGGTCAATTGCTGTATACTAGAACTTACAAGAACGGCACCGGTTTTTCCGGTGAGAAGTGAGGGATACTATCATGAAAGTGATTCTGAAGCAGGACGTCAAGGGCATTGGCAAGAAGGACGAGATCCATGAGGTCTCCGACGGCTACGCCCGCAACTTTCTGTTCCCGCGCAAACTGGCCGCTGTGGCCGACGCCAGCGCGGTGAATATCGCACGCGGCAAGGAGGCTGCTGCGGATTTCCACGAGGCCGAGACGGTGGCTGCTGCCCAGGCTCTGGCGGCGAAGATCAACGGCAAGACCGTGACCATCAAGGCCAAGGGCGGCGCATCCGGCCGTCTGCACGGCAAGGTCACCGGCAAGGAAGTTGCCGAGGCTCTGGCCCAGCTGGCCGGTGCTCCCATCGACAAGAAGAAGATCGAGCTGGAGACCAAGGATATCAAGGACGCAGGCGTGTTCAACGCCAAGGTGCGTCTGCATGTCGGTGTCGTGGCTTCCTTCAAGATCATGGTGGAAGTGGAGCAGGCCTGATTCCAAAATGCCTGTCAGCGCCCCCTCAGTGCAGGGGGCGCTTTTTGGGTTTCTGAGAGGAAAACGATACCATGCCGAACGAACGACATTATACCAATGAACTGAATCTGGAGAGCGTGGGCATCAACCTGCCCTACAACATGCAGGCCGAACAGAGTGTGCTGGGCGCGGTGCTGCTCAAGCCGGATACCCTGACCGACCTGGTCGAGATCATCCGGCCGGAGATGTTCTACACCCGCCAGAATGCACAGATCTATTCCGAGATGCTGCGGCTCTTCACGAGCGACCAGACCATCGACTTCGTCACCCTGCTGGACGCAGTCATCTCGGACGGCGTCTTCCCCAGCGCGGACGAGGCGAAAGTCTACCTGACCGGTCTGGCCGAGACGGTGCCCAGCATCTCAAACGTCAAGGCCTATGCCCAGATCGTGCAGGAAAAGTATCTGGTCCGCCAGCTGATGGGGGTGGCGAAGGATATCTTGCAGGATGCGGGCGATGAGCCGGACGCGGACCTGCTGCTGGAAAACGCCGAACAGCGCATCTACGAGATCCGCTCCGGGCGGGACTCCAGCGCACTGACGCCCCTTTCTTCCAGCATGGTGGAAACGCTGACCAACCTGCAGAAGATCAGCGGCCCCGATGCCGACAAATACAAGGGCATCCCCACAGGGTTCCGCCTGCTGGATACCGTCCTGACCGGTCTGGGCCGCGGCGACCTCGTCATCCTGGCTGCCCGCCCCGGTATGGGCAAGACCAGCTTTGCGCTGAACATCGCCACCCGCGTGGCCATGCAGCAGAAGGTACCGGTGGCCATCTTCAGCCTCGAAATGACCAAGGAACAGCTGACCAACCGCATCCTCTCGGCGGAAGCGGGCATCGACAGCCAGGCGTTCCGCACCGGTGCCCTCCGTGCCGAGGACTGGGAGTATCTGGCCATGGCGACCGAGAAGCTCCACGATGCGCCCATCTATATGGACGACACGTCCGGCATCACCATCACCGAGATGAAGGCGAAGATCCGCCGGGTCAATCAGGACCCCACCCGCCCGAACGTCGGGCTCATCGTCATCGACTATCTGCAGCTGATGACCACCGGCCAGCGCACCGAGAACCGTGTGCAGGAGATCAGCTCCATCACCCGGAACCTCAAGATCATGGCCAAAGAGATGAACGTGCCCATCATCGCGCTGTCGCAGCTGTCCCGTGCGGTGGAAAAGCAGGGCAACAACTCCAGCCACCGGCCGCAGCTGTCTGACCTGCGTGACTCCGGTTCCATCGAGCAGGATGCCGACTGCGTCCTGTTCCTCTACCGCGATTCCTATTACGCCAGCCAGAACCCAGACGGCGGTGAGGTGGACGCCGACACCGCCGAGTGCATCGTGGCCAAGAACCGCCACGGCGAGACCAGCACGGTGCCGCTGGGCTGGGATGGCGCGCATACCCGCTTTATGGATGTGGATTTCAAACGCTGATGAACGAGATCGTGGAAAAAGTGTGCGCCTTCGCGCAGGAAAACAAGTTGTTCGCGCCGGGGCAGCGGCTGTGCGCCGCCGTTTCCGGCGGGGCCGACAGCATGGCGCTGCTCCGGCTGCTGCTGCGGATCCAGCCGGTGTTCGGCTACGAGCTGACGGCCTGCCATGTGAACCACGGCCTGCGGGGAGAGCCCGCCGACCGGGACGAAGCCTTTGTCCGCGCCGAGTGCGCCCGGCTGAACGTGCCGCTGCGCGTGTTCCACCCGGCTGACGTGGGCGCTGCCGTTCCGGCGCATCCGGGGGAGGACTGGGCGCGGAAGCTCCGCTATGCCTGCTTCGATGCTCTGCGGGCCGGTGGGATAGATGCGGTCGCCACCGCCCATACTGCTACTGACCAGACCGAGACGCTGCTGTTCCGGCTGGCGCGGGGGGCCGGTCTCCACGGCGCAGCGGGCATCCGGCCCAGCCGCCCTGGTTTCTGCCGCCCGCTGCTCTGCCTGACCCGCGCGGAGACCGAGCAGGTCTGCACGGCATACGGCCAACGCTGGGTGACGGACGAGACGAACGCCTCCGATGCCTACGCCCGCAACCGGCTGCGCCACGCGGCGCTCCCGGCCCTGCGCTCGGTGAACGAGGCAGCGGAGGAGAATTTCGCCCGCTTCTGCGAAAAGGCCGCCCGCGCGGATGCCTACTTTGCACAGCGGGCGGAAGAGCTGCTGGAAGACGCGGAAGTCCTGCTGCCGCCCGCCCTCCCGGCGGGGGCGCGGTATGCGCTGCAGAGCGGCCGGCCCGTCTGGGGGCTGAAAGGGCTGCAGGAGGCCGACCCGCTGATCCTGGAAGCTGCCCTGCACAGTCTGGTGGCCCCGGTGCGGGACGCGGAGGAAAAATACATCCGCCTGCTCAGCACGCTGGTGGAGCAGGGGAGCGGGGCCGTCCAGCTGACCGGAAGCGTCCGCTTCTGTGCGGGCGGCGGAGTGCTTTGGGCGGAGGAAATGCCTGCTGCGGCAGCCCCGGAGGACCCGGCGGCTGCGGTGCTCCCGCTGCCGTTTGACCCGGCAGGACCGCTGGAGATCGCCCTTCCGGGGGGCTGGATGCTCGCAGCCCGGCAGATTCCGGGCGGTTTTCAAGAAAAAACACAGGGTGTTCATAAAAAAGACTTAAAAAATCAGGCAGATTATGCTAAAATAACAATGTTATATTCTGCGCTCACGCTGCGCTGCCGCCAGCCGGGGGATACGTTCCGCCCGGCGGGACGCGGCATCCGCAAAGAGCTGCGCAAATGGATGAACGAAGCGGGCATCCCGCCCGAAGAACGAGACCGTCTGCCGCTGCTTGCGGCGGGGAGCGAGGTCGTGTGGGTCTGCGGTGCAGGCTTTGCCGACGGGCTGGCTCCCACGGCGGACAGTGAAAACGTCTTGCAGATGGAAGCGCAAAAAATGGAGGAACAACAATGAGTATGCACGACGATATCGAGAAAGTCCTGGTCAGTGAAGAACAGCTGAAGGCCAAGGTCGCGGAACTGGGCGCCCAGATCAGCAAAGACTACGAGGGCAAAAACCTCGTCCTCGTCTCCATCCTGAAGGGCTCGGTGGTCTTCATGGCCGACCTGATGCGGGCGGTGAGCATCCCGTGCAGCATCGACTTCATGGTGGTGTCCAGCTACGGCGGCAGCAACACCACCTCCAGCGGCCTGGTCAAGATCATCAAGGATCTGGACGGCGACCTCTCCGGCAAGGATGTGCTGATCGTGGAGGATATCCTCGACACCGGCGTCACCCTGTCCAACCTGGTGCCGATGCTCAAGATGCGCAACCCGAACTCCGTGAAGATCTGCACCATCCTCGACAAGCCCAGCCGCCGCAAGGCCGACATCCAGCCCGACTACGAGGGCTATCAGGTGCCGGACGAGTTCGTGGTGGGCTATGGCCTGGACTACGATGAGAAATACCGCAATCTGCCCTATGTCGGCGTGCTCAAGCCCGCTGTCTACGAAAAATAAGTAAGAATAGAACTGGAGTTGATCCCTTTTGCAACCGAAACGACCTCGCTTTAACCCCCTGATCCTGGCGCTGGCTCTGGCGGCTGTGCTGATGATCTGGTCGGTGCTGGGCACCGGCGGCAGCAGCACGAGCGGCTCGACCATGAGCTACTCCACCGTGGTGCATTACTTTGAGCACAATCAGGTCACGGACTTCACGCTGGACCGGAACACCAGCATCATCACCCTGACGCTGAAGGAGGGCGACCTGGCCCTGCCGGACACCTCGTCCGCAGCCGGCACCACGCAGGCCACCGGCGGCCTGCTCAGCGGGATGTTCTCCACCTCCTCGGCTTCCGTCGGCGCGGTGAAGAACGACGACGGCACTGTGACCGTCCGTTACAAGCTGCCTTATGCCTACGTTTTCATTGAGAATGTGGACAAATATATCGCTTCCTACGATGCGGCGAACCCCGACGCACCGATGACCTACGACTACACCACCCTCAAGGAGACCATCCCCTGGATGGAGATCCTGTTCTATCTGGGGATGCTGGGCTGCACCGGCTTCCTGCTCTTCTCCATGATGCGGGGCGGTGCCGGTGGCGGCGGCATCATGAACGTCGGCAAAGCCAAGGTCAAGGATGAGCATGAGAACAAGAAGACTGCGACCTTCGCCGACGTGGCCGGTGAGGACGAGGAGAAGGAAGAGCTGAAGGAAGTCGTCGAGTTCCTCAAGAGCCCGGACAAGTTCAACTCCCTCGGTGCCCGCATCCCCCACGGCGTCCTGCTCGTGGGCCCTCCGGGTACCGGCAAGACCCTGCTGGCCCGCGCCTGCGCCGGTGAGGCCGGTGTGCCGTTCTACTCCATCTCCGGCTCGGATTTCGTGGAGATGTACGTCGGCGTCGGCGCTTCCCGCGTGCGCGACCTGTTCGACAAGGCTAAGAAGACCATGCCCTGCATCATCTTCATCGACGAGATCGACGCGGTCGGCCGCCAGCGCGGCGCCGGCCTGGGCGGCGGCCACGATGAACGCGAGCAGACCCTGAATCAGCTGCTGGTCGAGATGGACGGTTTTGAGGCCAACGACGGCGTCATCGTCATGGCGGCCACCAACCGTGCCGACATCCTCGATAAGGCGCTGCTCCGCCCCGGCCGCTTTGACCGTCAGGTCTATGTCGGCCTGCCGGACGTCAAGGGCCGTGAAGAGATCCTGAAGGTCCACACCAAGAACAAGCCTCTGGCCCCGGATGTGTCGCTGAAGGTCATTGCCCAGCGCACCGCCGGTTTTGCCGGTGCAGACCTCGAAAACCTCGTCAACGAGGCCGCGCTGCTGGCAGCCCGCCGGAGCCGCAAGGCCATTACGATGGAGGATATCGAGGAGGCATCCATGAAGGTCATGGCAGGCCCTGAAAAGAAGAGCCGCGTCGTGACCCCCGAAGAGAAAAAGCTCACGGCCTACCACGAGGCAGGCCACGCGGTGGCGGGTTTCTACTGCAAGCACCACCCCCGTGTGCATGAGATCACCATCATCCCGCGCGGTCAGGCAGGCGGCTACACCATGTATCTGCCCGAAAAGGACCGCAGCTACGTGACCAAGGGCGAAATGTTCGAGGACATCGTGTCCAGCCTGGGCGGCCGCGTGGCCGAGCAGCTGATTTTGGAGGACATCTCCACCGGTGCCTCCAACGACCTGCAGCAGGCCACCAACATCGCCCGCCAGATGATCACCAAGTACGGCTTCTCCGAGCGGCTTGGCCCGGTGGTCTACGGCACCTCGCAGGAGGAGACCTTCCTGGGCCGCGACTTTGGCCAGGGCAAGGGCTACAGCGAGACGACCGCCGCCGAGATCGACAGCGAGATGCGCGATATCATCGACGAGGCCTACGAGACCTGCCGCCGCACCCTGACCGAGCACATCGACCAGCTGCATGCACTGGCACAGGCCCTGATGGAGCGTGAAAAGCTCAACGAGCAGGAGTTCAATACCGTGATGGCGGGCGGCAAGCTGTCCCCGCGTGACGGGGACGAACCCAAGGCGGAGGCAGCGGCCCCCGTGGAGACGGCCCCGGTGGAGCCTGCTGAGCCGGCCGAACCGGCAGAACCTGCCGAGCAGGCCGAGAATGCTCAGCTCGGCGAAGCATTCATCCCGGAGCAGGATGCTCCGACGAGCGAAGAATAAACCACGAAGGGAGCGAGTGTTGTGGAGGAAAATTTTGATCCGGTCGCACGGACAAGAGCGAATTACTACACTCCCGGCAGCCCGGTGCAGTTCGTCTGCGTGGAGCTGCTCAAGGGCGAGGCCAGCGGCGACCATGCGGTCTGCCTGACCTTTAAGAACATTTCCCGCGTGACCCTGACCGCACTGGAGATCCATTTCAAGTGCAAGGGCGTGGATGGCGTCATCCTCTGTGAGGACCAGTTCGAGTACCGCGACATCGAGGTCAAGCCCGGCGAGAGCTTCGGCATGGACGATGCGGTGTTCGTGACCCAGAAGGCCATCACCAGCGTGGATGTGTCTCTCCGAAATGTTTACAGCGGCAAAAAGGTCGTGCATCTGGACGCCATCAAGCGTGTCCGCCTGCCCGCCCCGCGCCGCCTGAGCCCGGAGCTGCAAAAGGCGCTGGAAGCCCGGATGAACCGTCAGGGCCTCAAGTATATGCCCCAGGTCTTCGAGAACGGCTGGTACTGCGCCTGCGGTTCCTTCCACCCGAAGGAAGAAGACACCGTTTATTGCACGGAGTGCGGCTGCGACCGCATCCTGCTGCAAAACGCATTGAACACCCTGTTGCAGCCGGAAAAGAAGGAGCCTGTGCCCGCCGCCGAGCCGGTGCGGCCGGTGCGGCCGGTGCAGACGGAGCCGGACGAGCGCACCCGCGTTGTGGGTGCTGCCCCGGTCCCGCCGGAAGAGCCGACCCGCATCGTGGGCAGTGTGCCGCCCCGGACAGAACCGGATGCGGAGGCCACCCGCGTGATGCCGCCGCGCACGACCCTGCGGCCTTCGGCTGAGGAAGTGGACAGGCCCGCTTCCTTTGCGCCGCCGCTGGAGAACGCGCCGGATGCAGAGAGCACCCGTGTGCTGGATGCTTCCACCCGTGCGGCATTTCCCGGTAAAACCAGCCCGGCCCATGCGGACGACGAGGGGACCCGCGTCATCCCGGCCAGAGGGCGGGAGACCGTTCGCCCGGCCGAGCCGGAGGACACCGAAGAGGAAGAGCAGACCGAGCCCCGTGACGGCGTGGCCGAAACGCTCATCCGCTGGGTGCCGCCGCTCACGGCCATCCTCTGCGCCGGCATCGCGCTGTGGGGCTTTGTGTACTATCAGTTCATGATGTAAAAAACGAACGGAGGAGGCCCAACGCTTCCTCCGTTTTTGGTTTTCTCAAGGGAGGATACTATGCCAGACGAAACACTGCAAGTGGCATTTGAGATCAAAACAGCCTGCGACGAGATCAGCCGCAAGCTGCTGCGCTGGCACTGGGAGCGAAAGCCCGGTGCCCACAGCCTGAACGCCCTGCTGGAACACATCGCCCAGCGCCAGCAGGAGAGCCCGGAGTATTACGAGCGGATGCCCGACCTTTCGGGCAGGACGAGCTGGAGCCAGCTGGACACCACCCTGTGTATGCGGGTGCTGCTGGACCCCGAAAAGGACGCTGCCCATCCGCTGGACCTGCTGGGCAATACCGAACACCCCGGTGCTGCCCGTCGCGCCTGCAACGCGGTGCGCACGGCCCGCAACGAGGCCGCACACGCATCGGACCGCACCGCCGGGACTCAGGCGGCCATCCTCTTCAACGAAGCCGTGGAGGCGCTGGAAGAGGGCTATGCGGGCACAGCCCTGCGCACCGGTGAGCTGGAGCAGTATTACCGGCAGGCGGAGGCATTTCTGGACCGCTGCGGGGCAAGAAAGCCCGTCGCTAGGGCGTCGCAGCCGGAGGGGCAGGAGACGCACAGCAACGGAAAAACCCGGAACGCCAGCCAGCGGAATGGGGCGGGTTCGGGCGCTGCGGCCAGCCGCAGGCCGCGTTCCGGCAGCGCGGGCCGCACTGCGGGCAGCCGGAACGGCACGGCCCGCAAAAACACGACGAATCGCAAACTGGGGAACGGCAGACGCAGCCGGACGCCCCGCACGAATTACGCGGTGCTGGGCCTGCTGCTGGCTATGCTGGTGCTGGGCCTGCTCTTCCGCTGGATGGGGATGGGAAAATGAAACAAAAACTGATCTTTCTGGATATCGACGGCACCCTGCTGCCGCCGGGTGAGATGACCGTGCCGGACAGCGCGGTGGAGGCCCTCCGCCGCGCCCGCGCCAACGGGCACAAGCTCTTTCTCTGCACCGGACGGAACCTCCGGATGACCGAACCGCTCTTCCACTACGGGTTCGACGGCTTCGTCTGCTCGGCAGGCGGCTATGTGGGCTGTGAGGGAAAGGTCCTGGTGGACCTCCCCATGGAGCCGGAGCAGGTGCGCGGCCTGCGGGCGGCGCTGCAAGCATGCGGGGCCGAGTGCACACTGGAAGTGCGGGACGATACTTATGGCGGCATCAAAATGATCGAGCGGTTCGCCAACCTCTTCCCCAAAAAGCCGGGCCAGACCAACAGCGAGGCCGAGCGCTGGCGGAAGATGATGGAGTTCGGGATGACCATCCGCCCCATCGAGGAATACCACGGCGAGCCGGTCTACAAGATCGTTTTCATTGCGCCCAACGAAGCCTGCCTGACGGAGGTGAAGCGGCAGTATGAAGACCAGTTTGTCTTCTGCGAATCCCGCCTCGGCGACGAGGGCGGCGGCATCGTGAACGGAGAGCTCATCAACCGCAAATTCAACAAGGGGAGCGGTATCCGGGCCATTTGCGATCACCTGGGCTGCTCGCTGGCCGATACCATCGGCTTTGGCGACAGCGACAACGACTTGCAGATGACGGACGTTGTCGGCATCAGCGTCTGCATGGCCAACGGCTCAGATAACCTGAAAAAACGCTGTGACCGCATCTGCCCCGCCGTCACCGACGACGGCATTGCGCGGGAATTTGCGGCGCTGGGGCTGATCTGAGGACAAACCAATGAATTTGAACCGGACAGCATGTGGGCGTGGGAAAATGTTCGGTGTGGCCACACGGAAAATTACTACGAAGCGTCTCTTTTGACGCTTCATCTGGAACAGGTCCTGAAGCATTGGGACACCGAACGAGAAGCGTTGATCCAAGGCGCAAGGGCACTCACCGAACAGTTCCGGAGAAAAAATTAGAAGATCAAAAAGAAAAACGACCGGGGAGCCTCGTTGGAAAGAGACTTCCCGGTCGTTGCGCTACATCTCTGCCCCGCCGTCACCGACGACGGTATCGCGCGGGAGTTCGCGGCGCTGGGGCTTATCTGAGCCGGAATGCCCCATACAAAAAGAGCGCACAATGGTGCTGGATAGCCCAGTGGAGCACCCGCTTGAGCCGGGGCAGCTGGCTCTCATCCAGCTCCCGGAGAACCGCCTGCACAAGAGAATCCCGGCAGATGGCCGCGATGTTCCGCAGGCTGTTTTTGTTGTGTGCGGCCTCCTGCGCGATGCAGCGGCGGACCCGGCCTAAAAAGGCCTTGTCGAGCCGCGAACGGTAGACTTCGGGCGGGAAGCGCAGGGCAAGCTCTGCCGAGACCTTCTCGTAGAACCGCTTTTCCCGCGCAAAGCGGTCGGCCCGGTATACACCGGTGAGGGAGGCAGGGTTCTGGCAGTAATAATAGAGAGGCTCCGGTACGATGGCGACCGCCCCGGCGTGGGCAAGATAGTCCAGATGGAACAGCAGATCTTCGGACAGGTACTCCCGCTCGGAGAGGAACCGGATGTGGTGCGCCCGGAGGATGGGCAGGGAGTAGAGCCCCTTCCAGACCGACATTCCGATCTCCACGTCGTGGGGATGGTGCGGCCGGGAGCCGACCATGCCGAGAAGAAGCTGGTCGATCTCAGCACCGGTGTAGAGGGAACGCGCATAGTCCTCCGGGGCAAGGCGGACGCTGCCGTCGGCGGAGACATCGTAATAGCGGCAGAAGCAGGTGTCGGCCTGTGCCTGGGTGAGCGTGGTCAGAAGCCGTTCCAGCATGTGGGGGTCGGCGTAGTCATCCGGGTCAAGGAAGGCGACAAAATCGCCGACTGCATGGTCCAGCCCGGTGTTACGGGCTGCACTGAGGCCGCCGTTGGGCTGGTGGACGACCCGAACGCGCGGGTCCTGCCGGGCATAGGCGTCGCAGCGGGCGGCGCAGCCGTCGGTGGCGCCATCGTCGATGAGAAGGATATCAAGGTCCCGGTGGGTCTGCCCCAGCAGGGACGTCATGCTGCGGTCCAGATAGGGCAGAACATTGTAGGTCGGGACGATCACGCTGATGCAGGGCATTCAGACCACCTCGCTTTCGGAAACTTGTGCGCCGACTTCTTTGCCGGCATGGTAATAGGTGAACCGGGTGCGGAACGTCTGCTCTGCGTTGGCGCTGAGCCGGGCGGCAAAGGCAGGGTCTGCGGCCAGCCGGTCCATCGCCTCGTGCAGAGCCGCTTCCTCCTTGGGCACCACAAGGCCGGTGACGCCATCGGTGAGATAGTCGTCTGTCAGGCCCTGTGTCTGGGTCACGATGACGGGTACACCGAGATCCATGGCCGTGAGGAAGGTCAGCTGCCCGGAGGCGACCTGGTCGTTTTCAAAGGCGAAGAGAACGGCTCTGGCGTTCCGCATCCGGCGCAGCATGGCCTCGCCGAACAGGTTTTGTTCGACCTGGATGTTGGGTTCCGGGCAGGGGGCGAGGACATCGCAGGCGATGCAGAGCGTTTCCGGGCGGCCCCGGAACGCCCGGATGAGGAAGTCATAGTCGCGGTTGCTGCGGCCGGTGGCAAAATAGTAGCCCTGCGCTTTCAGTGCCGGGTCGTCGTAGGCGGCGGGGTCGTGCGGGATCGAGCCGCAGTGGGCAAAACCGAATCGGGAAAGGGGCAGACCGAAGGTCTCGGCGTAGCGCGGGGCCTCGGCGCGGGTGGTCAGCAGGATGCGGTCCACTGCGTCGGAAGTGACGGCGTACCGCACAAAGCGCTCGAACAGCCTCCCGGCAAAGCCGGATTTCGGTTTGTAGATAAAGGTCATGATGACGAGCCGGAACCGCTTTTTGAGGTGGAACAACCGGCAGAAAAACGCGATGGCGATGCCGTAGAACTGCTGCCAGCAGAGCAGGGTCTTGCCGGAATACCGGGCCGGGTGGGTGACCACATGGAGCGCCACCGTGAAAAACTTGAGGTAGCGGCGCAGACCGTAGGTCTTGTTGTTGGGATAAAGCTCGACTTCCCAGGGGGAAGCGGTCGCTTCTTCCAGCCCGCGCACAAAGCCCTCGGCCTCCTCATAGTTACTGTCGATCAGCAAAATGTATTCTGCCATATCCTGAACCTCCGCAATGTGATCTTGTCAGCCCCTCGCAGGATCGGGATCTCCGTGAAAAGAGGGAATTAGACTAAAATCATTATAAAGGATTTGCACATAAAAATCCATCTTTTTATCAAAAAACCGGGAAGCCTCTTGGGTGAGAGACTTCCCGGTCGTTGGTTTGATTGAAATTAGTAGTGCAGCTGGTCAGCGGTCAGCGCTTCCAGAACAGGGAGCATGGCGGCTGCTTCGGCTTTGGCGGCGGGCAGGTCCATGTCGCGGTAGTTGCCGCATTCCACTTCGCTGGCACCGGGGACAGCGCCCTCAAAGGCCGCCATGAAGCGGAAGGACTCCACCGTCAGCTTCAGCGCTTCGGCAGGGGTAAGGCCGCGCGTGAGCAGATAGAAGCCGGTGCGGCAGCCCATGGGGCCGACGTAGATGACGCCGTCCCGGAAAGCGCTGTTCCGCGCATAGGTGGCGAACAGGTGCTCCAGTGTGTGGGCGGCCCCGGTGGAGAGATAGTCGCCGTGGTTTGGCTTCTTCATCCGGATGTCCCAGGTGAGCACATCGCCGTCCTGACGGCTCAGGTACATGCCGCGGTCCAGTTTGGTGTGGTCCACGCAGAAACTCGCGATCCGTTCCATCCCGTGCACCTCTCAGGCCTGCAGGCGCTGGACGCTGCCGTGGGCGCAGTCCACAGCGATGTCCAGACCGTCGCGGATGTGGCTGCAGGCACCCAGGGCACCCACGATGGTGGGCTTGAGCAGGGCCTTGCCGGCAATGGCGGCGTGGCTGTTCAGGCCAGCCTCCTCGACCACCAGAGCGGCAGCATCGCGGACATACTCCAGCATCTCGTTGGTGGTGGAGGGCACGACCAGCACCATGCCAGGCTTGAACTTGGCGCGGACCTCGTCCAGCGTGCGGCAGACGCAGGCCTTGCCGGAAGCGCTGGTCAGGTCGGCGTTCTCGCGGCCGACGCCCACACCGGTGGACAGGCAGTTGCCGACCATGTGGATCTTGATCATGTTGGTGGTGCCGGAAACGCCCACGGGGACACCGGCGGTGACGACGGCCAGCTCACCGTTGTGCAGGTAGCCGTTCTTCTGGGCCAGCGCGGTGGACATCTCGATCAGCTCGTCGGTGCTCTTGGCGGGGCCCATCAGCAGGGAGGTGATGCCCCAGCTCAGGGAGAGCTGACGCTGGACCTGCTCGTTCATGACGCAGGCGATGATGGGCTGGGTGGGGCGGTACTTGCTCAGCAGGCGGGCGGTGTTGCCGGACTCGGACACGGTGACGATGGCGGCAGCGTTGACGTCCCGTGCGGTCAGGCAGGCAGCGTGTGCGGTGGCATCGCTGACGCTGATCTGGCCGTGGGCGGCATCCTTGAAGCGCTCGTCGCGGTAGTGGGGCTCGTTCTCGGTACGCTCGGCGATGGCGGACATGGTCTTCAGGGCCTCGACGGGGTAAGCGCCCGCAGCGGTCTCGCCGGAGAGCATGATGGCAGAGGTGCCGTCATAGATGGCGTTTGCCACGTCGGAGATCTCGGCGCGGGTGGGGCGGGGGTTGACCATCATGCTGTCCAGCATCTGGGTGGCGGTGACGATGGGCTTGCCGAAGGAGAAGGAGCGGTCGATGACGTTCTTCTGGATGCCGGGCAGCTCGGTGAAGTCGATCTCGACGCCCAGGTCGCCGCGGGCGACCATGACGGCGTCGGCAGCGGACAGGATGCTGTCGATGTTGTTGACGCCCTCACGGTTCTCGATCTTGGCGATGATGCGGATGTTGGAGTCATACTCGTTCAGCAGGTTGCGGATGTCGTAGACGTCCTGTGCGGTGCGCACGAAGGAGGCTGCGATGAAGTCGAAGCCGTTCTGGATGCCGAAGATGATGTCCTCGCGGTCCTTCTGGCTCAGGTACGGCATGGACAGATGGACGCCGGGCACGTTGACACCCTTCTTGGTCTTGATCTTGCCGCTGTTCAGCACGGTGCAGGTGATGTCGGTGTCGGTGACCTTCTCGATGCGCAGCATGATGAGGCCGTCGTCCAGCATGATGGTGCCGCCCTCGTGCACATCGTGGGGCAGGTCCTTGTAGGTGACGGAGCAGATCTCCTTGGTGCCCTCTACCTCGCGGGTGGTCAGGGTGAAGGTCTGGCCGGCTTCCAGCATCTCGACGCCGTTCTTGAACTCCTTCAGGCGGATCTCGGGGCCCTTGGTGTCCAGCAGGGCGG
>ERZ839767.3023-NODE-3023-length-20198-cov-20.165020_pt1 | contig 20198 bp, 17 predicted proteins | sample MGYA00519879_ERZ839767 | MGnify/ENA primary metagenome ERZ839767 (study PRJEB31850, sample SAMEA3708852) | human gut metagenome | biome: human gut; feature: human-associated habitat; material: faeces | place: China | collected 2014 ...
TACCAAGTTCATACTCCTGAAGATTTGTTAATCCGTCTTCATCAAAATCCTCATCACCGTCTGTAATTCCGTTTTCATCTGTATCAATCAAAGTCGGGTCAGTTCCGGTAACAAACACCTCATAATAGTCATCAAGAAGATCACCATCGGTATCTACCAACGTGCTATCACTTCCAAGATACTGCTCAACGCAGTCAGGAAGCTTATCTCCATCGGTATCTTTGAGAAGCTCCCAATTATTCATATCTTCAAAGAAATCAGGTAAGCCATTGTCGTTTTCATCCTTCATATACTGCCATTCATCGACAGGTATATCCAAAGGCTCTGAAACAGTGCCAACCAATTCGCCAGCATTGCCACTATAGTTAGCGTTTACGCTTGGACAGTTGAAAGTTATTGTATCCGCAATAATGACAACATTATTGAGATTCAGATTCTGAGCCATTATCTCAACGTTGCCGAAAGGAGCATATACCAGACCATTAAGATTAACGTTCTGGCTGTCAATCACAATATCTCCATACTTTGAAAAGATGACAGAATTGTTTGTGTTTTTTACCTCGCCGTTAAGGGTAACATCTTCAAAGGCTTTAAGCGCCGTGTTGATATTTATGTTGCCTGTAAGAGTAGCATTACCCTCAACCTCCAGCGGATCATTGATGTTTATGTTTATTTCTTCAAGAGTGTAATCCTGTGAATATTCATCAATATTATTGCCTGAAAAATAGGCTGAATCGATCTTATCAAAGATATATATCATTTCTTTGCCTGCATTCTCAGTTTTCGTACCATTAACGTTCAAATTCCCATTTGAAACTATTGTGCCGTTTGTCGCTATATTTCCATTCACACAGAAATTGTTAGCATTAATGGTGATAGACCCCTCTGTATCAGAAGCGGCAAACATTGTGTAGGGATACTTTTCTGCTGCCTCCTCTGCTACTGCCGGCAAACTCGGTAAAAGAGTTGCCGCCATAGCTACACTCATTACGCCGGAAAGTATTCGTTTGAAGTTGCTTTTAAGTTTCATAACTTCTCCTCCATTTCCGCAATACGCAAATATATATTCAACTCTATATATTCGAAATACTGCATATTATCAGTCCGTATTGTGATTGTTCAGTATTGGTTCTACGTCAGAAAAACCAATAATTCACATATCTTAGTTCATTGGAATCACCAAACCTCTCTGCCTAAAGCATAAACTGTAAATTAATACAAAACCTCCGCACTGTAAACAGTGACCGTTTCGTAAGATGTGCCCTTGTAGACCTTTGCAACTGTTTTAACATGGTAGGTTCCGCTGCCAATCGGCGAGAATGAGTTAGGATAACTGCAATACCAGCTGTTAAAAGTTTTGCTCCAGTCGGTTATTTTGCGCCATGACATTCCGTCTTTTACCTGCAAGGTCTGAGTTACAACGATTTTAGTTGTTGTTCCCGATATTCCGTAAACTGTGCTTTTACAAGATGCTACACCGCCGGAAATAGTCAAATTACAATTGACACTATCCGTATACAAATAACAGGGAGAAACAACACTACCATTATCAGGCGGAACAGCAGCCGACACTGTAGCTCCTCCAACTGAGCAGAAAACAAGGCAAGCCATAAAAATGGGTACAATTTTTTTCATAATATCTCCTCCTACAAAAAATGAGTGCAAGAGAAATTTTTCCTCTTACACTCTTAATGACAACAAAATATTCGGCTTTGTGAGCTGTTTTTCAAAATTTATTTCAATTTTGTAGACTTGCACAATTCTAGCACATCGTCTTTGTTCATATTGCTTTTTATTTGTAAGATATACCTACCATTATCCCACATAATACAGAAATCATGGTTGGTACTTTGAATAAGATATTCCTGTCCTGATTCATCAGTGTAGTATTCAAGTTCAGAATGTTCGTTATCAAAATAACCTGAGTAACTATCATGAACGAATTGCTCGAAAAAGATATATTTATCACCATTAAAATAAGCGGCGAATATTGTTCCGCTGTCCCGGTTATAATCAGATAATTCAAAACCGTCGGGCAGATTTGAGATCGCATATTCTTCTTCAATAGTCGCCTGATAATCTTTTTCAGTATCGCTGTTTACCGAAACGGCAGTGTGATCTTCGAAAATACTCATAAAGAAATCATGAACCGCCTCACGCACCGCTTCAACGCTCAGCGAGGATGCCGATAAAATTATTACAACAGCCGCTATACACGCCGCTCGTCTTCCTCCGGTACATATCAAATTAAAATACGGTTTATTCCTTCTTCGTATAAGTTTGTCCATCTTACGTTCGAACTTTTCTGAGAACTCGGCATTAACATCAAAATTTACAGAGTCAATAAATTCATCAAGCTTAGGTTCAAAAGCCTCGCCTATAGCTCTTGATAATATTGAATAGTTATCCATTATAAATGCCCTCCTTTTCAAGCAGCTTTGCAAGACTATCCTTTGCGTGCTGAAAACGCTGTCGTGACGCCGCATTGGAAATATGCAGTGCTAACGAAATCTCACTGTACCTCATGCCAAGAGTGATTCTCAGGTAAAGAATTTCCTGATCGGTATATGAAAGCCGCTTGATACAATCAACTATATTATCGTAATTTCTGTCACAAAGCGTCTCGTCTGTTAATTCGGGAATATCTTCGCTTAAATTCATAGCTTTAATGTGTTCCTTTTCTTTTTTCAGTAAATTCAAAGACACGTTTCTAACAGTAATGACAATATAATAGTCCAATTTGTGAGATTCTAAATTTTTAATTTTTTGAAAACTTTTTGCGAGACTAAAAAAAGTCTCCGAACAAGCTTCTTCGGCTAACGTTTTATTTTTCAAAATATTAAACGCAATCGCATAAGCCTTAGACCTATTTTGATTATATAAATCCTCAAATGATTTCTTATCGTCTTCGTTATCAATTAAGGTTAAGTATATTGCAAGCATAATGCCCCCCATTTATTTTTGTTTATCATTTTCATACAGCAAAACCAAAAACTCCGCCAACGCCCGTAATTTCGCCTTAAACTCGTCAGATATTTCAACGGATTCCTATGCTGTCCTACCCTCCAAGGCATCCTTAACCGCCCGGTTACACAACCGCCACCATTTCAGCTTACTCCCGTTATGGTATTCCTTGCGAAGAATCTCTGTTGCAGAATTAACAGCCTTGTTTACAGCGTTTCTGGTGATCAGCATATAGTCCGCAATGTCGTTAACGGAGGTCTCTTCATACCCGAATGCACCATATTTTCTGCCGAGAATTTCTCTGTCCCTGGCTGATAAGTTTTCAAACAATTCCTTGAAAAGCTCAAGGCTAACTTCAATGTAAACCTTGTTATCGGGGTGCAGATCGTTAACGACAAGCCCAGGATTTTCAATGTACTCAATTCCGTTCTCTGTTTCCGCCCGTATCATCAGCGTTTCCGTTTTAAAAGAGAATGACAGACAGCTTTGAACGGTTTTCCTGTCCATGCCAAGCTCCTTGGATATATCCGAATTTGACATACCTTCATTATGCAGCTTGCGGCATCTTTGTATTTTTGAGAAATCGGAATGTGAAAGTCCTGCCGGAGAACTGAAATTTTCAATAAACTCCTGCATTGCATATCGAAGTTGGGGAGTAAGATATGTCAGTAGACTGCCCTTTCTTGCGTCATATTTTTTTGCTTTCAGCTTTTCAAAGAACGTCAAACTGCCAACCTGAACAAGGTCTTCAAAGGTATCGCTGAAACGCAAATAATTTTTGTAGTCTTTTGCGACCGCAGCAGCAACGCTCTGTATGAACCCGACATTCTGCTCGTACAGATCATATAAAGCTTGCATATTACCGTCATAATATTTCGATATCAGTTCCTCATTTGTCATTCTTAACCGCCTTTGGTCTGCCTCTCTTCGGAACGTCAAAACCGCATAATTTGTAAAGATTTTCAGACTGCATTTGCTGTTCAAATTCCTCATTGCTGAATTCGGGAGAGGTCATTGCTCTATGGTACAGTTCTTCTGCTTGTCGCAGAAGAACTGATTTTTGTTTTCCATCAATAACTTTTCTCTGATAGCTCCGCATAACCCTGTTAAGACAGCGCCGATATGACTGATATTTCGGATTATCTGCGTTTTCTTCCTTAATTCTGACCGTTCTGTAAGCCATCTGATTACAGGTAAATCTCGGATTTTCAGGTGCAGGCTTATCGCAGTATCTTGTTTTGTAGCCTTTGGTCATAAGAAAAAATCGTCCGCAGTGCTTGCATCTGCGTATATGATGTCCTGCCATAAGACCTTTTAGAAAATCGACCTTTAAAAAGCTCTGCAATCTCTCAACATGGTAGTATTCCGCAATTACATACTCTCCGCAGCCATCGGTTATTTCTTTGGGGATCATATTCATTTCAAGAAAATCAGCGCTTGTATACGACATATATTCATTCATGATAGGATTTGCGGTCATCTTGTACGCCATAGGATTTGTAAGGAAGTCGTAGTAAGTGGCGGCAAAATTTTCGGGATCAAGCTTTTTAAGATGTGACAGAAAATCGTTCACAAAGTAATACATAGTCTTATTGAAATTAAAAATATCATCGATCACAGGCTTGTAAAGACTTGCGGTCTTGTAATAAAGTTCCCAGTTTTCGGAATTCATAATTGTGCCGTCCATATCAGTAAATCCTTTGAAAAATTCGACAGCATTCTGAGTATCAAGAACCTGAAATATTTTATGTTTTTTCAAAGCCGTATCTATTTCGACCATCATGCTGTTCAGCCTGCCCCACTCCTTTTTTAAGGGCGGTATATATTCAACGGAATTATCCTTTTCAGCATTGATTTCATGGTTCATTATGTATTCCGCCGATCTATACTTATCATATATCTCTTCGAATTCGGAAGGAGGTATATTCATACATGATGCCGAAAGCTCGCCCAATAAAAAGTCCTGACCGTTGACCTTGATCATATTTCCTTTGACATAAAAACAAATATCGTTAAACATAATTACACCTCAAGGCTGTCGTTTTTACAGTTTCCAAATTAAGTATATCATATTTTGTCGTAATATGCAACAGAAAATGTCGTGTTGAGTGAAAATTAAATGTTACGTGATTTTATTCATTTTCCGGATTTCCGCATATAATAATATCAGAGAGTTAAAAACGCGCCGCAGAAAACTAAATCTGCGGCGTTTTTTGTTTGCAGAACCGAGGTCAGCGGCTTTGCATATTAAAAGGAGGTCGATAAAATGAAAGAATTAAAAATGTACAGCAGCGAGTATATTATGAATACTCCGATGAAACCGATCGAATATTGTGTTGACGGTTTGATCTCGCAAGGATTGTTCGTTCTCGCAGGAGCACCGAAAGTCGGTAAATCGTGGCTGGCTCTCGATATGTGCCTGTCCATTGCAAAAGGAGAAAAGGTGCTTGGAAAAGAAACGTTATGCGGTCATGCGGTATATCTTAGTTTAGAGGACAGCCTGATACGTCTGCAAAACAGGTTGTACGAACTGACAGACGAGCCGTCCGACAATCTTAACTTTGCAATTATGGCGGAATCAATTTCAAATGGTCTGCCTGAACAAATTGAATACTGCAGGAAGCGGTTTGACGATTTGAAAATTGTTGTGATAGATACTTTGCAAAAGGTACGTAACGAATCGGAGTCAAGCTACAGTTCAGATTACAAAGAACTATCCGTTCTAAAAAGTCTTGCGGACAAGCTTGGTATAGCTATAGTTCTGGTTCATCACACACGAAAGTGTTCCGACGGCGATCCGTTCAATATGATTTCAGGCAGTACAGGTTTGAGCGGTTGCGTTGACGGAAGTATGGTTCTGATTGAAAGCAAGCGTGGAAGTCGAAAAGCTAAACTGTATTGCGTAGGTCGTGATATTGAAAATCAAGAGATCAATGTTGTGTTTGAAAGCAGCAGATGGAAAGTGTCTGATGAGATTAAAAATATCGAACCCGACTATTTCCCCTTTGCTGTTCACGACTTTATGGTAACTCAGAAAAAGTTTAAAGGCTCTGCTACTGAACTTGCTGAAAAGTTATCTGCTCTGCTGGACAAAGAAATGTTTTCAAATCGTGTCAAAAAAGATTTAATTCAACACGCTTATGAATTGCTGGATTACGGAGTAACGTTTGAATCCAAACGCAGCAACGGACAGCGAATAATTATTCTGAATTACGATATGAAAAGTGACAGCAGTGACGGCAGAAATCTTATGCCGAAGGAGTGTGAAAACGCTGACCCTGCTGTCACTTGCGGTAACAGTGAAATGCTTGAAAAGCCTTTAAATACGTTGCTTGCGATTGATGAGTACGAAGTTGAGGCAGAAAAATCCGCTGTCACTGTTTGTGATTCTGCCGACCCTGTTGATGACGTTACTGACCCTGCCGCTAATGAAGTTTATGAAATCGAGTTAATGAGCCTTGATGAAGTACTGCATATGTCTGCTAATAAAATAAGAAGTCAGCTTGCGAATAAGGGGATTGACATTCCGCCGTTAGGAACGCAAAGTAAGGCAATGTAAGCCGATTTGCGAGCTTGAATTTTTGTCGGGTAAGTTTAGCAGAAACAGATTAAAAGCCGACACAGGCTGTTTGAGAGCCGCTGTGGGCGATATGTGGGAGAGGTTTTAATTCTGATAATAAAAGGCGATTGTCAATCTGCACAAATACCGGATATGCAGAGGTTAAAGTAAGCATAACTAATAATTTGCAAGTTAAAGCGACGGTGTCGCACTCACAGCGGACAGCAAAGCTGACCGCAATATTTTGCCGAAATTACGGAGGTTTTCGGCTCTCGAGTAAAAGGAGTCTTAATTTGCAAAAGTATGAAACGGAGGTGTCGCAGCAAGTAAAAAATCAATAAAAATGCGGAAATATCGCCCTTTGGAGTGTGCACCAAAAGGTAATACCGCAGGAAACGGAGGTAATTATGGCAAAGAAAATAGGAATAAGCTTAGACAATGAAACTTTGGAACTTTGTGATGAGTATGCGGAGAAAACTTCGCACTCACGTTCAGAATTTATAGCCAAGGCGATAAGGGAGTATGTTTCCTCAATTGAAGTCGGCAGGCAGAAGAATATCATCGCAAAAAATCTTGCAGATGAAATCGTGAAAGGTAGCGAGGCAGGGATAACTAAAATCTCAAAAGGCTTGTTCAGATACGCAGTTGAGCTAGAAATTGTGATTATGATACTGTCGGAGCTGGCTGATATTCCTCCGAAAGTTATAGCGGAGTATCGCAAGGAGGCGGTGCGTAACGTTCGCAGGACAAGGGGTAAAGTTAACCTTGACGATTTGATTGCAAGAAACAACCGTGAATTTGCCGAACAAAATATAGCTGAAAATTCTTGCGAATATGGCGAAGGTGATGTTATCGTTAACGCCTATGAGGTTGATGATAACGAATTGTAAAATCGGTGCGTATCAAATTCGCACAAAAAATTTAAAACGAAAGGACTGAACTGATTTGTTTACACGAATTTTCTCAACATTTGTTCCGATATATATCGGAGAGCAGGAGGTATATGGACACAAATATTATAGAAAGAAACGAAAGCTGTTGCTCCGGCAGCATAACGCAAACTGAGGATAAGTATATCAAAAGTCGTTCCGAGATCATTGACGGAATTGTTTACAACATCAACTCGGTGTTTGATATGACCTCAAAATCCACAGCTGAGGACAAGCTGAAATATTTGCTGAGATCCGCCGCTGAAAAATTATCATAAATTTATAGATTATCGCTGGACTTTCAGAATCGATTGTGATATACTATCTGTAATCTCAATCGGTTTGACAGAGTCCGCATAATGGACGGAAAGAGAGGTTAATAATGTCAGACACGAATAAGATAACGGCTTTGTATTGCAGGCTCAGTCACGAGGATGAGCTTGCGGGAGAAAGCAACAGCATTTCAAATCAGAAAGATATACTTCAAAAATATGCCGATGAACATGGATTTTACAACACCGCGTTCTACATTGACGACGGGTACACGGGAGTAGATTTCGAACGTCCTGCATTCAAACGCATGATAGACGATGTGGACAACGGCAGGATCGGCACAATAATTACAAAGGATCTCTCAAGGCTTGGTCGAAATCATCTGCACGTAGTATTATACACAGAGGAATATTTTCCGCGCAGAAATGTCCGCTATATTGCGATCAATAACAATATTGATTCCGATAATCCGGATTCCTCCGCTGTCGATATGGCGGCATTCTACAACATTTTTAACGAATTCCACGTCAAGGATACAAGCAGAAAAATTAAGGCAAGCTGTGTAATAAAATCCGAAAGAGGGCAGAGAGTCGCTTCACGTCCGCCTTACGGTTACATGAAATCTCAGGAGGATCACAACAAAATTCTGCCCAATCCCGAAACAGCGCTGGTCGTAAAATATATTTTTCAACTATGCGCTGATGGCTTGGGTCCGGCTCAGATCGCGCACAGGCTTGAGGAAGAACAGATATACACTCCTGCGATGTACGAGTACAGTCAAACGGGAAATGTTATTTCTAACTTTGATACAAGCTATCCCTACCGCTGGAATCCGACCGCAGTTGCAAATATTTTGGAGGACGTCAGCTATCTCGGACACACTTGTAATTTCAGGTTCGGCAGAGCGTCATACAAAGACCATCGGAAATTAAAGCTGCCCAAAAGCGAGCACAAGCTGATTGAAAATACTCATGAGCCGATAATCGACATTAATATATGGGAGATAGTTCAGCGACTCAGGCAGAGCAAGCGTAGGTTCACAAGGAGCGGAGAGAAAAGTATTTTTGCCGGAATAGTCTTCTGTGCGGACTGCAAACAGAAGTTATATTTTCACAGACACGCAAGAGAGAAGTCTGAAAACTGGAAATTTATCTGTTCTTCGTATCGAAAAAATAGTCGGGAACAATGTACCATGCACGGTATTAAGGAAAGTCATCTCAAGGAAATCGTACTGCATGAAATACGGAATGTGACTGCGTTTGCGAGAGAACGTACAGATGATTTTGCTGAGTATATCAGTCGGGAGTCAAATACTGCTGCTAAAAAAGAGCTGTCCGAAGCTAACAAAAAACTGAAAAAGAGCGAGAAAAGGCTTGCCGAGGTCGGAATAATTTTCAGAAAGCTGTACGAAGATCACGTTCTTGGTACGATTGATGATGATCAGTTCAGAATGCTGTCGCAGGGATACACTGATGAGCAGAATCAGCTTAAAGCGGAAATATCAGACTTGAAGCATACGATGCAGGAGCTTCAATCCCAGACGGCTAACACCGCAAGATTTGCTGCGCTTGCTAAAAAGTACACAGATATTACAGAATTAACTCAGGAAATCTTACACACGTTTGTATCGCGCATCGAGGTTCACGAAAAGCTGAAAGACGATAACGGCAGTATCACGCAGGAAATCGATATTTACTTTACTCATATCGGAATTGTAAAGTAGACAAAAAGAAAACGGAGAGCATTAGTCTGAATAAATCAGATGACTCTCCGTGATACATAAGTTTAGGGTCGTTCCCTATTTGTGCCGCGATAATACGGGCTTTTAAGGGTGAGCATCCATTTAGTCTCACCAATATGGTGCAGGTAAGAAGACTTGAACTTCCACGAGGTTACCCCCACTAGCACCTGAGGGTAGGGTAATGACAGTGAATTAATTAATCAATCTCAAAAAAAGCAGTCAATGGTAAACAAATGCCATTAACTGGTTGATTTAAATGATTAAATGAAACCTAGAGATTATTTTCTTTTGGAAACTACGACAGCTGCACTTGCAAGAGCAACACCCGCCAACGCTATACCTGCCGCCGCACCGGTATCAGCGTTTGTATTGTCAGACGCTGTAGATGTTGCAGCAATGTTTGAAGTGTTCTTTGCCGCCGTACCTCCATTAGATGTTTCGCTCTTAGACGTGTTTGAAGTACCTGCGTCTGATGAGTCCGTCTTCGAATCCACTTCAGACGATGAAACACTGCTTTCCGATGTGTTGTCTGTATCTGAGCTGTCCTCTGATGTATCGGCTTCAGCTGAGCTGTTTTCCTCGGACTGACTTTCATCGTTGCTGCTCGGTATAACAGTTTCTTCCGGTGTTTCGCCATCAACGTAAATCCTTGCGCTCTTTACTTCAATCTGTGTTGTATCACCAGTAGCAACATTACCGATCACCATTTCACAAGTCTGTAAATGTGAAATTCCTTCCTTGCCCTGTGCAGAGGTCATAGCCTCAAGATCGCAGACCAGCGTGTATTTTCCATCGCCGGTAATAGTGTATTCTGAAATTTTGCTGAATGCATCTGTACCGCACCACGTTGTAGATGCGTCGTCAAAAAAGTCAATATTTGCGCCCCATGATACAGAAAACTCCGTTCCCGACCATTCGGAAATTTCAAATGTGACCGCCAATGCAGTAACATTGACCTCCGGACCTACATCGTCAAAAAGCTTGAGACCCGGATTGCTTGATTGAACAACTTTTATCCAGTTCTGTCCTGATTCCGATCCATCCGGCTCAACACCTGAACCTCCGACGTCGTCGGAACCCAAATCAAATTTGTGAGCTGTATCGGTAGGTGTCAGATCCTTTGCCGCACTTGCGGAAATCGTCATTGCAGTTGCTGCTGTTAACGCACAGATAACCGCAGATATTTTCATGATCTTCATAATAGTTTCCTCCTTAAAAATATTTGTTTACCTAAGCATAACATTTATCAATCATCCAATTATCAAAGAGAAAAACTATATAGAATTTGTTTCATTTTATCGTTTTCTTGCTTTTATATTTAGTTCACGCCGGAACTGCATTGGCGTTATACCATATTGCTCACGAAATTTTCTCGTCATATCGCTGGGTGAAGTAAAGCCGCAGATATCAGAAATATCCGAGATTTTCAAATCCGGCTCGTGCAAAAGATTATAGACCTTTGAAAGACGTGTGCACGTCAGAAATTTTCTCGGAGACATTCCCGTCTGTTCCTTGAAAATGTGTGTCAGATAATATTTGCTGATATAGAATCTGTCGGCAATGTCTGATATCATGATCTGAGATCCGCAGTTCTCCTGAATGTATCGCTGTACGTCGTATACAAGCTTTCCGGGCGATTGACTGCGGTTTTTTATGTAATTTGCTTTTCTGATTATTCCCGCAAGAATTTCGGTCACGGCGGAAACTATTATATCTTCCGAAAGCAGATTGTCCGCCGACAGCTCTCTTCTTATTTTATCAAGCAAATCAACACAACCGAAATCATCTAAAACTGCAATGGGTTCATTTACTGAAAATCCCATAAGCAGATTATAGATCGGCTCAGAGTAGTATGAACGGCTGTATGTCCATGGATTGAGAAAAATCAAAGTGCGGCGGTAAACGTCTCGACTTTTTATCATCGTTCGATGCGCAACACAGCTTGGAATAATATACAGCATACCGCTTTTGATCTCAAATTCCTTTTCACCGCATATTATAGAAGTTTCGCCCTCATGCAGATACAGCAATTCGCATGAAGTATGACGGTGCTCGGGAAAATCCTCCATGCCGTCATAATAACCAAAGTGTTCAACACAGCTCATAAGCTTTATATCCTCCCAAATATTATATATTTATAATACATTATTTAAAATATTCTGTCAACAAAAAAACAAGTTTTATATAGTTTTTGGCAAGTCTTATATTGTCATATTCCGATTAATGTGTTAAACTGAAAGAAACATGGTTTATCGTAAAAGATATGGTTCTATGACGTTACAAAAAAGCTTTAGCCGTTTGTACAAGCGAGACTCTCAGTGTGTCAATGCTGTCAAAAACGGAGGCAGCATTTGTAAAGGCACAAAACTTGAATATACAGTGACGTCGCATATAAAAAGGGGAGTTTTTATGTTTGAGATCAAAGACAAATTTTATCTTGACGGAAAAGAATTTCAAATAATTTCGGGAGCGGTGCATTATTTCAGGACAGTTCCCGAATATTGGCGCGACAGGCTCAAAAAGCTTGTAAATATCGGCTGCAATACCGTCGAGACCTATATCCCATGGAATTTTCACGAGCCTGCAAAGGGCGAATATCATTGGGAGGGTATGCACGATGTTTGCAGATTTATCGAAACGGCTCAGGAGCTTGGATTGTACATTATAATAAGACCCTCGCCGTATATCTGCGCCGAATGGGAGTTTGGAGGACTTCCCGCATGGCTGCTTAAAGATCCTAAAATGCGTCTGCGCTGCTCTTACGAGCCGTACCTCAAAGCTGTCAAGGACTACTACAGCGTGCTAATGCCAAAGCTTGCGCCTTACCAGATAGATAACGGGGGAAAGATCATACTCATGCAGATAGAAAACGAATACGGCTATTATGGAAACGATACCGCATATCTGGAATTTCTGCGCGACACGATGCGTGAACTCGGCATAACTGTACCATTTGTTACCTCAGACGGACCTTGGAGCGAGCAAATATTCAAATCAGGTATGGTAGGCGGCGCGCTTGCCACCGGAAATTTCGGCTCTGGCGCCCAGTGGCAGTTCGGAGAAATGAGACGTTTCATCAGCGGTGACAAGCCGCTGATGTGCATGGAGTTCTGGAACGGCTGGTTCGACGCATGGGGCGAGGAGCACCACACCACCTCTCCCGAAAAGGCGGCGCAAGAGCTTGACGAGCTGCTCAAACGCGGAAGCGTAAACCTTTATATGTTTGAGGGAGGAACGAATTTCGGCTTTATGGCTGGCAGAAACGGTGGAAACAAGACCGCTGACGTCACCTCTTACGACTACGACTCTCCTCTTACGGAGGACGGCAGGCTTACCGAAAAATATGCGTTCTGCAAAAAGGTCATTTCAAAATACAGAAGTTTTGATGAGATACCGCTTTCCGCAGAAATCATGCGAAAAGCTTACGGCAAGATTAAATGCACGGCAAAAACCGATCTTTTCAGCGTGCTTGATAGGATATCCGCTCCGAAAAAATCGGTTTATCCGCTGAGCTTTGAGGAGCTTGACTGCTATTACGGCTATGTGCTGTACAGGCTAAATATCCGAGAGGATGAAACGGTCGAAAACGTAAGAACGGAAAATTCTTCGGACAGGATACTAGGCTACAGAAACGGCAGATACGCCTTTACCGCTTTCGCTGAAAACATAAGCGAACAGTTTGAAATGACCGAAAAAAGCGCAGGCGGAACTCTCGACCTGCTGACCGAAAACATAGGCAGAGAGAATTTCGGCACCGGACTTGAAAGCCAGCGCAAGGGTATCATAGGCGGCGTCAAGATCAACGACCACCGTCATTTTGGCTTTGAGATGTATCCTCTTCCGCTTGACGCCGAACAGCTCGAAAAGCTTGACTTTTCGGCAGGCTCCACCGCAGGTGTGCCTGCGTTTTATCGCTTTGAGTTTGATATTTCAGTCCTTGCCGACACGTTTCTTGATACCGAAGGTTTCGGCAAAGGAGTTGCATTTGTAAATGGTTTCAATCTCGGGCGATTTTGGGATATCGGTCCTCAGAAAAGGCTTTACCTCCCTGCGCCGCTTTTGAAAATGGGCAAAAATGAGATAATCATATTTGAAACGGAAGGCAGGTCGTCGGAAGAAATAACGCTTTGCGGAGAGCCCGCTCTCGGATAATGAAAGGATGATAAAAATGATAAGTATTCATTGGAGAATACTTATCACCGGTGTGATTTGCTTTAGTCTGCTTAGCATGGCAGGCTGCGGCAGGAGACGATCCTGAACATGATCACATTACCCGCACCGATTCCGCCGTACCCGGTTGGCTTTATTGGAATGAGGAAAAGCAGGAATATGTATATCTTTGCTTATGAAACGGGTTTTGTCGCAGAGCTTAAAAGTAATTCCATTACTACGTTTATTATTAACGATGTGGAGATATGACAATAACAAGCCGATAGGAGTTTACCTGTCGGCTTGTTATGCGTTTTCAAAGCAAAATGCCAATTGCTTATAAATTCAAGAGAATGAACTAGCTTTCATATATAAAAGCAACCATACGGCTATAAATATTGACTGAATTCTATTCTTTCAAGATTAGGTCCTTCAATAGTAAAAAACTTTACTCCGTTTTTCCAAAACGGCAGAAAATGAATAACATCTGATGTATTGTTAAGACCATTCTCATTTATAAAGTCAAATGCTTCATCAATTGAGTTTACATCTATCGCTATGTGATTTATTGCTCCTATGCATAATGCCGCCGCATTATTTTCATAAGTTTCTATCATCAGATTCCCCAGCTTTAAAAAAGCTACCTGCTCTGCGGCGTCCTGATTTACAGTTCTGAGTGCAATCTCAAATCCTAATTTGCTGTAAAAAGAGATAGTCTGTTCAATATCATTGGTGGGAATTCCGATATGCTGAAGTCCTCTGAAATTTTCAGATAGCGTCATTTTTTATACCTGCCTTTCTTCTTTCATTTTATTTTTTACCTGCTCCATAGTCGGCATAGCAGGAATTGCTCCATATTTTTCTACACAAACGCTTGCAACAGCGTTGCCAAAGTCAGCAAAATATACTGCGTCCTCAAGCGTTACCCTTTCGGGAGATTTTCCGCTTTTTGCTAAACAGAAAAGGAATCCTCCCCAAAAAGCGTCGCCTGCACCCGTTGCGTCAAGAGCTTTATTCTTAAATCCCTTGACTATTTTTCCGCCATTCTTGTTTTTAACATACGCTCCGTTTTTTCCAAGAGTGATCGCTGCAAGCTTAACGCCTTGTTCAAGCAGTATATCAGCCGCTTTTTCGTAGTCGCTCTCACCCGTAAGCAGAACGGTTTCCTCTTCAGAAATTTTCATCACATCGGCATATGATACCATACTTCTCATCTGTTTTACTGCCTCGCTTTCGCTGTTCCAAAGCGAAACCCTGTAATTTGGATCGTAGGAAACGATAACTCCGTTTTCCTTGGCATATTTAATTGCATAAAGAGTTGCGGATCTGCATGGTTCATCTGTTAAGGAAATTGATCCGATATGGAGGACACGGCTGCTTGATATTAGTTCAAACGGAATGTCTTTTTCAGAAAGCATTTTATCTGCACCGTGATTTCTTGCAAATGAAAATTCACGCTCACCGTCAGGCTTTACATCTACAAATGCAAGGGTCGTAAAATACTCGTCGCTAAGAGTAAATCCGCTGTTGTCAATACCACAGGATTCAAGAGTTTCTTTGAGAAATTTGCCATGCATATCGTTTCCGGCCTTTCCGATAAAAGCTGTTTTCGCACCAAGTTTTGCAATAGCGGCTGCAACATTTGCAGGCGCACCGCCTGCATTCTGAGCAAATATTCTTTGTCCCTGCTCATTCCTGCCCTGCATTGTAAAATCAATCAGCATTTCTCCTAAAGCTGTTACATCAAACATTGTTTTTGCTCCTTTCCTTGATCTCAGCTACTATCTTATTGTAAGATTTTTTATTCAGACGATAGAAAAACAGAGCAACAGCCGTTATGATCCAAAGTATTCCCGGAATAGTGGAAAAGCTGTGTTTCATTATAGAGAGTACTGTGCTGTTCTGTTCTATGTTAGCCTTAAATCCTGCCGCACCCAGAGTCGCTGCTAGTACTGATGTTCCGATAGCCATTCCTATTTTGTTTCCAAGTGAAATAAACGCATATTGAAAGCCGTCGTTTCTTATCCCCGTTTTCCATTCGCCGTATTCTACGCAATCGGGAATAATAGCGTAAATGGCGGTGTTAAAACCTGCGAAGAAAAACTGTGTCAGACCAGAACAGATATAGAACATTGCAGGAGTTTTGACCGGACTGAAAAAGTAAAGAGAAAGCATACATACGCCTGTTCCAAGAGCAAGTATAGATGCTGCTCTTCCCTTATTTCCTGTCCACTTAAAGATGATCGGGAACAGACCGGCGCCGATAATGGACGGAACGATAATAGCCATTGAGTATGTTGTAAACAGCGATTCGCTGCCCTCAACGTATTTAAAATAATACAAAGCGTCCGCATTTCTTCCATAGAGAGTTACACCAAACAGGAACTGTCCCAGTAATGCCAGCAGATATGGCTTATTCTGAAGCACAGTCTGAATTTGCAACTTTATGGGTGTTTTCTTCTTTTCCGGAATGGTTACTGCTTCCTTTGTCTTAGCAAAGCAGAAAATATGACAGGCAGCAAAAATCGTACCATAAAGTACAGCTACCAGCAGATAACCACGCTTGTTACTGCCACCGCCCAGTCTGGAAATCAGGGGCAGTGTGATAATATTGATAATACCGATGGCAATCATGGCACTGACGGAACGAAAGGTATTGATTTTTGCACGTTCTTCAATGTTCTGTGTCATAGCACCACAGAGAGTTCCATATGGAATATTGACACAGGTATAACCCAATACCAATATACAGTAGGTTATTGTCATGTATACGATCTTGGCAGTGTTGCTCCAATCCGGATGCGCCCAGAACGAGATCATAAGCACTACCGCAGTCAGAGGAGCGGCTATCAGCAGCCACGGACGGTATCTGCCCCAGCGGCTTTTTGTCCGATCGGTCAGACCGCCTACTATCGGGTCGTTTATTGCGTCCCAGAATCTTGAGAACAGCATAAGTGCGGCAACGGCACTCATGCTTATTCCGAATACGTCGGTATAAAAAATCATAAGAAAATTACCGACGAACATCCAGCTGAAATTACATCCCACATCTCCCATGCCATAAGCGAATTTGCTGATAAACGGTATTTTGATATTTGTATCGTTATCTTTCATTTCCTACCCCTCGCTTTTTTGCTATTCCTGTACGTTTATAATAACCTTCATTGTAGTTTCTCTGTTAGCGTCAATGTACTCATATGCCGCTTTGTAGTCTTTAAATGCAAAATGCTTTGAGATAAGCGGCTTTAATGCAACCTTTCCTTCGTTGACAAGACGTATTGCGTCAACATAATCCTCGTTTCTGTACATCATAGAGGTGTTGAGATCAAGCTCATGGTCGTTGAGTACTGCAAGGTCGATCTCTGCCATACCTGCAAATACCGCCACAAGAATTATGGTGCTGCCTTTTCTTGCGTACTTTATAGCCTGTCCCATAGTAATGTTGTTTCCTGCACAATCGTAAATTACGTCTGCCTTGTCAGGTCCGAAGTTTTCAAGCATTGCCTCGCCGAAATCCTTATCTTTAGTATTGATACAGAAATCTACGCCGCACTCTTTAGCTTTTTCAAGTCTGATGTCGCTTACATCAGTTATCATTACGCTTTCTGCACCAAGACCTTTAGCGGTCTGTGCTACAAGAATTCCAATTGGACCAGCGCCCAGAACTGCAATTTTCATACCATTGACATCGCCTGCACGCTTGACAGCGTGAACTGCAACCGCCAACGGTTCGATCATTGCGCCCTCGTCATAGGACATTTCTTCGGGAAGCGCCGTTACCTTGGCGGCGTCTACGGCGAAAAATTCGGAAGCTGTTCCCGTTGTCTGAAAACCCATGACCTTCAGTTCTTCGCAAAGATTGTACTTGCCGTGACGGCAGGGATAGCACTTTCCGCATACTACCTGCGGCTGAATAGTGATCTTCTGACCAACAGTAAAATTCTTTACGTTTTCTCCAAGCTTTACGATCTCACCCGAAACCTCATGTCCCTGCGTTACAGGATAAGACGTAAACGGATGCTTTCCGTGATATACATGAATGTCCGAACCGCACACTCCGATTTTCATGATCTTCACCAGCACCTGATCCGCTGTGATCTCCGGTACGGGAATTTCTCTGAATGTGATCTCCTTAGGATTTGTCATGACCTGCTGTAACATAATAATCTCTCCTTAAAAATATCAATATGGTTGTCACGTTTCATATTCACTTTTATAAAACGTTTTATTTAACTGTTTATAGTATACCCGATACAATACAAATTGTCAAGCGTTTTGTTTCAAAAAAATATTATTTTCTCTTTTTTACAACAAGTCATTATATTTTTATGCATAATGCACAAAAAGACACCGTATAATTACCAATGCGGTATTTATACGGTGTAGTTTCAATTCAATGTATCGAAATAACTGTCAATAAAGTGCATTGCCGCTCCGACCGCGGAAGCTTCTTTCTCATAGGTACAGTTTTTAATATACAAAGTGTCGTTTTCAAACATATTATATGCGGACGCCTTTTTACTAAGCTGAGGTATATATTGTTTGAGATACCCTCCGACATATCCGCCAAGCATTATATCGCAGTCAAACGCCATTCTGAGATTTGTAATGAGTACAGCAAGACGGTCTAGGTATTCGTCCCATACCTTTTGTATAGTTTTATCCTTGCTTTCTAATTTCATAAAGAAATCTTCCAGCGAATTTGCATACCGAAGAAGAACTTCAGCTGAACAGTATGCATCGGCACAGCCTTTTTTTCCACAATAGCATTGCTTTCCGTTTGTTTCGATTATCATATGTCCGAATTCGGCGCTTCTTCGATGATTGCCTTCGTAAATTTTGCCGTCCGTATAAACAGCTCCGCCAACGCTGTTACTTAATGAAAGATATATCATATCCGTATCTATATATTTCATTTCCGCGATCAATGCGCTGTTGGCGTCGTTCTCATACGCTGTCGGATATGGGATAAGCTGACTCAAGGATCTCAGGCTCAGATGATCCTGCTTTAAAACGTGAGAACGCACAAGAGTTTCATTTTGTTTATCTATGATTCCGGGAAAAGAAACGCCGACTCCAAGGATTTTTGTCCTGTCTGATTTGTTTTCACTTAAAAATTTTTCAAGATTATCGGCAACACTCTCGTAGTAAGCCGGATCATTTTTAAATGTCGATTTCAAACGTTTTTTGGCAATAATGCAGCCGCATAAATCTATCAATACATAGCTGATATGATTAGCGGTAATATCTATACCTACCGAGTGCTTATTATTTCCCACTATTGACAAAACACTTGCCTTGCGTCCTCCGGTGGATTCGTATTTTCCTGCTTCAATTACAAGACCCGACTGTACCAGTTCTTTGACGTTTTGCAAAACAGTTGGCATACTAAGCCCCAACTCGGCAGCAATTTCGGGTTTTGAGGTTTCAATTTTCTTCAAAATGAATTTTACTATTCTGATTTTGTTAGTGGAATTATCCTTTCGAGACATAACTATGCACCTTGCTTTTCTAAATCGTTTAATAAAAGTATACTATATTTTATCTGAAAAATCAAGTGGTTTTCAAAAGATATTACATCAAAATTTAATTAACCACGATTACGTTTTCGCACAAGAGGGTGAAACACTGCCACAACAAGAATTACAAACTAACATTCTTAAAAGAATGTCAAATACACAAGGATAAACAAAGTTTTGCATACCCATTGACAAGAATTTCAATTTATGTTACACTAATTACAGAACGACAACGTTCAACATAAAAAGACAATTAAATAATGTGCCTATCACATACATAAACATATTGAAATAACTTAGAGCTTTAAGCTCGTACATATTTTCAGGCATGATTTTAAGCAACGGGATAGTTGTATCCACTTGTAGAATTGTGAAACCGAAATATGTACGGGCTTTTTTTTGGATATATTTTGCCTTAGTCAAATGGTGAAACATTAATAGAATCTTGAAAAATGAATAGTAGGTTTGATAACTTGAAAATATTCAACTCAAATTTCTGAGAAGAAATCATTAACACTTTAAGCGTGACAGTAGTGACGGTAGTTTACTGTGCAGTGAAGTTACTGACCTTACCGGCACCCGAAGTGCCGGAACTCTCGCAGATACGATGTTTAATGCGGGTGACGGTAACTTTTTGGGTGCTGAAAACAGCGGTTCGGGGTGACGGTAGAAATCAGCAAACGTAAGGCGATTTGTGGGCTTGAATTTTCAGTCGGGTAAGTTTAGCAAGAGCAAACCAAAACCCCACACAAGCGATTTGTGAGCGTTGTGCGAGGACATTACAGCACATCTTTTCCTTTGCAGATAATATCAAAAAGCACATTGACAAAATGAGGAAAAATCACATTTGGAAGACTCGGAAAAGTTAAGTCCTCAGACTTAGCAAGCATCGCAAACGACAGTCCACCCACAAGGGGCAGACCACCGATTGCGGCTTGTCGGGGCGAACCCCGAACCCCCTAATCTTCCACTCCCTCCCTCTCATAGTACGACGGCGAAAGCGCACATATTACCCCCGTGTCAAAATCAAATCTCCTGTGCAAAACAATGAAAATGGACCATGA
>ERZ839767.3041-NODE-3041-length-20106-cov-11.875468_pt1 | contig 20106 bp, 19 predicted proteins | sample MGYA00519879_ERZ839767 | MGnify/ENA primary metagenome ERZ839767 (study PRJEB31850, sample SAMEA3708852) | human gut metagenome | biome: human gut; feature: human-associated habitat; material: faeces | place: China | collected 2014 ...
TACCCCTAAACGCGTAGCGTTTTGGGGGCTTGAGAGCGCAACCTTGCCAAGGTTGAGGTCGCGGGTCCGAGTCCCGTTTTCCGCTCCAGAGGGGGTCAGAAAGAAACCCTGATAGAAAGCAAAAAGCCTTGTATATCAGCGATATGCAAGGCTTTTCCTTTTATTCTCCCACTTCTGTTGACGCAAAAGGCAGCAAGTATTTCAGGCCTTAATCGTGACCTTTTTTGCTCGGACCGAAAATAGGTCACGATTTAGCTCTATTTCGTTGATTTGCATCATTTTACTCTGCAACATTCCGGTGCTGAAGACGTTTAATTTACTCAAAAACCAAGCAGTCATGTTGCCACGAACTACCTTCAGTGTCGTCTTCTTCTGCAAGAAGACCAAAGTCACGAAAAAGGGCAAGGCCCCGATCTATGCCCGCATCACCACGACCGGCCAGTCGACCGAAATCTATACACAGTGCCAGATCGAGCCAGAACGCTGGAATCAGCGTCTCGAACGCTCGCTCTACAAGGATGAGGTCGACCAGCAGATCAACCGCATCATCGCCAGTTACCGGGCCTCAATCCTTGCCGCCTACGACCGATTGATCCAGGAGAATAAGACACCGACCTGCTTTGCCGTCAAACAACTGCTGGGCTCCGCCTCTTCGAGCCGGATGGTGCTGGCCGAATTCGGCAAATACTGCGAGAAACGCCAGCAGGAGGTCGGCACCCGCATCACACAACTCACAGCCAACAAGTACCATCGCCTGCTGCGCTACATGACCGAATATATCCGGCAAGTGTACGGCAAGGAGGATCTCCCGCTGGAGACGGTCGACTACGCCTACGTCGATGGATTGAACACCTACATGCAGACGGCCTATAACTGCCACAACAACGGAGCCGTCAATCTGCTCTGCTGTTTGAAAAACTTCCTGCTCTATGCGGTCCGTAACGAGTGGATCGAGAAGAATCCTTTCCGCTACTATAAGATGAAGATCGACAAGACGAATGTCAAAGTCCCACTGACGAAAGCCGAACTGGACCTGCTATTGAAGCGGCCGATGCCCAACGAGCGTCTGGACCGCATCCGGGATGTCTTCTGTTTCTGCGCTCTGACGGGACTGGCCTTTACGGATGTCGACCACTTGCGGCAGGAACACTTCACGACGGACGAAGAGGGGCAACTGTGGATCCATAAACCGCGGGAGAAGACCTCGGTGATGAGCCGTGTTCCGGTGCTTCCGCAGGCGGCGGCCCTGCTGGAGAAGTACCGTGACGATGCCAACTGTCGGGCGCGGGGCAAGCTGCTGCCTGTCCCGTCGAATACGAAGATGAACGCCTACCTGAAGGAGATAGCGGATATCTGCCAGATTCAGAAGCATCTGACCACGCACCTGGCGCGCCATACGTTTGCCACGCTGGCGATTGAATACGGGATGCCGATTGACATCATCGCCAAGATTCTGGGTCATACGAATACGAACATGACACGCCGCTATGCGAAGATCTCCGAGGCGAACATCAGCCGCGAGATGCGCCGCATCGGCAAGGTGCTGACGGCATAAACCGGTTGTGTTATTTCGGGTAACAGCCGGTAAGCAAGACAGGCGTGATGCCGTCGCAAACGGTATCACACCTGTCATTTACTGTATGGAGACCTTACCAACAAATCGGTTCGTTCAGAATCACACCGTCGGCAGCGTCCTCGGCCGTAAAGGTGCCGCCCTTGTACTGTACGCATAGCATGACAAGCGCCTCGCGGCCCGTATTGCGGACGGAACGTCGTCCCGCAGGAGCTACCCGCACTACCGAACCTTCACCGATCGGGAAGATCTTGCCGTCGACCTGGAATTCACCCTCGCCCGAGAGAAAGAAGTAGAGTTCCTCATGGGTTTTGTGGGTGTGGAGGAACCCGGTCTCCGTGCCGGGGGCATACGACTGGAAGGAGAACTCCGCACCCGTTGCCTGCAAGGCCGCACCACCGAAGACCTTGCCCGGGATCTTGACGGCCGGATTCAGCTCCAGCACGAATTCGTTCAGTTCGCTCAATTTGCCGAGCCCGATTGCACTGAAATTTTCGGATTCGGCGATCTTTTCAATCTGTTTCATCGTTTATCGTGTTTTAAGAGGTTTTCCGTTTACGGCATCCTACCGCTCCGAGGATCGGTTGTTGAGCCGGATTTTTTCGTGATAGAAGTAGTTGACCACAACCGGACGTCCCTTTTCGGAGCGGCCGTACGGCAGGTCGTTCACGCGATATGGCAGGCCGTTTGCGGCAGCATAGGCGGCCATCTCGTGTTCAAGCGCCTGCCAATAGTCCGTCCGGCGGCGGTTGTAGATCTCCTCGTATAAAGGCACCAGTTCGGGATGCTTTTCGCGGATATAGGCCAGGATCGTTGCCTTGAACTGCCCGCGCAAGTTGAGATTCTCGAGCCAGACGAGGTCGGCGAAGTCTTTCACCCGTTCGATGATGGCCTTCGGGTCGGTGATGCCCGGAAAGATCGGCGAGACGAAGCAGACGGTGCGGATGCCCGCCTCATAGACCTGCCGCATGGCCTCGAGACGCCGCTCGATGCTCACCGCGCGGTCCATGTCGGCACGGAAAGCCTCGTCCAGCGTGTTGACTGACCACGAAACCGTCACGCGCGGGAACGTGCGCAACAGGTCCAGGTCGCGCAGCACAAGATCCGACTTGGTGCAGATCATGATCTCGGCCGTCGTGCCGCGCAGCTCCTCAAGCAGATGGCGCGTGCGCTGAAACTGCTCCTCGAAGGGATTGTAGCCGTCGGTCACCGAGCCGATGACGATACGCTGGCCGTCGAAGCGGTGCGGATTGCCGACGGGTTTCCAGTGTTTGACATCGAGAAACGATCCCCAGGGTTCGGTGTGGCCCGTGAAGCGCTTCATGAACGAAGCGTAGCAATATTGGCAGGCGTGAGGACACCCCACGTAGGGGTTGACCGAATAGCCGCCCACGGGCAGCGACGAGCGGGTCATGACGCTCTGCACGTCGATGTCGCGGATGATCTCCTCTTGCTGGTTCATATTCCGGATGTTTTGTGAGGCAAAGATCCGAAGATTTTTTGTGCAAAACCATGCCCGAAAGGGGGTAATGTATGCCATTTTGATAAATAATGTTCTATCTTTGTCATCGAATAACCCGGATGCGAGCGATGAAGACAGCGACAAATCCCCGGCGGCTGGTCACCGTGCCGTTCAGCAAGACGCAGTGCGGCGTCGACTTCTACATCAATACGGGCCGCAGCGAAGAGATCCGCGGCGTACTGACCGAGAATCCGCTCTTCCGGACCGACTTCTTTGAGTTCTTCTTCCTGCACAGGGCCCGAGGCGTGCTGCTGCTCGGCGGACGCCGCATCGAACTGCACGACGACATGGTCCTGCTCCTCTCGCCCCACCAGCAGCAGCGCTGGTTGGTAGACGAGGCGGAGCTCGACTACACGTTCCTGATCTTCCGCGAGGATTTCATGCGCACGTTCCTCGCGGACAAGTTCTTCGTCTACCGCCTGCTCTACTGCTACCAGACCGACACGCCGCCGTGGTTCGATACCGGGCCGGAGGCTTTTGCCGAGTATCTCCGGCTGCTGGCGAAGATCAAGGCGGAGCTGCGCGCCCCGACTTCGGACAGCTACAACCTGATCGTTTCGGTGCTCTACTACCTGCTGGTGACGCTCAACCGCGACTATGCCGCCGTCTACGGACTGTCCGTGACGCTGCCGCGCAACAACTGCGCGTTCCGCTTCAAGGCGCTGCTCGAGGAGCATATCCGTGAGGTGCAACGTGTCGAAGCGTATGCCTCGATGCTGCGCGTGAGCCGTGTGACCTTGAACCGGGCTGTCGTGGAGCAGTTCGGCGTTACGGCCGTACACCTGCTGAAACAACGGTTGCTGGAGGCCATCAAGAACGACCTGCTTTTCGAGGGGCGCAGCGTCAGCCAGCTGGCCGAAGCGTACGGCTTCTCGGACCCGAGCCACCTGATGCGCTTTTTCAAACAGCAGACCGGACGCACCTGCTCGGCCTTCCTCGAGGATTATCGGTACGGCGTGGGTGAATAAGGCCGCATCGGTATCCGCAACCGGACTGCAACTCCAGCTCCTTTCCGGCTGATTCGGAGATGCGGTTTGCATGACTTTCGTCCCAAATTACCCTTTTGAGCATCCGGATCGACAGCCCGGATCCCGTGGTTCTGTCCATGTATTCTCATAGGCGCGTTTGCCATATGCGCAAAACAGAATGGCTATAAACCGGCGTTTTTCCCGCAGTTTGTCCACCCTCACGACGCCAACCGACGCCAACCACTGCCACATCACTTTGCGAGCGAAACTTTTGAGGGGCTGCGCGCGTTATCCGAGTGCAAGCTTGCAGGAATAAAGATTCATAAACCGGAAAAAAAGATGAAACGCCGTGCCTTTCGGATCCGGGATCGCTGAATGTTCGGCGTCCCCATCCACACAGAGTGCAACCCACAGAGGCGGGTTGCCGGAATGTCAAACCAAACAGAAAAGAAGACCATGGAAAAGATCGTATGTATCGGGGAGCGGAGTTGGCAGCGGCTCCTCGAACGGGTGGAACACCTCTCCGCCCTTGCCCAACGTCTGGAACGTCGTTTGACGCCACCGCAGGACGACGGGTGATTGGACAGCGAAGAGGTGTGCCGGGCACTGAACATCACCAAACGCACGCTGCAAAGCTACCGGGCCCGGGGAGCGATTCCCTGCTCGCGGCTGGGCGGCAAATTCTACTACCGACGTCGGGATATGGCCGCCTGGCTCTCCCGCAAAACCGTTCAGACGCGATAACCATGCCGCTGGACTATCTCAACGAAGCAAGCGACGAGGTACAGCGCTTGTTCACACGGCTGGACGACGTGGAATGCACGCTGCGGAAGGCCTCCGAGGAGCGCCGCCCGATGATCGGCGAGGAACTCTACCTGACCGGTGAGGAGGTCTGCACGCGCCTGCACCTCTCACCGCGCACCTTGCAGACGCTGCGGGACCGGCGACAGATCCCCTTCACGGTACTTGGCAACCGCCTGCTGCTCTATCCCGAATCGGGGATCCGGACGGTGCTTGACCGCAACCTTCGGCCGGCTGCCGACGAGTTTCCGCTTTGATGGAGGCCGGACCGAAACTGCCGAGTCGGACTCATCCCGTATCGAATCAACAAACGAAAATCGTTTCACCCTTTTATGCTGCGGCAAGGCGGACCTTGTCACAGCATTTTTTTTGAGATGCGGGCCGCTTATGCCTCGGACTGATTCCTGTACTCGTTCGGCGTCATGCCCGTGGCTCGCTTGAAGACCCGCGTGAAGTGTTGCGGATACTGGAACCCCAGTCCGTAGGCGACTTCGCTGATGCTGTGTGACGGCATCAGAAGCCGTTCCCGAGCCAGACTGATGATCTTGTGCTGGATGTATTCCCAGGCTGTTTTGCCGGTTTCGCGCTTGATGAGGTCGCTGAAGTAGTTGGGCGACAGGCACAGCTCGCCGGCACAGTATTTCACCGTCGGCAGCCCCTTGCGCAGGGCATTGTCCGCCGTGAAATAGGCATTGAGTAGTGTCTCGAAACGGGTCAGAATGTCGCGGTTGGCCTGCTGTCGGGTGATGAACTGCCTCTCGTAAAAGCGCAGGCAATAGTCCAGCAGCAGTTCGATTTGGGTGACCAGCAGCCGCCGACTCATGCGGTCGACATCGTGGGCGAGCTCCTCGCGGATAGCCGACAGGCAGTTGATGAAGGTCGTGCGCTCGCGCTCAGAGAGGTGCAGCGCCTCGTTGACCTCGTAGGAGAAGAAGGTGTACTTGCCGATATGACGCCCGAGGTGGGTGCCGCGGATCAGGTCGGGGTGGAAGCAGAGCGCATAGCCTCGGGGTTGGAACTCCTCGCCCGTATCCTCGATGCCGATGACCTGTCCGGGGGCGAGGCAGACGACCGAACCCTTCTGATAATCGTAGCGCTGGCGGCCGTAGATCAGGTCGCAATTCTTCTCATCCTTGAGGAATACCACGTAGAAGCTGAACGTATGCCGCATGTGGCGCATGGACCGGGCCTTCGCAAGGTCGATCACGCTCACCAGCGGATGCAGCGTCTCCACGCCGAGCCGGTCGTTGTATTCGGTGATGGTCTCGATATTCAACAGCGTCTTCTCCATAGGGACGGATTTGCGGGTTTTGTCTCACAAAGTTAGCAAATCCGGACGAGTTTTTACCCTCGCTACGACGGGATCGGTGGATATGTGAAATCTTCCCGTGTTTTGTATAACCCCGGGATGCCGCGCGCGGCGTAATTTTGCCGTTGAGATCCAACCAACCGTTATTTACCGCCATGAAACAGACGAAGAAACAGATTTTGATCGCGGTACTTCTACCGGTTGTATTGTTCCCGGCATTTTTATCCGCACAGCATATACCCGTAAAAGAGAGACACATGAATACGAAAAAGATTTTGGTGGCCTTCTTCTCGCACGCCGGGGAGAATTACGCCGTAGGCCACATCGAGCAGGGGAATACCCACATCGTGGCGGAGCTGATCTCCGCCGCGACCGGCGGAACCCTCTTCCGCATCGAGCCGGCAACACCTTATCCCGACGACTATCGGGCCTGCACGGAGGTGGCCCAACGGGAAAAGCGGTCAAAGGCCCGTCCGGCACTTGTCGGAGATATCGCCGCGGAGGAGTATGATGTTATTTTCCTCGGCTATCCCAACTGGTGGGGCGATCTGCCGATGTGCGTCTACACGTTTCTGGAGCAGCACGACTGGCAGGGCAAGGTCGTCATTCCCTTCTGCACGCACGAAGGGAGCGGTCTTTCCGATACGGAGAACCGGCTGCGGGCGGCCTGTCGGGGCGCTTTGGTGCTGAACGGACTGGCCGTGCGGGGCTCCGCGGCGCAGAACGAGCGGGAGAAGGCCCGGAAGCAGGTGCTGGAGTGGTTGAAACAGTTGAAATATTGAGGATATGAAACAAGTGATGATATTGACCGGTGCCGGACAGATCGGCATGGCAATTGCCCGCCGCATGGGCGCCGGCATGAAGATCGTCATCGGCGACAAGAACCCGCAGCACGCCGCATTGATTGCCGAAACGATGAATTGGGCCGGATTCGATGCCGTCCCTGTGGAGATGGATCTCTCCTCGCGGGATTCGATCCTCGCGTTGATCGACACGGCCCGGGGCTACGGCGAAATTTCGATGCTGGTCAATGCGGCGGGGGTCTCCCCGAGTCAGGCCTCCGTCGAAACAATCCTTCGGGTCGACCTCTACGGCACGGCGGTGCTGCTGGAGGAGGTCGGACGGGTCATAAGCCGCGGAGGGGTCGGCGTAACCGTCTCCAGTCAGTCGGGACACCGCCTGCCGGCACTCGGCGAAGAGGCCGACCGGCTGCTGGCCACGACCCCGACCGAAGAACTGCTTGCGCTGGAGATTCTGCAGCCCCGCAACATCCGCGATACGCTGCACGCCTACCAGCTGGCCAAGCGCTGCAACGTCAAGCGCGTGATGGCCGAGGCGGTCAAATGGGGCCGACGGGACGCCCGCATCAACTCCATCTCACCGGGCATCATCGTCACGCCGCTGGCGCTGGACGAGTTCAACGGTCCGCGCGGCGACTTCTATAAGGAGTTGTTTGCCCAATGTCCAGCCGGTCGCCCCGGTACGGCAGACGAGGTGGCCAATGTCGCGGAGTTGTTGATGGGGCCTCGGGGTTCGTTCATCACCGGGAGTGACTTCCTGGTCGATGGTGGCGCTACGGCCTCCTATTTCTACGGAGCATAATCCCGACACGAGACTCTTCCAATCAAACCGGACTTTCTGCGGAAGGCCCGGTTGTTTTTTCTGATGCGCGGGTCATTTCCGGTATCAACTGTGTGGACAGAATCTAAAAGAGCACCTGCGGTGCCCTTTGCTGTGAGTGCGCAACTACCGGCAAGAACGCGCAATCGCGCCCCAGGGTGAAACAAAGCGGATGCGGGTGCCGTTATCCTCACAACGACGCAAAAACCACCGACCATGACAACGCCATTCATCCCTTCCTCGGCTCCCCACTGAAGAGCCGACCACCTTCCATCGGTTGCCCGCTGTCCCCGGTTGGACGACAGCATGCCCCGATCCGTTCGGACCAAAAGCTGCACGCTCCCCCTCCTTGCCGCGACATGAACCTCCTGCCGTTTGCCGGTACGGGAGCGCCTCTGCGCTGAAGCCTTTGCGACCCCGGGATTCCGCACCGTTCGACTTCAGACGTCGAACGTGCTGCCGACTCCCGGGTCCGAAAACAGAAAGGAGCGAGGTTGTGTTCTCGTGGCACAAAAAACCCGCATCGGTTTTTTGGCTGCCACATCGAACCACCTCGCCCTGCGGGGCTGCCCCGTCCGGTCTGCTCCCGAGGGTCGCATACCGAACCATCCGCCGCTCGCCGGGCTCGCCGCGGATTCGGGACACGGGACGTCGCTTCCGACCGACGACGCTCGCTGTGCGAAGCATCCCCGGTTTGTTTGTTCCACCGCCAACGCTCCCGCACCATGGAGATAGCGAAACCCAAGGGCGGACGTCCGCGGAAGAGCGCGGCGACCTTGCGCTCACGCACGGTACGTTTCCGCGTGAGCGAGGCGGAATACCTCCGGGTGCAATGCAAGGCAGCAGCCTGCAATCTGACCCTCTCGGAGTATGCCCGCCAGGCGGTCGTCTCGGGACGGATCATGCGCCGAATCGGCACAGAGGAGTTGCGCCTGGTCTCCGAATTGACGCGCGAGAGGAACAACCTGAACCAGCTGGCCTTCCTTCAGCATGCCTTCGGTATTGCCTCTCACGAGGAGGAGCTGCGGCGGATCCTCCGCTTCTACGACGAGGTGATCGGAAGGCTGAAACAAAAACTCTAAACCGATGATCGGCAAAATCGTTACCGGCAAATCCTTCGGCGGCGCGGTGCGCTACCTGCTCGGCAAGGAGCCGGGAAAGGCTTATATCCTGACGAGTGATGGCGTGGAACTCACCTCCCGGCAGGCGCTGATCGGCAGTTTCGAGTTCCAGCGCCGGGCCCGTCCCGATGTCGAACGGGTCGTCGGTCATATCTCCCTCTCGTTCCACCCCGACGATGACCCGCGGATGTCGAACCGGCTGATGCTCGACCTGGCGCGGGAGTATATGCATCGCATGGAGATTACCGGCACGCAGTACCTTGTCGTGCGCCACACCGATACGAAACATCCCCACCTGCATATCCTCTATAACCGGGTACGCTACGACACGACGCTGGTCCCGGACCGCAACGAACGCCTGCGCAACATGCGTATTTGCAAGGAGCTCAAGCAGGAGTACGGACTGACCTTCTCGCACGGCAAGGAGCAGGTTGCCACGGAACGGTTGCACGGTCCGGAACAACTGCGCCACCGCATTTACGACCACCTGCGGGAGCTGCTGCCCGAGTGCGCCTCTTGGACGGCACTCGCAGAAGAACTGGCCAGACGACAGGTCGCCACGACCTTTGTCCATCGAGGCGGTGATCCGACGAAGGAGATCCAGGGCGTGACCTTCACCCTGGAGGGGCATACGTTCAAGGCCTCGCAGGTGGACCGGAAGTTCAGCTACGGCCGCCTGACGCAACGGATCGAGCAGAACCGCTTCCGGCAGGCGATGATCGAGCGGGTCCGCAACTACACAGACGAACAACGTCCGCAGATCACGACTATTCTGCAAAAGCTGGAGACGGAGAAGCAACGGCATCAGCAACCAAAGACGCCGCATCGGAATCTGTCGATTGGAGGCAAGCCCTTGACCAAGGAGCAGGTCGAAATGCTCCGTGAGGGAGAGCCGATCTTCGTGCGGGGAACGCAATCGGAGGGTTATGTGGTGATGGATGACCGACTGCAGATGGCGTGGGTCTATCGGGACGATCCGCGAGACTGGGTGGAGTACGGGAAATACACGATGCGACGCATGGACCGGGACCGGATCGAAGCGGGATATGTCGTGCGGACGCTGGTGAAATGGTGGGGAGGCACGACGGCACGTCCCTACCTGTGGAAGGAGAAGGCATCGGATACGACCTACCGGGAGAGTTGGGACGATCCCCGCGAACCACGCCCTACCCAAACCGAACGACAGCAGGACCGGCCACGCCGCTTTATCACCCCGAAGAAGAAATCGCGCGGACCGAGCCGGTAACGAAATTTTGTCGAAAGACCGTGTGCGCCAACTGGAATTAAAAGCCTATCTTTATAGGACAATAACCCGACGAGCGTATGAAAGAGAAATCCGAGAATTATCGCCGCTTTTTTGCTGTCAAGAATGCTTGCCGGAAGATTGGACCGTCAAGCCCTCAATATAAATTACGAGAACTCACGGAGGAGGATATTCCCGACCTGCAAATCTTGTTTCAGGAGACGGTTCTTCATGTAAATGCGCGAGACTACACCCGCGAAGAGGTGGAGGACTGGGCTTCGTGTGGGGATAGCGTGGAGCATATGAAAGACCTATTGGCTCGCAATGACTACGTAGCTGCACTGAACGAACGGGACGAGATCATCGGCTTCTCGTCGATGAATGCCGAAGGCTATCTGCATTCGCTCTTCGTGCACAAGGATTATCAGCGGGCCGGCATCGGGAGTCTGCTGCTTTCGGCCGTGGAAAAGAGAGCCCGGGAATATGGCGTCACGGAAATCACCTCGGAGGTGAGCCTGACGGCCCGCCCTTTCTTCGAGAAAAATGGTTACGAGGTGATGAAGGTTCAGAAACGCCGGGCAAATCGGTTGGAACTGACTAATTTTGTGATGCGAAAGCGTCTCAAAGACTGACACAGTCATCCCTTTCCACCCGTTCGCAAAGATCCGACTTGCCGGCATCGGCCGCAAGGCTATACAGAGCGTCCCACGGGGACGGCCTTGCATCCGCCCCCGCCAAGTCCGGGCTGATCGCTATCGGGTGGAAAGGGATGGCGGAGTGGAGAAAATTACATAAAATAGCGATTGGACTCAAAGAATTTGTGGTAGGTTCATCTTTATATCGCGGATTTTTTCATATCTTTATGGAAAATATCATGCGATTAGTATGACACAACACATGAATCGGATAAAAGAGGTCCTTGAAGAAAAGGGAATTAAACAAACATGGTTAGCCGAAAAACTCGGTAAGAGTTTTAGTATTGTCAATGCCTATGTATGCAATCGACGTCAGCCAAGTCTCGAACAACTTTTCGAGATAGCACGCATCCTTCAAGTTGATCCCAAAGATTTAATAGACAGCAAAGATTTATAGCTATGGCAAAAGAAGCAAAAGCAAGAATAAAAATAAATAAGTTACTCGAAGATTCAGGATGGCAATTGCTTGATTCACCTGAAAAGAAAGCCAATGTGCTATTTGAAAACAATGTAAAAATCACAAAAGAATCGTTCGATGCACTTGGTGAAAATTTTGAGAGAACCGTTAATGGGTTCATTGACTTTTTATTACTCGATGATAAAGGATTTCCATTAGTTGTCCTTGAAGCAAAATCTGATGATAAAAATCCATTAATAGGGAAAGAACAAGCTCGTCGATATGCCAAAAGTATGAATTGTCGGTTCATTATTTTATCAAATGGAGACCTGCATTATTTTTGGGATATGGAAAATGGAAATCCAACCATTATAACCACATTACCAACTCCCGAATCGTTTAAACAGTATAAGAGTTTTGTTCCCAACAAACAGAGATTAATAGATGAAATTTGTGGTAATGATTATATTGCCTTAACTCAAGATCCGTCCTATAACCTTAATCCGGAATATATCAATCCGTTGACCAGAGGTGAGTATTTTGAGCGGACAGGGGTAAGGATCATGCGACCGTACCAAGTAAAAGCGCTACAGTCTATACAAAGAGCCGTAAAGGATGGAGCCATTCGATTTTTATTTGAAATGGCGACAGGTACGGGAAAAACTTTAACCTCTGCGGCCGTTATTAAGCTGTTCTTAAGGACCGGGAATGCACGACGTGTTCTCTTTTTGGTTGATCGTCTTGAATTGGAGGATCAAGCCCAAAAAGATATGGTAGCTTACTTATCAAAAGATTATAAATCGGTTATTTATAAGGAAAATAAAGAGGATTGGCGCAAAGCTGAGATTGTCATAACAACAGTTCAATCCTTGTTATTCAACAATAAGTATAAGAAATTTTTCTCTCCAACTGATTTTGATTTAGTGATTTCTGATGAAGCACATCGTTCTATCGGCGGGAATGCCAGATCAGTATTCGAATATTTTGTAGGTTATAAATTAGGGCTTACAGCAACACCTAAGGACTACCTAAAAAAAGCGAATGAAGGTGAACAACGAGAGTATGAAAGACGTTTGTTGCTCGATACTTATCGCACCTTTGGGTGTGAAAGCGGAGAACCGACATTTCGTTATTCGCTACTTGATGGAGTTCGCGATAATTTTCTCGTAAATCCCACTGTAATTGACGCTCGTACAGAAATAACCACACAGCTGCTGTCGGATGAAGGTTATTCTGCCGTGGATATAACTGATGACGGAGAAGATGCGGAAGAAATATTCAGAGGTCGAGATTTCGAAAAACGCTTTTTCTCAGACAGTACCAATCGTGTATTCTGCGAAACATTCATGAATAATGCGATGCACGATCCCATTACAAATGAGATTGGAAAAACAATTGTGTTTGCAGTTAGTCAAAATCATGCGGCTAAACTTACTCAGATTCTAAATGAAATAGCCCACCGGATGTATCCTGGGTTATATAATTCGGACTTTGCTGTGCAAGTTACATCCTTGATTTCTGATGCTAAAAGCATGACTATTGATTTTAGGAATAATAAACTTAATGGGTACAGCCGCGCAAGTGACATATATCGCACTAGCAAAACACGAGTTTGTGTTACTGTAGGAATGATGACCACCGGCTATGATTGTTCCGACGTCTTGAACTTATGTCTTATGCGGCCTATTTTCTCTCCAACTGATTTTGTACAGATTAAAGGGAGAGGTACACGTAAATTCAATTTTTCCCAATGCATTGTTGGAGACAAGGAGTTGAAAGCCCAATATGCCAAATGTGAAAAAACGCATTTTAAGCTTTTTGATTTTTTTGCCAATTGCGAGTATTTTGAGGAGAAATTTAACTATGATGAAGTTCTAAAACTTCCTCAGATCTCTCATGTGGCAGATTCACCAGACTCCACTCCAAATCCTGGATTAGATAAATATGAACATACAGGGACAGATTCTGTTTCGCTCCTGACCGAGACAAAAATCGGATTGGAGGGAATGCGAATTGATCGGATGTTTTTCAAAAAATTTGAGGAGAACATCAAAGATGATGAATTCGTTAAATCGGCTGTAGATGCCCGGAACTGGGATGCTGCAGAAAATTATGTGCGCAAAGAGAAGTTTGACAAACCAGATGATTATATTAATTTGGAGAAGATAAAACGGAGTTTGAGTATCGATCGTCGAATTTCGGTTCGTGAAGTTCTCGAATATATTTTTGGCTTAATCCCTAAAATCAAGATGAAAGATGAAATATTGGAGGATGAGTTTGAGCAATTTATCGATGACAACAAGAGCCGTTTCACTGAAGATGTAGATATCGCAGCCATGCGCTACTATTTTAAGGCATATATCTGTGATTCCAAGGTGCGAGAAGCCATAGATAAGAAACAATATGGAGAACTCAATGTGCTTTCTTCATTTACGATGGCCGATTTTAAAGCCGTACCCAACGGCTGGAAACAGTGGATTCCGGAATACATCAAGAATTATGTTTCGATGAACCGATTTATGTAATGAATAATTAAAATTGAGAAATATATGTTGGATGCAGTAACAAAACGTCGTATTGACGACGCCAGAGATATATTGGTTGGAAAGATTCCCGATCCTAAAAGCCAAGTCGAGCAAATCACAATCGCCTTGATTTATAAATTCATGGACGACATGGATGCTGAAAGCGAGGAGCTGGGAGGTGAGGCCAAGTTTTTTTCGGGTGAATATCAGAAATATAGCTGGAGGAGGGTTTTCGATAAAACCCGAGGCGGTCAGGAAATTTTGCTTGACTACCGGGAAGCATTGCAAAAATTGAGCGAGAATCCTACTCTTCCTCAGATTTTTCACACCATTTTCCGCCAAGCCTATTTACCTTATAATGATCCGGAGACACTGAAAAGTTTTCTGAAAATCATTGATCAATTTGAATACGATCATAGTGAAAGATTGGGCGACGCCTTCGAGTATTTGCTAAGTGTCCTTGGCAGTCAAGGTGACGCCGGACAATTCCGTACTCCGCGGCATATCATAGACTTTATGGTCGATATTGTTGAGCCTAAAATCGGCGAGACCATCCTTGACCCAGCCTGTGGTACTGCCGGGTTCTTAATTTCAGCTTATAAATATATTTTGCGGCATAATTCGAGCGAAGGGAAAAGTAACGGAGATTTGCTTACTCTCGACCAGCGCAAGCAATTGGCTCAAAATATATGTGGTTATGACATTTCTCCTGATATGGTGCGTCTGTCATTGGTCAATATGTATTTGCATCGTATTACGGAACCACGCATTGCCGAATATGATACCCTGACCAGTGATGCAAAATGGAATGAATATTTCGATGTCATTCTTGCAAATCCTCCCTTTATGTCTCCTAAAGGTGGTATAAAACCTCATGCTCGTTTTTCAATCCAAAGCAAACGGAGTGAGGCGTTATTTGTAGATTATATTATTGAGCATCTTACCAAAACAGGCCGAGGGGCGGTAATTGTGCCCGAGGGTGTGATATTCAAAACCGACTCCGCTTTTGTCAAATTGCGCAAGATGCTTATCAATGACAATTATCTTTATGGTGTTATTTCTTTACCGCAAGGGGTTTTCAATCCTTACAGCGGCGTAAAGACATCTATTCTGCTATTCGACAAAGTAATAGCCAAACTTACCCATAAAATCCTTTTTGCAAAGGTCGAAAATGACGGCTTCTCATTAGGTGCACAACGACGCCCTATTGAAGGAAGTCAGCTCGAAAGTATTGCGTCTGCCATCAAAGACATCAGAATTAAAATACACCGGAACGAGGAATGTGTAAGTAATGCCATTATCACTTTGGTTGAGAAAAATAAAATCATCGAAACGCCTGATCATATTTTAAGTAGTGACAAATATATCGAGAAGAATGATATAGTTTCAACATATAAACTTGTAAATATAAATGATGTCTGTGAATTAAAAAGAGGTGAACCTTTATCATCAAAACAGTTTATTGCGGGAAATATCCCTGTTATTGCAGGTGGGCAAACTCAGGCAGGGTATCATAATACAAGTAATAGACCATCGAATTCAATTACAGTGAGTTGTTCTGGTGCATATGCAGGCTATGTTTCCTTTCATAAGACACCTATATTTGCAACTGATTGTTTTACAATATTTAGTAAATCTGGTGAGATTTTAAATCAGACATATTTATATTACATATTAAAGTACAAACAAGAATTAATATATTCTTTTCAAACGGGCATGGGACAACCTCATGTGTCTCCCAAAGATTTCCAAAAATTTGAAATTCCATTACCTTTGATAGGTGAGCAACAGGCGATTGTGGCAGAATTAGATACTTGTCAAAAAATTATAGATGCCGCAAAAACCATTGTAGACAATTATAAACCGCAGATAGACATTGATCCGAATTGGCCGATGGCGGCTTTAGGGGATATTTGTGATATCAGACCGGGAGGTACTCCATCGCGAGATAATCCAGCTTATTGGAATGGCAATATTCCGTGGGTTGGATCAGGTGTTTGCAAAGATAAGCCCATATCAGCTGCAGATGAATATATAACAGAACAAGGCTTCAATAATTCAAATGCGAAATTATTTAAAGTCGGTACAACTCTTATTGCACTTGTAGGCGCCACGATTGGAAAAACGGCATATTTGGAATTTGAAACAACAACCAACCAAAATATTGCAGGATTGTACCCTAAAGATGAAAATGCGGTATTAACTAAGTTTTTATTTTATGCTGCGCAATTATTATATCCTGAATTTATCAAACTTGGAGATGGTAAATTCAGAATGGCAAATTTGTCCTTTGTCAAAGGACTCAAGGTTGTGCTTCCAAACCCTGATATACAAAAAGAAATTGTGGATCAACTTGACCGTGAGCAGAAATATGTTGATAGCGTAAAAGAATTAATCAATGTATTTACGGAAAAGATGAATAAACGCATTGCAAGAATCTGGAACGAATAACAATTATGGCAAAGAGGAAATCTAAACAGAGTACAGCAAGCCCTCAGGGAACAGATAGATCCAATTTGGGAAGTCAACCTCAGTCAATACCTGTCAATTTTCCACCCGAACAGAATGATGCAGAAGGGAGGTTTGAGAAATTTGTAAATCGGCATCATTCTTTGTGCTTTTGTATTGTGATGGCTATTATTATTGTTACATATGGAGTCTTTCTTGGAATCGCAAATTCAAACCTAAAGGGATCTCAAGAAAGAATTGTAAATAGTTATGACCAGATTCAAAAGCAATCGGCAAACAATATCCATGCTTTTATCGAACAATCTGCAGCTCATCGGAAGGAATTACAGTCCTGCCTGGATAAACAAATGATGTGTTTGAGTAATGCATGTTACTCAAAAGATTCATTATCTGCAGAAAAGATATTTACAAAGTTATATGCTGATATAGAATATCTGCGAGAACAGAATGAATGTATAACAAGAATCGCTTCTGACACACTTTCTCTACAATATAGAGATATGATATCTTCTGTCATGTCGGAGAAAATGCTGGAATTGCATCTAAACAAGATTGAGCATGAGTATACCAACATTACAGTGTGGGCTTCAGTTCTGACAATTATATTCCTTGTGTTCAGCTTCTTTTCTTTATTTAAGATTGAACAGTCCAGAAAGGAAATTGAAGACCTAAGAAAAAAAGGGAAAGAAGATATAGACGGAACCATTGCTAATGCGACAAACATTTTTAATGGATTAAGAAATCAAACTAACAGCACAATAGATTCCTACAAGGAGACTATTGAAAATATTATAACAGAATATCAGAGTAAATTGGATGCAATTAACAAGAAGAAGGAAGGTGATGAATAGATTATATTATAGCAATAGCGCATTAAATTCTTTGAATCTAGCCAGAACTTATAAAAATGAGTTAATGAGTCTAGACAGAAATTTATCGGCTCTCCAAGCGGAAATCTTTATGCTGAAATTAAAGAATGAATTAAATTTAAAATTACAACTTGCGCAATATGAAGAGCAAAATATAAACAATCAACGAAAAGCAAAGATAGGTGCTATTGCAAATGAGATTTATTTAGCAATAACTAATGCAGTCAATGCATTAAAGATTAGCATCGCTAGTAAAAATAATGCAATGGTAATGCTTGATGATAATCTTATCCAGAATATTGCAAGTTTTATAAATGAGTATTATAAATCCAGCGAAATAAAAGAGCAGATTAGAAACAAACTAATATTCTCAAGCATATCATGGGAATTAAACCAGATTCCCATGTCTTTATACCTGCCCGGATTATCAAATCTTAGAGTAGCATTAATGTAGAAGAAATGGAAGAAGCCCCTAGAATATTTTCATATCTACCTCTCCATTATAAAAGTGCTGAGGAGACAGAATATGTCCAATATCTTTGGAAAGCATTTGAGAGTAACTATCAAAACGAACAATATCAGTTCGCCTTTATGGGTTATCACATGCTTTTCATGTGTTTTGTCTATTTCACAATATGGAAACTTAAAAGTATCCATCCAGAAGATTTTGAGAAAATTTCATATGGCTTCGAAAAATGTCTTGGCACTGCTACATCACCTTTTGGTTTTTCCGAAGAACAGGAAAGCCGAATTTTGCAAATATTCAGATTTTGGGGATTAACTGAACGAATAGGGGAATATAAAAAGCTTGTCAAAGATCGGAATAACATAGCCCACTCAAATGGAAACATTTTTTATAAAGAGCAATATTCGGTTGATGCTCGAATATCAGATGTTTTGAAATTCTTAGAAGAAATACATCAAAAAACGAAGGATTCCATAGAACAAGCTTATAAAGACTTTTTAATTGAAAATTATTCTGTTGAAGATAGTCCCTACTCTTCTGTCGAAGAAATGCTCTCCGAAGAATTTATGCGTAGATACTACATTTCAGAGGCTGATATGAGAATTTGCTATCACAGTAATCTCGCAAGTTTATCAGGGAATGAAAATTATGAGCCAATAATAAACCTGCATTCAGAAATATCAAGATTGTCTCAAGATGAGGAATAATCATCCGATGTGTGAATGTCCAATTTTGGAGGTTGGGTATTGAAATAAAATCACTATCTTTGTCAAAAGCATTGGGATGCAAACGAGTGCATGATGACCGCATCGCGGGAGTGACCTTTGAGGAAAATGCTTCGCGTAATGCGCTGATTGTGAACGAGGAATATGCTTGGGTCGGAAATCCGTTTTCCGCTCTAAAAATCAGCAACTTACAGAAATGAGGTTGCTGATTTTTTGTTTACATAGGGTAGAAAAAGAGGGCTGAAACAGCCTTTTCACGGCCTTGCCTCTCCATTAAACTCTCCATTGGAAATGTGTTTTTCCTCCTGCATCTAATGATGCAAAACAATGACTTTCAGAGTAATACTCCGCAAGGACGTAATCTACAAGAACAACACCAGCCCTTTATGCCTGCTTTTCTTCCATGATAACCGCAAGAAATCGGTCGGTTTGGGTGTTTCCGTAGTCCGTTCCTGCTGGGATGCACAAGCACAAAAGGTAACGGACGACTGCCCTGACAGGGACGATATTCAGTTTCAGATAACAGCCAAAATCAAAGAGTACGAGAAGAAGATTAAGAAACTGGAAGCCCTCGAAATCCCTGTAACCTTTGAAGCGCTGTTTGAGACCATTGGTAAGCGTATGGATTGTACGGTAGGCTATTATTTCAGACAGATAATCGACAGATTGGAAAAGGTCGAAAAGTATGGTTCCGCCAGCAAACACAAGGTAACACTTGCCCTTATGTCGCAATTCTGCTCGGTCAATATGCGTTTTGATGAATTGGATTTGACGTATTTAAGGGAGTTTGAAATCTTCTTGAGTCAAAAGGGTAATGTAAACAACAGTTGCAATTATGCAGCATTCCAATACTGCCGGTTGTATCTTATTGAAATTCTACATCAAACCACAACTAGAGGATCCGCTTTCGAGCCTTCGCCTGAGTTGTATCTTATTGAAATTCTACATCAAACCACAACATTTCTTCAAATGCTTCGTCGCTGTATGTGTTGTATCTTATTGAAATTCTACATCAAACCACAACTCTGGCCGAGGGCAAGATACTCGAAGCAGAGTTGTATCTTATTGAAATTCTACATCAAACCACAACAAAACGAATATAAGCTTCCGCTTCCACAAGTTGTATCTTATTGAAATTCTACATCAAACCACAACTCTCGGGCTTTTCCCAATTCGCTAATGTCGTTGTATCTTATTGAAATTCTACATCAAACCACAACTTTGTCGGCGCTATCTGCATAACATCGGGGTTGTATCTTATTGAAATTCTACATCAAACCACAACTGTGGATAGGCACCATCTTGCGCCTGGAACGTTGTATCTTATTGAAATTCTACATCAAACCACAACAATGATCTTGGCAGCTTCGGGATCGAGGAGTTGTATCTTATTGAAATTCTACATCAAACCACAACTATTCTTGCCATATCATAGCCATATTTGCGTTGTATCTTATTGAAATTCTACATCAAACCACAACCACGGTCCAGCACTTCCTGAACCAGTTCTTGTTGTATCTTATTGAAATTCTACATCAAACCACAACACGAACCCCACGTCGGAGATCACGCCCAGCAGTTGTATCTTATTGAAATTCTACATCAAACCACAACACTGCTTCGATCGGTTTTTTTTCTTCCGTGTTGTATCTTATTGAAATTCTACATCAAACCACAACTGACGGTTGCGCATTGATCGACTGGAAGCAGTTGTATCTTATTGAAATTCTACATCAAACCACAACGTTGGGCCTCATATTGATTGATAAAGTGTTACTTACGGGCTGTCTGCCACTATAAAAA
>ERZ839767.3042-NODE-3042-length-20102-cov-12.710081_pt1 | contig 20102 bp, 19 predicted proteins | sample MGYA00519879_ERZ839767 | MGnify/ENA primary metagenome ERZ839767 (study PRJEB31850, sample SAMEA3708852) | human gut metagenome | biome: human gut; feature: human-associated habitat; material: faeces | place: China | collected 2014 ...
AAACCGGCGTGACGGCTGCTTATGGGGACAAGCTGATTACGCTGTCCACCTGCGACGATTCTGGCAAAAGCAGCAGGGTGGTCGTTGTGGCAAAGCGTATAACCGAACCGAGGTGAGAGCATGAGAACGCCAAAAGAAAATAAACAAATCCTCCGCGCCCGCACCCCCAAAAGTACGGCGGGGACGATACCAAAGGCCGCCCTAAAAGCGGCGTGGATATAAGGGCTGTCACAAACGATAGGAACTATTGGTCTTTGTTGACAAGAGTGTTCATTTGCTTTATCTTCCGTTTCCAGAGCAAGTACTGTGAAAGCCAAACGACAACGAATATTGCAACGAATATTGCCACATAGGAGAGAACGCCGAGGGCAGTATGCTTCATCCAATTAGTAAAATAGGCAATCGGCAGCATAATAACGCTGATAATCATAAAGTAAATACCACTTTGCTTTGCAAGACTCCACGAATCAAGTTCCCAAATAATCGATGCCGCTGCAAAACCAGCGCCCATAATGGCACACAGAACGGTTTGCAAGATGACTGCATTCAGTTCGTTTCCGGTTACGTCTATAAGTTCAGGTGTAACGGGGTAAAAGGAGCCATTCCCAATGCAGATGGAAATAATCAGAGTAATCACAAATCCAATGGCAATACCCGTAGGCAAGCCAAATAACCCACGCATTAAAATTTTCTTTTTCATTTTCCACCTCATAACCCTAACAGTTGTTTGATTTTTGCAACATATCGCCTTGAAACATAAGTAACGGTTCCGTTCGAGAGAGAAACGCAAATCGTTCCCACAAAGCTCAAATCAAAACCCTTGACCTTTTTCAAATTGACGATTTCGCCGTTTGATATGCGCACAAAGGAACATTTTGCAAGGCGTTGCTCTGCCTCGTATAGCCGCAGTCGGAGAAGAAACGTACTGCTTTCCGTCTCGGCATAGACCTTGCCCTCCGATGCATAGACCCGATAGATTTGGGTTGGATCAAGCATTGTTGCTTGATCATCTTTGAAGGCTGCAATCATCTGGGACTGCTCACTTGAAAGCCTTTTTACTATTTCGTTGACTTCTTCAGTCACTTTGCTTGTAACAACGATAATCTTCGTTTCCGTGCATCCTTCGTCAATTTTGATTTCAATCTTCATCCGATTACCTCCTTTCCACGGCTATATTATAAGAAATCGGGGAGAATATTTCTATTGTTTCACGATAAGTGGTAGTTATTTGCTCATAGGTGGTAGATTAAAGCAAAGAATATAGCAAGCAACAAACATTTTCAGAGGTGCTGATATATAAATTCATGGGCGAAACCTCATGTTTCAAGGTTATAGCCTTATTATAGCGATATCCTTTCATAATTGCAAAGAAAATGCTGTATCGTCCAGAATCGGAAGATACAGCATTTTCTTTTTATATGTAATGGCCCTTTAGCCCAATTTGTTGTCTGGCCTTGACCGAGCGATTGCTCTGGCATGGTCTAAGGCGCAGTGGTGTGCGGGATGCTTCCCGCGTTTGTTTTGATTACGAGACTTATTATAGCGGCGACTTGTGTGCAGAATTTAAAAGCCGTTTGAACGATTTTGAAATTTCTTTTGAAAAATTTATGACAGAGGTGATGCCATGAAAGATATTAAAGAAAAGCCAACTGGGCGGGTGCTGAAAAGCAATGTGACCGGGAAGATTCCAAAGGCGGCGCTGAAAAAGGCATGGACAGAAGCAAAGGAGAAAAGCAGAACTAAGCTGAGGAAAAGCACCGCCGCACAGGGGGAGAGCGATTATACCACAGCCCAAGATACTGGCGCAGTGCTGACAGATACATCCTATTCGTCTATCAAGCAAAACACCGATTTCACCGTACAGCAGGGGCGCAAGATTGCCCGCAAGCAGATTCAAAAATATCGGGAGCGCCGTGCCGCAGAGCAAGTCGAAACCACCCACGCCCACGCCGCTGGTGAGTGCGGTGTCAGCCCGAAACAAGCCGAATGTGGCACGCTGCCCGATTCGGCGCAACGCCCGCGCCGTGGGGCGGATTTGCCCCGGCAGCGAGCAAAAGAAAAAGCCATCACCGCCAAGACCGCACCACGAGATATTCGTGGTGTGACCCAAGGACAGCGCCAACTGCGAACCGCCGCAAATGAAACTGTGCGGAGCATAACAACCCAAGCACAAATGCAGACCCGTACCCGTCAAGTGCAGCTTGCTATCCAGAAAGCCACCAGCAGCACCCGCAAGACGGCTGTGGCGGTGCGCTCGGCAATACGGCATTTCCTTGTCGGCCTGCACAGTCTTGTCGCGGCCATTGCTGCAGGGATTAGCGTGGCACTCAGCATTATTATTGTCATCAGCCTTGTGGCCTTTGTGTCCGGCTCGGCCTATGGCATCTTTTTTGCCGCCAATGCGCCCAACGCCGACACAATTACCGTGCAACAGGCAGTGGAAACACTGACAGCAGAATACCGCGACAGGCTGGAAGAAATCTCTGATACTGTACAACATGACCGCCAAGACATTACGGCCAACGATGATGTATACTACATCCGCTGGCAGGATGTCCTGGCGGTCTTTTCTTCGTATGTATCAGGAAATGAACAAGGCGCACCTGTTGCGGCGCTGACAGAGGAACAGGTGGATAAACTGCGGGAAACTATGTGGGCAATGAACGCAGTGGACTACGCTACCCGTGCGGAAACCGCTGTTATAGAAACTACTGACGAGGATGGCAATCCTACCACCACGGAGATAACCGAAACCGTCCTCGTAATCGAACTGACCCACAAAACACCCGACGAGATGGCGGCAGATTATCATTTCACCACCCGCCAGAACTCCTATCTGCAACTCCTGCAAGACCCGCAGTATGAGGAACTGTGGACAGAATTGCTCGGCGGCTTTGAGCAGGGCGGGGGAGGAGTCATGTCTCCTGATGGTACACGCGCCCCGACAGGCACACTGCAATGGCCGCTCCCCGTTGCGGGTACGATTACCTCGCAATTCGGACACCGGGTAGACCCCATCACCGGTGCGGTTAGCTCCCATACCGGCACCGACATTGCCTGCGCCGAGGGTACGCCAATCCTCGCCGCCGCAGATGGAACCGTCACCGTTGCCAACGGTCTTGACAGCTGGGGCGGCAGCTACGGCTATTACATCCAAATCGACCACGGCGGCGGGCTTGAAACGCTGTATGCACACTGTTCGTCCATCTGCGTCACCACCGGTCAGCAGCTGCAGGCGGGGCAGGTCATCGGCTATGTGGGTCACACCGGGCGGGTTACGGGTAATCATCTACATCTGGAAGTTCGCGTCGACAGAAGTAGAAAAGACGCTATGTCGTTCTTTAACATGTATAATGAAGGGTAAAAAATGCAAACGGGAATCCTCCATTTTTATAATGGAGGATTCCCGTTTACTAAAAACTACACTATACTAATCAATAGTATAATACCACAAGAGTCGACAACTTACAACATATCCTGTCGCATTTATTTCTACTGCAACTGTTTTTCGGCACATTGCCCCAGATACACCACTTTGTTATTGGCGTAGTTGTCGGATATTGTATGCGGTCGGGGTACACACAGCCCATCATGGGTCAGAAAAGGGGTAAAAATTTATTATGGCAAGACGAGGAGAGAATATCCGGAAGCGCAAAGATGGTCGCTGGGAGGGTCGGTATATCTGTGGTCGGAAGGAGAACAACAAGGCTATCTGGGGATATATTTACGGACACACCTACGCTGCCGTCAAGCAGGAGCTTTCCCGGAAAAAGACGCAGTATGCTTACTGTACGTTGACTGCGGAGGCTGCATCCTTTAGCGATTTGGCGGACAGATGGTTTTGTTCTGTGCAGGCAAGTGTAAAGGCATCGACTGCTGCGCACTATCGCTATACGCTGGATCGTTATATTCTTCCCGTGCTGGGCAGTTTTTCCGTCCGGCAGCTGACCGAGACGAAAGTCGAGGTCTCCTTGCAGGAAATCGTATCTGCATCCCAAAAGCGTCACAAACCACTGGGCTACACAACGGCTCGTGAGTGCTTGACGCTGGTGCGTCGCATTTGCCGGTACGGCTGCCATCTGCACGTTATGCCGCCGCTGTACATCGAGTTTCAGCTTTCCAACCAGCCCATGCGGCAGGAACTCGTAATCAATGCCAAAGATCAATGCGCTATCGAAAACTATGTTGTATGCAACCCCACCCCTAGAAAGGTGGGGCTTCTTTTTATGTTGGAATTAGGGCTGCGTATCGGCGAGGTGTGCGGTCTGAAATGGTCTGACATTGATACGAAAAGCAAAATTTTGACTGTACAGCGTACAGTAAGCCGTATCTATCTGGGCAAGAATAATACAAGAGTCGAAATATCTACCCCAAAAACACGCAGTTCCGCACGGCAACTGCCGATTCCGGAAAAACTTTTTCCGATGCTGCGTCAATTAAAAAAACTGTATGCCGACGACACATGGTTTTTATCCGGAAACAGCCGCAAGCCTGTTGAACCCCGCTGTTATCGCACCAGTGTAAAGCGCTATCTGCGGCAGGCAGCAGTACAGGTCGTGCGCCCGCATATCCTGCGGCACAGCTTTGCGACCACTTGCCTGCGCGCGGGGTGCGACGTGAAAACAATCAGTACACTGTTAGGCCATGCCAGTGCCTCCACCACACTTAAACGCTATGTACATACGGACTGGCCGCACCTCGTCCATGAGGTCAACCGGATATTTGCAATTTCTGCCAGAAGGAGTCGATAAAGGGGCAAAAGTGTTTGAAAAACTGCGAAGCATCGTCTGAACTTTCTGTAGGGTACTCCATTATAAAAATGGAGTACCTTTCGGGAAGGGGAGATACAGGATGGCGGTGCAGTTGTTTGAACACAATGCAAAAGCCTACCAAGCGGCAGTCAAAATGATGCAGCAATACGGTAAGGCCGCCATCGTTCACCCCACAGGAACCGGAAAAAGCTATATCGCCTTTAAGCTGATCCAGGATCACCCCGATGCCGTAATTGTGTGGCTTTCCCCAAGTGAGTATATTTTTAAGACCCAGCGTGAAAGCCTGCTGCGGCAAGACCCTGATTTTCCGCTGCAAAATGTCCGCTTTTACACCTACGCCAAGCTGATGTGCTGCACCCCCGCGCAGCTGCAGGAAATCGCTGCGCAGGACCCCGCTTATATTCTGCTCGATGAGTTCCACCGTGCCGGTGCCGAGTATTGGGGCGACAGCACGCAAAGGTTGTTGGCGCTGTGTCCGCAGGCAAAGCTGCTGGGTCTGACTGCCACCAACGTGCGGTATCTGGATAACAACCGCGATATGGCCGAGGAGCTGTTTGATGGTCATGTTGCTTCCGAAATGTCCCTGGGCGAAACCATCGTCCGGGGTATTTTGCCTGCCCCGAAGTATGTAACCACCGTGTTCAAGTATCAGCAAGATTTAGCGCGGTATCAAAATCGTGTAAATAATCTGCGCAGCCCCAGTATTCAGGACGTGAACCAGAAATATCTGGACGCCCTAAAGCGCGCCCTGGAGCAGGCAGACGGACTGGACAAGGTTTTTGCCCGTCACATCGCAAACAAAAGCGGCAAGTACATCGTGTTTTGCTCCGGCAAGGAACACATGGACGAGATGATTTCCCATGTGCCGCAGTGGTTTGCCGCCATTGACCCCGCGCCGACTGTTTATCGGGCTTTGTCCGAGGACCCATCCACCGACAAAGCCTTTGCTGACTTTAAGGCGGACAGCAGCGACCACCTCAAGCTGCTGTTCTGCATTGATATGCTCAACGAGGGCGTACACGTTGCGGGCATTTCCGGCGTGATTTTGTTCCGCCCGACCGTCTCGCCCATCATCTATAAGCAACAGATCGGGCGCGCCCTGACGGCAGGGGACAGCGTTACACCGCTGATTTTGGATGTGGTCAACAACTTCGAGGGACTGTCCAGCATCAGCGGCTTGCAGGACGAAATGACCGCCGCCGTGCAGCGCCTGTACGCCAACGGCGAGGGAGACAAGGTCGTCACCGACCACTTTGAGGTCGTGGAGCAGGTGCATGACTGCCGCGTTCTGTTTGAGCAGCTGCAAAGCAGCTTGTCCTCAACGTGGGATCACTACTTCTCCGAGGCAAGCATCTACTACGCCCAAAACGGCAATCTGGATATTCCCAGACGGTACAAAACGCCGATGGGGCTGAGCCTTGGCGCGTGGCTGCAATTGCAGCGGCAAATTCGCAGCGGTACTTGCGGTGGTCGCTTGACTCAACAGCAAATTGAACGACTGGACAGCATCGGTATGCGCTGGGACAAGTACAGCGACCTAGCTTGGACAAAAGGCTATGAAGAAGCCGAACAATACTATGCGAAGCACCGGAATCTTATGGTTCCCGCAAACTGGAAAACAGCGGATGGGTATCCACTGGGAAGATGGATTTCCAACAAGCGCACTGAAAAGCTCGCGGGTCGTCTGGACGAAGAGAAAATCACCAGTCTTGAACAAGTCGGCATGGTTTGGGATGCTTTCAGCGAAAAGTGGGAGCGCGGCTTTGCGGCAGCTGCCCAATATTACGCCGAACACGGCAATCTGATCATGCCTGTGACCTACACAACCAAAGACGGTCTGCGCCTTGGCGTATGGGTAAGAAATCAGAAGAAAACCTATGCAAATGGCACGCTGCAACAGGAAAAAGCTGTGCGGCTGGAAGGCATCGGAATCCGGTGGGAACAGAATAATTATGACTTCCAGTGGAGCGAAGCTTATGCGGCAGCCAAGCTGTATTTTGAGGAATACGGAAATTTGAATGTTCCCATCGCTTATACCACGGCAGACGGCGTTGCCCTCGGCAAGTGGGTGGCACGCCAGCAGTATGCACGCAACAATCCGGGCAAGAGCAACTGCAAGCTCACGCCGGAGCGCGTGACGCTGCTGGATAAAATCGGTATGCAGTGGGAAAAGCCGAACGCATGGCAGCATCGGTACGAACTCGCACAGGAATATCTGCAGGAACATGGCAACCTATTGATTCCTGCTAAATATAAAACAGATGACGGTATCTGGCTGGGGCGCTGGCTCTATGAGCAAAAGGTACTGCTGCGCAAGCAGTCACCGAAACTGAATGCGGAACAGATAGATAAATTGCGGAAACTGCTGGACGAGGAACCGGCAGAAAAAGTAGGGTAAGGCTTAAGGAGAAATCATGACTAGGTTTAAGCACGATTTGATTTTGCGGATCATAAAAATCATGGATGCGGTTTTGATGACCGTTCCGTTTGCGCTGTGCTGGTATTTGTACTATGCAAAGCACATTGCATCGCCATTTTACGCAAAGGGCGATTATCTGGTGGTGGTGCTGTTCTTTGTGTTGTTCATCATCTTTGGGCGCGTATACGATGCCTTTTTGATGTCCATGCAGCGTATTTCCGAGATTGTTTACGCGCAGTTCTTAGCAGCAGCGGTCAGCGATTTCATTATGTACATTGTGATTTGGCTGCTGAGCAAGCACCTGCCCAACATCTTACCGGGCGTTGCGGCGCTGATCGGGCAGGTGGTTTTGGCATCGATCTGGGCATATAACGCGCACCATGCGTATTTCAAGATCTTCCCGCCGCAGGCAACGGCTGTGATTTACGACACCCGCCAAGGCACAGAAAAACTGATTGGCAAGTATGGGCTGGACGCTAAGTACAAGGTTGTGCTTACCGCCACGGCAGATGAATGCATTGCGAACCTTGCCATGCTGGACGGCGTCAGCACGGTATTTATGAGCGGCATTCACAGCCACGACCGCAATGTGATTCTGAAGTACTGCGTGGAAAACAATATCGGAACCTTTGTCATTCCCCGCATTGGCGACACCATTATGTCCGGCGCGTATCCGATGCATATGTTCCACCTGCCTATGCTGAAGGTCGGGCGCTACCATCCGCAGCCGGAGTATTTGTTCATTAAGCGTCTGCTGGACATTGTGATTTCTGCTGTTGCGCTGGTCGTTCTCAGCCCAATCTTCCTTGTCACAGCGATTGCCATCAAAGTAACCGATCACGGACCGGTGTTTTATAAGCAGATTCGCTTGACCAAGGATGGCAAAGAGTTTGGCATTTTGAAATTCCGCAGTATGCGAGTAGACGCGGAAAAGGACGGTGTAGCCCGTTTGTCCAGCGGTGAACACGATGACCGCATCACGCCTGTCGGCAGAGTGATTCGCGCTTGCCGTATTGATGAGCTGCCGCAGCTCCTCAATATATTGCGAGGGGAATTGAGCATCGTCGGTCCCCGCCCCGAACGCCCTGAAATTGCTGCCCAGTACTGTGAGGAAATGCCGGAATTCTCCCTGCGCTTGCAGGCAAAAGCTGGTCTGACCGGCTACGCGCAGATTTACGGCAAGTACAACACGACCCCTTACGACAAGCTGGTTATGGATTTGATGTACATAGCCCACCCCAGCATTGTCGAGGATCTCAAGATCATGTTTGCGACGGTGAAGATCCTGTTTATGCCTGAAAGCACCGAGGGGGTTTCTGAGGGTCAAACCACTGCAATGAGTGGGGAAAAACACTAAATATCGACGATTTCGTACATTTCGAGCTGCTAAAAATTGGAAGAAAATCCAGAGTGGAATCGGGCATAAATGCGGCTCTTACAGTAGCGTCAAGCTGAAAAGTTGGCAAAATGCTCTATATGAAGCTGAAATACTGCATTTAGTAGTGCAAAATGCCGGGAACCCGGGCGTGAAAGAGGGCAAAATGAGGTTGAACTGAGGCGTTTATGCCCCGAAAAAGCGCTTTTATGGATGTGACGGTAGCTCGTGGGTTTATGTCTGATTGCACCGTGAGGGTACTAACGATACTGTGGTGACTTTCACATAGCGATTTCAGGGCTTTACGATGATAACATCATCTGCGATTTCATCCCGGTCTTGGAGATAACAAGTTGGATGTGAGCAAGATGGTGATAAAAACATGGTCGCAGAGATGCTCATTCGTGTGGTGTAATCCGGCATAAGCAGGGGCTACCGTAGCGTAGATGAGTGGAGACTGGAATAAACACATGAGCTAATAATCGAAAGCCTTTGATGCTGTGGCTAATTGACCTTTAAGGTATGGGGCAAGTACGGGAAACCATTAGGTGACTCAAATATTCACTGTCATTTGGAAAGTGACGTAGGTATATAGTAGCATTCTTATAAGAGTATAAGCTGATAACTTAAAAATAGCATTATGACGTAATATTTTCATGACAGCGTGCGTGACAGCGTGCGTGATTGGAGCAGAGTGGGTGATAGGTAGCTGTATGGTTCACATAATTGTGCTGTAATACCAGTGTGTAACTCATGCGGTCAACAGGATTACTAAGAGCTTAAGAAAAAAGAACGGCTCAGACTCTTTGAGATGAGTCTGGGCTATTTTGGTTTGTGGGAGATGGAATTAGAGATGAAAAAGGTACTTCTTGTGACGTTCTCGGACAATGCGGATCATCAGGACACGCTGTTCGGAATGTATGAGGAAATGAGAAAGCGGAGTGACTGGGATGCCTACCTGCTTTGCATTAAGACTCCAAAGGTAGAGCTGCGGCAATCAGATCATACTTGGCTTGTTGACTGCCCGGAACGTCCCGGTGTGACTAAGAAGACTTTCAACCTCCCTTTGCTCCTTTCTATTGTCCATCGTATCCGCAGGGAGCATTTCGATGCCATTTATTTTGAGAGTCTGCACACATGGAACCTACCCATCATGATGATATCCGGCAAGGCGAAGACCTATCAGGTGATTCATGAGGTCATTCCGCACGAAGGCGACAGCCAGGTCAAGATGGTAGATTTGATGAATAAGGCTGTGGTCAAGTTTGCAGATACGATTGTCCTGCGCAACAAAACCTATATTCAAGATATGATCGATCGATATGGTATTAGCGCAGAGCGAGTGAAGTATCTGGAACTGTGGCGGCGTTATCCTGTTTATACCGCACCGGTACATAATGGACGCGCACTGTTCTTTGGAAGAATCAATCCGTATAAGGGTGCAGACAACCTTTTAGAAATTGTTCGCCTGTGTCCTGATATCCAGTTTGATGTGATTGGGCGCGTTGACCCACAGATGCAGGAGGTTGTGAATCAGCTTGCCAAGGAGAAAAATGTAAAGCTGAATAATGACTATGTCACAGACGCAGAGATGCGGGCGGCATTTATCAACTGTGACTGGGCGATTGTTCCTTATAATTCGGCCTCACAGTCGGGCATTATCATCGACGCTTATAAATATAGCCGCCCTGTGATTGCCTTTGAGGTTGGAGCGATTCCAGAGCAGGTCGATGATGGTAAGAGCGGCTACCTTGTAAAAGCTGGCGATAATCAGAAATTTGCAGCCAAGCTGAAAGAGGCGATGCATCTGAGCACGGAGCAGTACGATGCGATGAGCCGCGATGCTTATCAGTATGGCAGCAAGAAGTATGCAACGAGTGGCGCAGTGGAACGGTTTGTGGAACTGCTCAATGACAAGATTTGAGGACGGGTCATGTGGAATAGGTTAAAGAGATATGTGATGTTATTACGCATATTTTTAGCGGTGGGGGGGGACTCACGTGCTGAGTACCTGAAGAAAAAAGGCTATTTCAAGTCCATTGGCAACCATGTGTATTTGCAACCGTGGAACTTTGGAACAGAGCCGCATTTGATCAGCTTTGGAGATAACGTTCATGTGGCAAGTGGGGTTACATTTGTAAACCATGATATTACCTGCATGATGTTCAACTATATGGATAAAGAACATCACTATAGGTTACGCCAAGGTGAGATAACAATTGGGAACAATGTTTTCATTGGCGCGAAAAGCACGGTACTTTATGATGTTACGATTGGTGACAATGTAATTATCGGGGCAGGAAGCCTTGTGAACAAGGACATTCCGAGCGGAACAGTAGCAGCGGGAGTACCCTGCAGAGTGATTGGAAAATTCGAAGATTATCAACAGAAAATGAAAAAGGAAGAATCAGAATGAGCTTTAAGGAAAAAAGTCCTCTTGTAGTTGCATTGTATCTGCCTCAGTACTATGAGACTGAGTATAACAATAAATGGTGGGAAAAAGGATATACGGAATGGGTGGCGTGCAAACGCGCGAAGCCGCTGTACCCGGGACATAACCAGCCGCGTGTACCACTCAATAACAATTACTACGACCTGTCAGTCAAAGAAAATATTCGCTGGCAGATGAATCTTGCAAAAGAATACGGCATCGATGGATTTGCAATTTATCAGTACTATTCCTGTGGCAGTAAATTGCTGGATGTTCCAGTGGAAATGATTCGAGATGATCCTTCGCTTGATTTGCCTTTCTATCTCTACTGGGCAAATGAGTCTTGGCGTAAAACATGGTTTGGACAGGACAATACCGTTGTCTGGGAACAGAAGTATGGTACTGAAAAGGACTGGCGTATTCAATTTGACTATTGCTTAGAGTATTTCAAGGATAAACGCTATATCAAGATTGATGGTAAACCTGTCTATGCAATTTATAACGCCTGGGCAATCCCGGAGCAGGAGAAGTTCCTTTCTCTGTGGGATGAGTGGGCGAAAGAAGCTGGCTTACCGGGAATCTATTTTGTCAAAACAATTGGAAGACATGACGCGGATACGAAGGGAAATTTCTCGGCTACAGTTACAAGAGAACCGAATTATACCTTCGCACACGATGAGAAACTGCTAGAAAAAGTAAAAAGAGTCACGTCATCCCGTGTGATTGATTTTGTGAACCGCAAATTTCTTCTTCCGCGCGGAAAGGGCATCGTTATGACAAAGGCTTCCTACGATGCGCTGTGGGACAGAATCTTAAAACGTGAGAATCAGGATAGCAGTACATTTTTGGGCTGCTTCTGTGATTGGGATAACTCTCCTCGAAAGAGCTATAACTCCATTATTATGCAGGGGGCATCAGCACAGAAATTTAATGCGTACTTCAAGCGGCTTTTGCGGAAAGCACAAAATATTGGTTCTCCGATGATTGTAATCAATGCATGGAACGAATGGGCAGAAGGTGCTTACCTTGAGCCGGATGAGAAAAATGGCTATGCATTCCTTGAAGCAATTAAAGAAGCCAAAGAAAGCAGAGGAATCGAAAAATGATCATCACAAAAACGCCTTTCCGTATGTCTTTTTTTGGTGGCGGTACCGATATGGAGAGCTTCTTTAAAGAGAATGGTGGCGCAGTACTTTCTACCACCTTTGATAAGTACTGCTATGTGAATGTCCGTCATCTTCCCCGGTTCTTTGATTATTCCACGGAGCTGTCCTACTCAAAAACTGAGCGGGTAACAAATATTGATGATATCCAGCATCCTGCTATCCGAAATGCGATGAAGATGCTGGATATGCATGAGATTCGTCTTACATATGAGGCTGATCTCCCGGCACGTTCTGGCCTTGGTACCTCTAGCTCCTTTGCAGTTGGAATGCTGAATGCTTTCTATGCCTTAAAGGGAAAATACGCAGACAAGAAAAAATTGGCTGACGAGGCAATCTATCTGGAACGCAATCTTTGCCAAGAGGCTGGCGGTTGGCAGGATCAGATTGCAGCGTCCTTTGGTGGTTTTAATCGCATTAACTTCAATGCAGATGGTTATGAAGTTCTGCCTATCATTATTTCTCCAGAGCGGAAGAGACAGTTGAACAAGAATTTGATGATGTTCTTTACCGGGTTTACCCGCTTTTCGTCAGATGTGCAGAAAGCAAATGCTGCCGGAAAGCAGGATAAAACCGCACAGCTGAAAGAAATGCTTGCTCTGGTCGATGATGCAGAGCGTGTTCTTACTGATAAAAATGCTGACCTTGATGATTTTGGTCGAATGCTTGACCACACATGGAAGTTGAAACGGCAGACCGGCGCAGCAGTGTCCACAAACAGCATTGATGAGCTTTATGCGAGGGGGATCGCCGCCGGCGCACTGGGCGGTAAATTACTTGGTGCTGGTGGTGGCGGCTTCCTTGTATTTTATGTGCAGCCTGATCGGCAGGACTCTGTCCGGTGGGCGATGCGTGACTTGATGCATATTCCGTTTGAGTTTGAAGATGGCGGTACGCGAGTAATCCATTATACACCAGAGGTGTATGAACCGAAAATGAACTGAGGAAAGAGAAATGAATGAAAGACCGATTTTAAGTATTTTCATTAACCGTGAGTGGTGGGAGACCATTATTTCCGGCGAGTATCAGAACCACTACGAGAAAATGTACAGCAATCGCTAAAGGCCTGGGGAGGAATCGGTATGAAGTTCTTTGTAACAGGCGTTGGCGGTCAGCTGGGACATGATGTAATGAACGAGCTTCTGAAGCGCGGTCATGAAGGCGTTGGCTCTGATATTCAGGAAAATTACAGTGGTATGGCAGACGGTTCCGCAGTGACAAAAGCACCGTATGTTGCCCTGGATATTACGAATAAAGAAGCTGTTGAGAAAGTTATCACAGAAGTAAATCCCGATGCAGTAATCCACTGTGCAGCATGGACCGCTGTTGATATGGCAGAAGATGACGATAAGGTGGCGAAAGTCCGTGCCATCAATGCAGGAGGCACACAGAACATTGCGGATGTCTGTAAGAAACTGGACTGCAAAATGACCTATATCAGCACGGATTACGTGTTCGATGGTCAGGGTACGGAACCTTGGAAACCGGATTGCAAGGACTATAAGCCTTTGAATGTGTACGGTCAGACGAAACTGGAAGGCGAATTAGCTGTCAGCCAGACACTGGAAAAGTATTTCATTGTCCGTATCGCATGGGTATTCGGTCTGAACGGCAAGAACTTTATTAAAACCATGCTGAATGTTGGCAAGACCCATGATACCGTTCGTGTAGTCAATGACCAGATCGGCACACCGACCTATACATATGACTTAGCTCGGCTGCTGGTCGATATGAACGAAACCGAAAAATACGGCTATTACCATGCAACCAACGAAGGCGGCTATATCAGTTGGTATGATTTCACGAAGGAAATCTATCGTCAGGCTGGGTATAAGACGGAAGTGATTCCAGTTACTACGGAAGAGTACGGTCTGAGCAAGGCAACACGTCCGTTTAACAGCCGTTTGGACAAGAGTAAACTGGTGAAAGCTGGATTTACTCCGCTTCCGACTTGGCAGGATGCGCTGAGCCGATACCTGAAAGAAATCGAGGCTTAAAAATGGGACAGATTAAAGTTGAGAAAAATGTAGGCGGTATCGAGGGGCTCTGCGTAATCGAGCCAGCCGTTCATGGTGATGCCCGTGGCTATTTCATGGAAACCTACAATGAAAAAGACATGAAGGAAGCAGGCATTGATGTTCACTTTGTTCAGGATAATCAGTCCATGTCTACAAAAGGTGTGCTGCGTGGTCTGCATTTCCAGAAGCAGTATCCGCAGTGTAAGCTGGTTCGCGCCGTGCGCGGTACTGTGTTCGATGTTGCTGTTGATTTGAGAAGCAATTCGGAAACCTATGGCAAGTGGTATGGCGTAACGCTGTCTGCTGAAAACAAGAAGCAGTTCCTTATCCCGGAAGGTTTTGCGCATGGGTTCTTGGTGCTGAGCGATGAGGCAGAGTTCTGCTATAAGGTCAACGACTTCTGGCATCCGAATGACGAAGGCGGCATGGCTTGGAATGACCCTGAAATCGGCATCGAGTGGCCGGAAGTGCAGGGCGAGTATAAGGGAAGCGCAAGTGCAGAAGGCTACACGCTGGACGATGATACTGCGTTGAATTTGAGTGATAAGGACCAGAAGTGGATGGGTTTGAAGGATACCTTTAAATTTTAATGAGTATGAATAAGCTGTGGACGATAGCACATGAGCTAAAAAAATATGGGGGGGGTACTGGATCGCCCGCCTCTTCGAGTTGCTTAACTATATAATCTATTCGAATCATATTCCTGCGGATGTTCAAATCGGTGATAATACAAGGTTTGAACACCATGGGTTAGGGTGTGTAGTACATAACAAGGCGATTATAGGCTCTAATTGTAAGATATTCCAGAACGTGACAATTGGGGCAAAGTGGCCAGAGGAAACCAAAACAGATGGTGTTCCTAAGATAGGAAACAACGTTCAAATTGGATGCGGAGCCGTAATAATAGGAAATGTGACAATTGGCAACAATGTTTATATTGGGGCAAATGCAGTAGTGTTAAGAGATGTTCCGGATAATTCAATTGCAGTTGGTGTGCCAGCTAAGATAAAAGCACGATGAGCAACAAGTGATTAGGGGAGATAGATATGAAGATACCAGAGTGCAAGTTCACAAATTATATATTTGTTGTAACGGGGATGAGTTACATTATTGACTCGAGTGGTACCAGTAAAGTGGTAAAAGCTCACGAGGATATTTTTTGTGCGAATGGTATCGGGTATATTACGATTTTCCCAATTAGTCGTTCACGTGGAGAAGGTGCAAACTGGCATTGCACGACGACGGGATGTTATGGCTTTACTATTGATGGGCAGTTTATCAGTGTTATGACGGCAAAGGAAGTGCTAAATTCAATTTCTGAACTCGATAGGGCTGGAAAGAACTGCATCGGAGTCCTTGTGCATCACATTATAAGGACTGATATTGCTGAGGTTGAGTGGATTCTTGAGAAAATCAAAGATGTTCCTGTTGTGTACTATCTACATGATTTTTATACATGCTGCATTAATCCTAATTTGATGAAAAATGATAATCAGTCGTGCATCGATAGAGATATTCCTTGTGAAGGCTGCTACTATTTTGGGAAAAAAGCAGAACATTTAGAAAAAGTTCGGCACTTTTTACGTGCATTTGAAAACAGAATCACATTCGTAGCACCCGCCGAGTATACAAAGAAACATTGGATTGCATTTTATCCGGAATATGCAGATAAGACGATTGTTATTTCTCATCAAAAAGCAATTGGTGAATACTCCGGTAATAAAGAAACTGCATTGAATGAAGAACCGCTTCGGCTTGGATTTGTTGGTGCACAGAAGCAAATTAAGGGATGGGATATCTTTAAAAAGGTGGTAGCGGCAGCCGAAGATGCAGGATGTAATTACGATTTCTATTATTTCGGAAACGGTTCGGAAAAAGTAGATGGGGTTACGGCCGTTAATGTGGATATAGCGACACAGGGAAAAGATGCGATGATAAAAAATCTCAAGGAAAAGCGCATTTCTGCGGTTTTCCTTGTGTGTGTGTGGGGGGAAACCTATTCATACACAACATACGAAAGTCATGCGGCAAATTGCTATATCTTTGCAATGAAATCAGGTGGGAACATCCCATACACAGTGGAGAAGAACCACTGGGGTCACGTTTTTTCTACAGAAGAAGAACTTGTCAAGGGCATTCTTGATGAGAAGACCCTTAGAGAGGAAATAAATACTTGGAAGAAAAATGCGGCACCAGGGGCTGCCGCATACATGGATAATGATGATATACTGAAACAGTTTTCGGATAAAAGGAAAGCCGTTGTAGATTGGAAAAGTGAACAAATCTCCCTGGAACAACGGTTAAAAAGAGCGGCATTGAATGTGATTTTTAAGGAGTTAAGACTTAAAAATAAACAATGATGATGTGGGATAAGGTAGAAATGAATGAAAATGACGATAGATCATAAACAAATAAGAAATGTTGCAGTATTTATGACCTTGTTGTATGCATTTACAACGAGATCCATACTTGCGAAGTTCTTGTTTCAAAATCAAATCGAACTGCTTGCTTTTTACGGCGTAACATATGTTTGCTTAATAGTGAGTGTAATTGGAGCTTTTTTCTATGACGGTGTGCATTTATATGCGCCAAAGGGCTTTTTTAGTATTTTAACCTTGTTCCTTGTTATATTTTATGGACTAATAGTAGCTCATAATAATTACAGCTTGCTCTATTATGGACTGGCACTACTCATGCCATTTGCAGTATTCAATGAAATAAAAAATACAACCTTTTATGCAAGGATTTTTGCCGTAATGGCGGTGTTTTTTACGGTTGGATGCGTAGTGAATTTTATTGTACCTTCTACGTTCAAGGCGATTTTTTATCCACTTTATTCTGCTAGTGCGCAACAAAGCCTACTTGAAGTTGAAAGAATAAGTGGAACATCAACCTATTTTGCTGGATTTACAAGTCAGGTGGGTTATACATCATTTTTTATTTCTCTTGGAGTTGGTGCGGTTTTCTGCTTTAAGGACACAATTTATAAGAAATCGTGGCCTTTCTTGATGGCGATAATGTTTTCGGGGTTGCTGCTGACTGGCAAAAGAGGCCCTATTGTTTTCCTTTTGGTTGCACTGCTGTCGATTTATTTTTTCAGTGGATACGGCAAGGATCAAATAATAAGATTTGTCAAGATAATCGGAATTATAGTTGCAGCAGTTATTTTATTGGGGGTTATAGCGAATGTAACCAAGATTGATGGAATTATTCGAATATACAATGCAGTATATGAATTCCTGACAGCAGGATCAGTTGATGATGCGGGTAGAAACCAGTTGCACGAGCAAGCACTGCGATTTTTTGAAGAGAATCCTATTTTTGGTATTGGGTGGACAAATTTCAGAGTGATGTATTCATTCCGAAGCACACATGTTCATTGTATCTATCTACAACTCTTGTGTGAAACTGGACTGGTCGGTTTTGGAATATTTATAACTTTTTTCGCAACAAGGCTAATAAACACATTATCGTTAGTCAGAAAAACTAAAATGACAGGGAATATGCAGGAAGGCGGTTGGATTAAGTTCTCCTTCTTTATTCAATTATACTTTCTTCTCTATGGAATAACCGGAAATCCGTTATATGACATAGAGGAAACTATTATGTATTTTTTCGCAATAGGTATATCCTACTTGCCGTTGCTTTCGAGTGACAATAACATAGCGGGGGAAGAGTAATGAAAACTGCTATTTTAACTTTTCAGTTTGCTCATAATTATGGGGCTCTTTTGCAGGCATATGCGTTGAAACAGTATTTGAAATCCCATGACCTAGAGGGCGAAATTGCACCATATTATCCAGACTGGGCACAATCCGAGTATGCAATTAGTCCGTTTGCGAAGGGAATCTCTTTCAGACGAAGAGTACGTTTGGCATCACAATATTGGAAACGGAAAGGACAAAGCGAGGTATTTGATAAGTTTATTTCAGAGGAACTGGATGCAGGTGATACATTTTCGTCCGAACTTGAATTGAAAAAATGGCTGGAGACGCATGAATGTGTTATTTGCGGCAGTGATCAAATTTGGAATAACAATATTACGGGAAATGGTGGAGCATATTTTGCTGTAGACTGTAATGTAAAGAAGATATCATATGCAGCTAGTCTTGGAACAACACAACTGAACGAAACGCAAAAGAGCAACATAATTAATTATCTACCCTCATTTTCATCAATATCCGTCAGGGAGCCTGGATCGGCTGAGCAGCTAACCAAGATATTGCATAGAGAAATTCAGGTTGTTTTGGATCCGGTCTTCTTGCTAGATAGAGATGAGTGGAGAAAGCTAAGCCGACCGGTTAGTGTTGATTCGAATTATTTGTTTTTGTATTTTTTACAGGAAAATGAAAAATTGTTGGAATGCGCAAAAAAATATGCTGAAGAAAACGGCTTAAAAATTTACGAAGTCCATCCAACGCTAGCAACGAGACATAACGGATGCAAACGTTTGGAGAATGTTGGCCCGAAGGAATTTATATGGCTAATTGAAAATGCGTCATGTGTATGCACAAACTCTTTTCATGCAACAGCTTTCAGCACAATTTTCAGAAAGAAATTAATTCATATTCCGAATAGCAAATCTCCAGAAAGGACAACTTCTTTGTTAGAACGAGTAGGTATAGAATTGAAAACCGACAAAGAGTTTCCCTTTTATGATATCGGTTTGTGTGATGACACAAATCTAAATTTTGAGATAGAGAAGTCGAAGAAATTCTTGGATGCAGTGATGGAGAGTGAACAATATGGCAATTAAAGTTACAACAATGATAGGGGACAACTACGGATCTGCATTACAAGCCTATGCCCTTCAACAGGTAATAAAAGAAATCGGGGGGGGTCAAGCGTTGTTAATTTGCGTCCTAAGAGCTATGTTGTACGCTTCTTGAGAACATATCTTATTCCAACAAAATACGATGGAATAAGAAAAAAACTAAAAAAAGCAAAATCTGATTATAAGAACAGAGTTAAACGTAAAAAAGTTCATGAGTTCTATAATAAATATATTGAAATGGAGGTTTATAGAACTTTAGACGAATTACAGAATGTGAGTGGTTCGCAGATTACCTTTATATGTGGTAGTGATCAGATTTGGAATCCGCAGTTTCAGCCAAATAGATTGTTCTACTTGGATTTTCCATCACAGCTAAAAATTAAAAAATATAGTTATGCGGCAAGCCTTGCTGTTTCTTCCATATCTGAGGAGCAAAAAGCGTACTATAGACAGAAGTTAGATGGATTTGAAACTATTTCCGTAAGAGAAAAAACAGGAAAACGGCTTCTTGAAGAAGCAACGAATAAATCGGTTCGGGTTGATGTGGATCCTGTGCTTCTGCTTGATATGGAAAAGTGGAAAAATGTAATGAGTTCGCGTTTTAATGGCAAGAAATATATGCTGCTATATATGTTGAGACCAATGCCAGAACTTTTAGAGTTTGCGAAGAATGTTGCACACAAAAAGAATCTCGATCTTCTATACATTGGAGACTATTTTATTGATGATAATGATGTCGAGTCTTGCCATGATGCAGGAGTCGAAGACTTTTTGAGTGCTATCTATTCGGCAGAATATATTGTTACAAATTCATTCCATGCTACGGTATTTTCAATTCTATTCAAAAAGATGTTTTGTAGTTATGCGGTGAGCCGAACAGGAACGAGAGTGCAAGATTTTTTACAGGATGTTGGTTTACAGAAGTGCCAACTTGAGAACTTTAATAGTGCGCAGTTTGAATTCTATAGTGAGATGGATTGGAATGCAGTATTTGCGCATATTGCAGGTCAACGAGAAACATCAATGAAGTATGTTGAGCAGATTGTCAGACAGGATAAGTAATGCAAGCAGTTTACATATCCTGAAAATATTGAAGAAAGACTAACTATTAAAAGTCAAGCCCCAAAACAAAATTTTCGAGAGGAATTTT
>ERZ839767.3058-NODE-3058-length-20023-cov-10.433193_pt1 | contig 20023 bp, 18 predicted proteins | sample MGYA00519879_ERZ839767 | MGnify/ENA primary metagenome ERZ839767 (study PRJEB31850, sample SAMEA3708852) | human gut metagenome | biome: human gut; feature: human-associated habitat; material: faeces | place: China | collected 2014 ...
TACCCCTTCCGTCTGCTCACTGCGTTCGCAGCCACCTTCCCCAAGGGGACGGCTTTCGTGGTGGCGGCAAGCTTTCCGACATTGCCAAAAGGCGTCCCCTTGAGGACCGACTTCCCCCGCTCCGGGGGAAGATGTCACCGTAGGCGACTGAGGGGGTGTCTTTCCCGTGAAAATGGACTACCGGAGCGTCCGCAGACGCTCCGGTAGTCCGAAATAATAAATGTTTTTTCCTTAGCTTATGGCCAGAGCAAAGCGGAGGCCATTTCAAATCATTTCTTCTTCAGCTGCTCCTCCAGCCCTTCCCGCGGGGTGATGTAGACGGTGGTGTACACCTCGTACAGCACCATGCCGGGCTTGGCACCGTTTGCTTTCCAGATGTTCTTCACCTCAGTGGTGTCCACTGCCACCTTGGCGCCGGTGCCCGCCTTGTAGGCGCTGGAATGGATGACCGCCAGCTCCGCCGCTTCCTGCTTGGTGGTGTCCGGGATGTCCTCGCCCCGGCTCATGACCACAACATGGCTGCCGGGGGCTTTCTGCACATGGAACCATAAATCCTTGCCCCGGGCGGTGTGCAGGGTGAGCTTGTCGTTCTGGGCGTTGTTGCGGCCTACCAATATCTCAAAGCCGTCGCTGGAGGTATAGCGCAGAAAGTCCGCAGGCTTCTGCTTTTTGTCCCGCTGCTTGTAGTATTTCAGGTAGCCCTGATTTTTCAGTTCCATGCGGATCTCGTTCAGGGCGGCTTCGCCGGAGGCGCTTTCCACCTCGTAGAGCACCGTTTCCAGATAGGCGATCTCCTTTTCGCCCTCTGCCAGCAGGTCTACCAGCATCCGGGCTGCGGTCTGCTTCTTTTTGTAGTTCTTAAAGAAGTTCTGAGCGTTCTGGCTGGGGCTGAACCGTAAATCCAGCGGGATGGTCACCTCTTTGCCCTCATCGTACCAGTTGGGCACGGTCAGGCTCTTCATGCCCTTTTGCGCCAGATAAAGGTTGGCGGACAGCAGCTCACCGTACAGGCGCAGCTTTTCGCTTTTGCCGCTGGCAGCAAGCTCCTCCTGCCGGGCAGCCTGCTTGCGCAGGGCGCGGTCGTACATATTGTGCACCGCCTTGTGCAGTTCCTTGCTCTTGGTGCGCAGCCGCTCGGCGCGGTCCTTCTCGGCGTAGTAGCCCTCCAGCATCGCGTTGAAGGACGGCCACTCCCGGATGGTGTACTGCTCGCCATACTGCTGCGGACGGAAGAAGGTATACTCCACCGGCTTGCCGTCCGGCGCGGTGACGCTGCACGGGCAGCCGCCCTGTGCGTGCAGTTCCTTCAGTTCGTCAATTGCCGCCATCAGGCTGCGCTTCTGGGCATCAGTCAGCTCGTTGGCGGGCAGATGTTCTCCGTCAAAGGCGCGCCATGCGGCTTCGCGGCAGACTACCGGCCCTACGCCGGCCACCGTCTTGTTCAGGGCATCCGCCACCGGCAGTTCCCGCTGACAGGCCGCTGCCACGATGGATGCGCTGCTCACCAGCAGAAAATCCGGCCGGGCGGGCTTGGGAGGCGTGGTGTAGGGCAAGCCCGGCAGCAGCTGCCGGACGTCGCTGTCCTCAAAATCCACCCGCTTGAGGGCGTCAATAATTTTGCCGCTCTGCACCAGCACAAGGTTGGAGTAGCGCCCCATCAGCTCGGCGCACAGGGTATTGCGCACAAGGTCGCCCATCTCGTTGGTGCACTGAAAATCAAAGTAGACGATGCGGTCGCCCGGCTCCATGTGCACATCCAGCAGTCTGCCGCCGGTCAGGTGCTTGCGCATGAGCATACAGAAGGAGGGCGGCGTCTCGGGGTTTTCAAAGGTCTCCTCGGTCAGGCACACCCGGGCAGAGCCGCTGCGGGCAGACAGCAGCAGCGCGTAGGTATCGGTGCGGGTGCGCAGGGTGATGACCAGCTCATCCCGGGTCGGTTCAAAAATTTTTGCGATCTTGGCATCGGTCAGGGTGGCTTTCAGCTCCGCTGCCGTCAGTGCCAGTGTCGCGGCATCCAGTGCCATAGTGTTTACCTCGTTTTATCTATAACCCTCTCAGTCGCCTGCAGCGTTGCCAGTTTTTCGGTTTATGCTGAAAGACCTCCCCCCTTCGGGGGAGGTGGCATTGCGCAGCAATGACGGAGAGGGTTTTCTTTTTATAAATAAGTATACGGGTCGCGGTTCTCGGTGCTCACCAGTACCTCTACCTCCGGCAGGGCGGTGCGCAGGGCAGCCGCCACGGCGGCAGTTACCGGGAACTCGGTGGCGTAATGCCCTGCCGCAATCAGGGAAAGCCCCAGCCGCTTGGCATCCAGTGCATGGTGGTGGTTGGCTTCGCCGGTCAGCAGGCAGTCCGCGCCCTCGGCGATGGCTTCGGCAAACAGACTGCCGCCCGCGCCGCTGATGACCGCCAGCCGGCGCACCGGCTTTCCGGTGTCGGCAAACTTCACCTGTACTGCCGTGCCGGTGTCCGGCGCGTTGCACAGGGCCGCCAGTTTGTGCTGCGCCAGCGCGGCCAGTTCCGGCACGGTGATGGGGTCGATGTCCCCCACTCGGCCGCAGCCATCCGCAAAGGCGGTGCGCTGCCGGATGCCGAAAAGATCCGCCAGCACATCGTTCACCCCGCCCTCGGCGGCATCCAAATTGGTGTGCATACAGATGGCGGAAATGCCCGCCTGCACCAGCTGATAGGGCACATCGGCGGGACACAGCCGCTTGAGCGGGTCAAAGATGACCGGGTGATGCGCCACGATGACCGTGCACTGCTTTGCCGCAGCTTCCTCCACCACCTCCGGGGCGATGTCCAGTGTCACCAGTACCCGGCGCACCTCGCCGCCGCAGTCCACCAGCAGGCCGGGGTTATCCCAGTGCTCTGCCAGTTCCGGCGGGGCAAGCCGCTGCATTACTTCATATACCTGCTGTACCGTGGTCATTTCAGTTTCCCTCTTTCAGAATGGCATCCATCTCTGCGGCAAGCGGACTGCCGTCCGGCACGCCCAGCCGCATCCGGGGCAGCTTTGCCCGCTGCCACGCGGCGTAGCCTGCGCCCTCCGGCCAGCGGCCGGTGTCCCCCAGCAGGCACCGGGTAAAGGTGGGCTCTGTCACCTCGCCGGTGTACTCTGCCGCCATCACCGCATACCAGCGGCCTGCGGCCTGCACCGGACGGTCGGCCACAAGGGCAAAGCCATGCTGCCACAGCCAGCGACGCAGCTCGCTGTGCCGGGTGGCGGGCACCATGATAAGGCGCGGCCCGCCCACGGCGGACACCCACGGCGCTTTTTCGATGATCTCCCATGTGGTCTGTGCCGACACGCCCGCCAGCACGATGCTGCCCACCTCCCCGGCAGACAACACAGAAAGACCGTCGCCGAGCCGAAGCTCAGCGCGGTCCAGACAACCTGCATTTTCCAGCGTCTGTTTTGCCTTGGCCAGCGGGCCGGGGCGCAGGTCTGCCCCGATGACCTTCGGGTACTTACCCGAAGCCGCCAGCACCGCCGTCAGCTTGCCGTGGTCGCAGCCGATGTCCGCCACCGGCTGTCCCGGGCGCACCAGCTCTGCCGCTGCGGTCAGACGCGCATCCAGTGTGGGCAGCACTCAGGCCTTCTTGGCTGCCAGATGGGTGTTCAGCTTCTCCAGCAGCTCGTCGCAGTTCACGCCGTGCACTTCGCAGGCTTCCTCGATGGTCTCCCCGCGGGAAGCCGGGCAGCCCAGACAGTGCATGCCGATCTCCATAAAGTAGGGTGCGGTGGTCTGGTCCATATCCAGAATGTCGCCGATGATGGTATCGCGGGTCACCTGCTTGGGTGCGGTGTGTGCCTCTTTTTTGAGCATATTGAAAATATCAAACATGATAGCTTTTCCTTTCTGTTTTGGGTGAGATACAGTATAACCTACTGTTCCTCTATACTATACCCCAAACCGGGGCAGTTTTGCAAGAGCCTTGGGGAAATCCGCTTACTCCTCCACCTGATAGTCCTTTTCCAGCGAGAAGCCGCGCCCGCTCACCTCGGTAACATGGCTCACGATCATAAAACAGGTGGGGTCGATGGTATGCGCCAGCTTTTCCAGCCTTGGCAGCTGCCGGTTGGAGACCACGCTCAGCAGCACCGACTCCGGCTCCCGCAGATATCCGCCCTCGCCGTGCAGGATGGTCACGCCGCGGTCCAGCTGCGCAAAAATAGCGGCGCAGATCTCGTCGGACTTGGCACTGATGATTTTTACCTCGGTGCGGGTGGTGCCCAGCATGAGCACCTTGTCCAGCACGACCGTGTAGATGATCGCCATCACCACGCCGTACAGGGACTGCCGCACCGGGCTGAACGCCGCCTGCGCCGCCAGAATGATAAAGTCGAAGGTCATCATGGTGCTGGACACCGGCAGGTGGAACCACTTGTTCAGCACCAGCGGGGGGATATCCATGCCGCCGGTGGAAGCACCGGCGCGGATGGTGATGCCCAGCGAGATGCCGATGCCAAAGCCCGCGAATACGGTGTTCAGCACCAGATCATCGGTCAGTACAAGATTGCCCAACAGCCGCTCCCACAGCGCCATAAAAAAGGGGCTGAGCACCGTGCTTGCAAGGGTGTTCAGGGCAAAGCGGCGTCCCAGCACCCACCAGCCCAACAGCAGCATGACCACGTTGACCACGAACAGCACTGCGGACACCGGCAGTCCGGTGACCTTGTTGAAAGCCAGTGCAATACCGGTGGCACCGCCGGTGATGAGGCCGGAGGGCATCAGAAATAATACCACAGTCAGCGCATACATCGCGTTGCCCACTACGATGGACAGTGCGTTGAAGAGCTGCTGTTGCTTGTGTGTTAATTGCGTCATCTTCATCTTCCTTTATTTATAGTTGAAGTCTCTTCTACTATGATAACGAAAATATCCGCATTTATCAAGCCTTCGGCGATAAATGCGGATATCGGGATTGATTTTTAAGGGGTCACAGGGCGGCTTCCGGCTGGGCTTCGTCCTCTTCCATCAGCCGCAGACCGGCGGTATCGGTCACCGGCAGCGAGAATACGATGGCGCCCGCCTTGGGGTTTGCCCCCTCCATGATGGCCTTCATGATGGTGTTTTTCTGGCTGGTGCGGCTGACGATGAGCACCAACTCCTTTTCGTTCACCAGCTCCACGCCCAGAAAGGCAGCTGCACCCTCCATGCCGGTGCCCTTTGCGTGGATCACCGTGCCGCCGCCTGCACCGGCGGTGCGGGCAGCGTCCATAATGGAGCCGGTGTAGCCCTGATTTGCCACCACCAGCAGCAGTTCGTAGCGGGTATCCTTCAAGGTGCTCTCCTCCTTCCATGTAAGGGGCTGGTGCTCGGTGAGGAACATCAGCGCCCGTTTGCCGCCGATGCTGCTCAGCGGCACAATGAACGCAATGCCGGTGCCCGGCACATCGATCTGCATTTTGCGGCGCAGATCCTTCTGGATCTTCTGCCAGCTCTCTGCCGTTACCACAGCCAGCAGCACCGCCTTTTCGGTCTTTTCCAGCCCAAGGGTGGAAAGCGTCTCCTGCACCGCCGTGCCGGAACCCACGGTGCGCATACATACCGTTACGCCGTGGCTTTTGTACAGCTGCAAAAAGCCATCGGTAGAGCGGCGGTCGGTGATGGTGATCATCAAAAACAAACTGCTCACGTTCTGCCTCCTTTACAGCTCGATAATGGCGTCATCCGGCAGGTCTGCAAACACGGTGGCAAGCACCGCAGCGGGCTGCGCCGTCCGTGCCTTGCGGGTGCGCAGCTGCGCCACCAATCCCATCATCTGCACGGTGATCAGCGGAGTCATGGCAACCATCGCCACCACGCCAAAGGCGTCGGTGACGATATTGCCGCCCACCGCCACGCAGGCACCCTGCGCCAGCGGCAGCAGGAAGGTGGCGGTCATGGGGCCGGAAGCCACGCCGCCCGCGTCAAACGCGATGGCGGTAAACAGCTTGGGCACCACAAAGGAGATGCTGATGGCGAACACATAGCCCGGCACAAGGAACCACAGGATGGAGATGCCGGTCAGCACCCGCACCATGGCAAGACCCACCGAAATGGACACGCCGGCGGAAAGCGCCAGACCCATAGCCTGCGCCGAGATGGCACCATCGGTCACCTCTTCCACCTGCTTGTTCAGCACATAGACCGCAGGCTCGGCCTTGACGATGAAGTAGCCGATGAGCATCCCGATGGGAATGATCACCCAGCGCATCCCGCCGCCTGCCAGCACCTGTCCCAGATAGTTACCGGCGGGCATAAAGCCCACGTTTGCGCCGGTCAGAAAGAGCACAAGGCCGATATAGGTATACACAAGACCTACGCCGATGCGCCCCAGCGTGCGGCGGTCCAGCCGCAGGGCGATCAGCTGAAATGCTCCGAACATCAGCACGATGGGCAGCAGCGAGCGGGCGATCTCGGCCAGATAGGTGGGTAGACCCTCCCGGAACAGCTGCCACAGCTCCACCGAGTCTGCCACCTCCGGCAGAACAGGCGGGATGTAGGTGCTGTCCGCTGCGCGGAACGCGATGCCCAGCGTCAGCACTGCCAGAATAGGGCCGATGGAGCACATAGCCACCAGACCAAAGCTGTCGTCTGCCGCATGGCGGTCGCTGCGGATCGCAGAAACACCCACGCCCAGCGCCATGATAAAGGGCACGGTCATGGGGCCGGTGGTCACGCCGCCGGAGTCAAACGCCACGGCGAGGAACTCCTTGGGCACAAAGGCCGCCAGCAGAAAGATGAGCCCATAGAACAGCACCAGCAGCTTTGGCAGCGCAATGCCGATAAGCATACGCAGGAAGGCAAAGACCAGAAACAGGCCCACGCCCGCCGCCACCGAAAGGATCAGCGTACCGCTTGGAATAGAGGGCACCTGATCTGCCAGCACCTGTAAGTCCGGCTCGGAGATGGTGATAAGGAAGCCCAGCAAAAAACCGAGCACGAGGATGAGGGGCAGCTTGCGGCTGCGGGTGATGACTGCACCCACCCGCTCGCCCATGGGGGTCATGCTCATCTCTGCACCCAGAGTAAAAAACATGATGCCCACCACGATCATGGCAGCGCCCAGCAAAAAGCACAGCAGGATGCTGGGCGACACCGGCGCTACCGAGAAGCAGAGCACCAGCACAATGGCCACAATGGGCAGCACCGCCTGCAGCGCCTCCAAAAACTTTTCCCGCAGCTTGGGGAGCGATCGTCTGAGAATGATGTCCACCGCCTTTCATCTGTATCCTGTTTGTACACTTTTGTGCAAGATATATTTATAGTATACAGATTCAGGGAGATGCCGTCAATCCGCAGAAGGAAAAAACTTGAGCATATTCCATAAATTGTAAAAATATATTACTCACCTTTATGTCATTCCCCATGAAAAGGGAATACCGGAGCGTCCGCAGACGCTCCGGTATTCCGAACTTATAAATAATTTTTCCGCTGAATATGGCCAAAGCGCACGCGGCGGCCATTCAAAATCGTCCCGCTTTACGCCTTTTTCGGCTTCAGCCAGCCGTCCACGGCGGCTACCAGTGCCTTGCCCCGGCGGCCCAGCAGGCGGGGCAGCAGCACCCGCGCCATCGCCCATACGCCCGCAAAGTTGTACAGAATGATAACCAGCGTGATCAGCCCCGTCCACAGCCCGTACAGCGGCGGCTCTGCCAGCAGCACAAAGGCCTCAAACACCAGCACAGCGGCGTTTGCCAGCACCCGCACCGGGTGGACGTGCATCCCGATCATGCGGCGGGCGTCCACCGCGCGCAGGGTGAACACCAGCGCAAGGCCAAGGAAGGACGCATAGGTCGCGCCCACAGGCCCCCACAGCTTGATGAAGAAGTAGTTCATGATGCAGTTGCTGATGGCACCCGCCATCATGGTGACCATGCTGCGCTGCGACTTTTTGGTCACAACGTACACGCTGTTCATGAACTGGTTAAAGCAGCTGCAAGTAGAAGCCAGCACAAGGAACGGCACAAAATGCCATGCGTAGTAATAGTTGGACTTCATGACGTGCATCACCGGGCGGCACAGCCAGATAATGCCCGCCGCGCAGCAGAACAGCACGCTGGAATAGGTGCGGAAGATCTGGGTAAAGAACCGCGCACGCCCTTCCTCCTCGGTGACGGCGGAAAGCTGCCACGCATCGTAGAAGATCAGACCCAGCGTGGTCAGGATGGTGGGCAGGAAGTAGCCGGTGGAAAGCAGGCCGCTCCATGCGTTGCCGGTGCGTCCGTCCAGCCCTTCGCACATTTCGCGCACAAAGAACAGGTCGGAAGCATTGATGATCCAAAAGCTGATCTGTGCCGGGATCATGGGCAGCGAGAAGTTGAGCATCTGCCGCCACAGCTTTTTGTTGACGCCCTTCAGCTCCACATAGTTCCACAGCTTGCCGGTGAACAGCAAGAACAGCACGCTGGTCAAATCGCCGCTGATGATGGCCAGCAGGTAGCCGTTGGCGCCCCACTTAAAGCCCACCAGATACAGCACATAAAACGCCATGGTAGCCACGGTGCACAGCACGCCGTCCACTGCCACCAGCTTGTTCCACTGGCGGCTGCGCACGAACTGGGTGCATAGGGTGCGCAGGCAGCTCATGAGCACATAAATGTAGATCAGCAGACCGTACTGCGCCATATCCGGCAAAAACTGGGTGACCGGCCAGCACAGCACCAATATGCCAAAGCCGCCCAGAATGGTGAGCAGGCCGTTGGTGAACACCTGTTTTTCGCTGTTGCCCTTGTCCAGACCAAAGCGGATGATGGCGTTGGACATTCCCATAGACACAAAGGGGATGAGCAGGTTCGCGTACTGGCTCAGGATCTTGGACAGACCCAGATCCGAGATCTCCGCCATGGCGTAGGTCAGAAAGGGCTGTACGATCAAAGTGAGCAGCTTGGACGAAAAGCTGGAGATTGCAAAGATCAAGGTATTGCCGGCCAGTTTGGAATATTTATCGCCGGTCTTTTTTTCGTTTTCCAAGGGAACTTCCCTCCGTTTTTACGATAGATTATCTTTTCAGCAGCTCCCGCCGGGCCTTCCAGTCCGGCAGCAGCTTTTCCACCTCTGCCCAGAAGGCTGGGCTGTGGTTCAACTGCAAAAAGTGGCAGTACTCGTGTACTACCACATAGATCTGCGCCGCAGGGGGCTGGTTATACAGCTGCAAGGCAAAGGTGATCTGCCGCTTAGCCGGGCAGCACACGCCCCAGCAGCTTGTCATACTGCGCATCTTCAGAACGGGCTTCTGCCCGCCCAGCACCCCAGCAAAGGCCGGGTAGACCTTATCGCTCATGGCGGTAAAGTAGGCCAGTGCCGTGGCTTTGTCCGGCAGGTCGGCGTTATCCTTGTTCCGCTTGGCAATGTTCTTCACCCGGGTATCCCGGATCCACTGGGCGTTTTGCAGCACAAAACGGTCAGCCTGTTCCAGACTGGCCGTCAAAGGGATGCTTACCATCACGGTGCCGTCGCTGCGCACCCGCAGATGCAGCTGCTTTACCTTTTTGCGCACCAGCTCGTACTGGATGCCCTCCACGCTGCGCAGCTGGGCGCACGGCTTTGTCGGCATCTCAGGCCTTGCTCCGCATCAGGCGGCCAAGGGGCAGCTGCGCCAGCACCACGGCGGCAAACAGCAGCACGCAGCCGGTAGATTCCCGGATAGAAAGGTTCTGGTGCAGCAGCAGCCAGCCGCCCAAGGCGCTGAATACACTTTCCAGACACATGATCAGGCTGGCCACTGCGGGGTTCAGGTCCCGCTGACCCAGAATCTGCAGGGTGTAGGCCACGCCGCTGGACATGATGCCGCAGTACAGGATTGGCCCGGCGTAGGTGACAAACTCTGCCATGGCAGGCTGCTCGAACAAAAACGCCGCCACGGTGCTTTCCACCGACACCACAAAAAACTCCACAAGGCTCAGGCGCACGCCGTCCATCTGCGGGGAGAAATGATCCACCGCCATGATCTGGAAGCTGAACAGCACCGCGCACAAAAGCAGCAGCCAGTCGCTGCTCTGGATGCTGCCAAAGCCGTCCTTCATGCACAGCAGATACAGCCCCACCACGGCAATGGCCATGCTCACCCACAGCTGTGCGCTGCCCTTGCGGCCCAGAAACAGGCCGAACACCGGCACCAGCACCACATACATGGCGGTCAGGAAGCCCGCCTTTGCAGTGGAGGGGTCCAACGTGATGCCCAGCTGCTGCGCCGCGCTGGCTAAAAACAGCAGCGTGCCGCACATAAGCCCGGCTTTCAGCAGCAGCTTGCGCTCTGCCGCCGTTTTGGGCTTGCCGTCCGGCTTGCCCTGCCGGTGGTGCAAGGCGTCAAACGCCTTGACCGTGGGCAGCAGCACCAGTACCGCCATCCAGCTGCGCCCCGCCAGAAAGGAGAACGCGCCCATGCCGGAACCGGCGCTCTGCGCCACAAAGGCTGTGCCCCAGATCAGGGCACACAGCATCAGCAGCATTGAATTTCTCGTCTGGTTCGTCATCCGGCAATGCCCTCCACCTTCATCAGGCCGTACAGGTAGTACCGGCTGGAATCATACGAGATGGTCACGCGGTACTGCGCCGCCGGGTCCAGCCCAGAAATGGTGCAGCGGTAGTCGGTGCCATCGGTCTTGAAGTAGTAGGTGCTGTCCGGCACATACTCTGCGCCGCCGTCCACCTTTTTCCACAGTGCCACCTTGAACTTCTGGGTGCCCTCGGCGGTGCCGCAGGCCATAATGTTCACACTGCCGCCCGGCACGGTAAAGTAGCCGGTGTTGCGGCTCCATATCCCGTTGAATACCGCATACAGGCAGCCGTCTGCGGTGGCGGTGGCATACTTTGCCGAGGCATCCGCAATGCCCTGAATGATCAGCGGGTCGGTGGTGGCTTCTGCCCAGCGGGTGGTGTCCTCCTCCTGTACTTCCTCGGAGTGGCCTGTCACCTTCTGTGCCACCTTTTTCAGGGTCTCCTTGCAGCCGGTCAGGCTAAGCACCATCACCGCCGCCAGCAGCAGTGCCAAAAGCTGTTTTTTCATCTTCATAGCTTTCCTCATAGAAACAAAGAAACTTTTCTTTTTCGTGTGTCTCTGCCAACGGGCAGATACAAGTTAAGTATACCGCATTTTGCCGCTCTGCACAAGATACCTGTCTTTATTTTGTGCGGTTTGTCGCCTGTTTCTGCACAAATTTTCACCCATTCAGCGCCCGCAGCGCTGCACACTCGGCCTCGGCCAGTGCGGGCGCCTCCGGCCCGAACAGACTGCCGTAGCGGTACAGTGCCCAGCCGCCCGCCGCCTGCTGCCGTAAATCCTTTACCTGCGCCGCCAGCGCGCTGCCGGTGCTCCAGCCGGACACGCTGTCCGGGTTCGCGCCACCATCCCCGGTGCCCACCCGGTACGCACCCAGCCCGAAGTACAGCGCCACATCCCCCGCCCGGGGGTAGCTAAGCCACGCCGGGACGATGTTTTCAAAGGCAAAGCGGGTGCTGCCGGAGTGCAGCGTAAAGCCGTAGCCCCAGTACACCTGCGGGCAGAGGTAGTCGATGACCTTCTCCTCCCCGCCTGCCGCCAGCCACGCGGTCACATCGCTGTACTGCTGGTCAAGGTCGTTGTCCGGGTTGCCCTGCGGGCTGATGCCGAACCGCAAGGTCGGGTCTGCCGCCTTCACGGTGCGGTACACTTTCGCCACCAGCGCGGTAACGTTCTGCCGCCGCCACGCGGCAAGGTCGGCTGCGCCGCTTGCTGCAAACTGCACCGCATCCACGGCAGCATCGGTGGTGGGGTAAAAGTAATCGTCAAAGTGGATGCCGTCCACCGGGTAGTTCTGCAAAAGCTCTGCCACGCCCTGCACCACATAGTCTGCGGCGGCAGGCACGGCAGGGTTCAAGTACAGCCCCTCCCCGGCGGTGCACAGCCAGTCCGGGTGGGTGTTGGCCAGATTGTTCTCTGCCAGATTCGGCGGCATCGCCGCCGAGGAGCGCAGACGGTAGGGGTTGACCCACGCCTCCACCCCGATGCCCCGGCGGTGCGCCTCGGTCAGAAAGATATCCAGCGGGTCAAAGCCGGGGTCTTTTCCCTGCACCCCGGTGCACAGATGGCTCCACGGGAACAAACTGCTGCGGTACAGTGCATCCCCGAAGGGGCGCACCTGTGCCAGTACGGTGTTCAGTCCCAGCCCGGCGCAGTTGTCCAGCAGCTGCGCCGCCCCGGCGCGGAAGGTGTCCGCGGTGGAGAAATCCAGCTGCGCCCAGTCCAGATAGCTCACCCACACCGCCCGCCACTCCCCGGCGGGCAGGGCGGGGTTGGGTGCCGGGGGCGTATCCTGCCCGGAAGCAGCAGTGTGGTCTGCATCGCTTTTCTGCCGCAGGTACCACCCCGCCGCCGCGCAGGCGGCAACGCCCGCCCCGGTCAGAAAGGCTCTGCGCCCAAAGCGGCGTTTCGCCTTGGCTTTTTTAGACGTCCTGCGGCGCTGGGTCACAGGGTCTCCTCCTGCATCTTATACAGGGTAAGTCCCGCCCAGCCCCGGGCACAGGTCAGCAGCACGAACAGGATATTCGTCCAGAAGGCAAGGCCGCTCATGCCCGCGTACTTGGTCAGCATCCAGAACACCAGCCGCAGCACCTCGGCGGCGCTCACCAGCTGCAACTGCCGCTGGATGGGCTTGCCGCGCTCGTACTCGGTGGCAAGCAGCGCAGGCCACACCAGCGCCGAGCAGATATCCCCCGCCCAGCCGCTGGCACCCAGCTTGCTGAGCATCAGCACCACGAACACGCCGGTGTAGTTGCGCTTTTCCCTTGCCGGTGCGCCCTTCTGCGCTGCCAGAAACAGCACTGCGATGCCGGTAAGGCAGAACACGATCATTTCCAGCCCGGAAAAATCCATCCCGCTCAGCACGGCAAAGCCGCCCAGCATGGACACCGTCGCTGCAGCCAGCAAAAAGAAATACCATGTCTTGCGTGTAAATTTAAGCTTCATGAAGCCCTCCCCCGGGCGTTTGCGCCCGGCTTGCAGAAAAATTTAAAAAAGAATTGTAAATATTATAGCACAAACCCCCGCAGGTTGTGTTACAATAAGGAAAACTCTTTTGGGGAGGGTCTTTCCATGAACGCTGTCGTTTCCGTCTGTCTTTTAGCCTGTGCGCTGGGCATCATCGTGTACCTGCTCTCCCGGCGGGAGACAACCCGCCGCAGCCAGTACGGCCCCGCCGGCCTGTCCGAGTTCCGCACCGGCCTTGCGCTGGACGAGTGCTTTGACCGTCTGGACACCTGCAGCGACACCGACCTCTTTGCCTACGAGTGCCGCCGGGAGAACGACGGCAGCTTTCTGCTGCACCTGACGCTGCACCAGCCCAGCCAGCAGCCGCTGGACACTTTGTACACCCTGCGGCTGGACCCCGGCCGCCAGACCGTGGTGACTTTGATCTTTATCCGGGAGGCCTTTGGCTACAAGGAGCCGCTGTTCCCGCCCGCCATGCTGGACGAATTTATGCTGCAAAAGCTGGATGCCCACCGCACCAAATGATTTTTGCGGAAAATGCTTTCCTTTTTGCGCAGTTTTTGCTATACTAGTGCGTGTTGCAGCAATGCAGCACCCCTGCGGGCCAGTAGCTCAGCTGGTCAGAGCTGGCGGCTCATAACCGCTTGGTCGCGGGTTCAAGTCCTGCCTGGCCCATACAGAAAAAAGACACCCTTTCGGGTGTCTTTTTTTGTATTTCAGGCGCTTTTATTCCCCATCCTCTGCGGGCAGCTGGTTCCACAGGCGGTAGTAGACGCCCTGCTTTTCCAGCAGCTGGGCGTGGGTACCCTCTTCCACGATTCCCTCCTCGCCCAGCACAAGGATGCGGTCGTAGTCCTTGATGGTGGTCAGGCGGTGGGCGATGGTCAGGGTGGTGCGGCCATGCGCCAGCTTTTCAAGGCTCTGCCCCACAAGGATCTCGCTCTCGTTGTCCAGCGCACTGGTGGCTTCGTCCAGAATCAGGATGGGCGGGTTCTTCAAAAACACCCGGGCAATGGCGATGCGTTGCTTCTGTCCGCCGGACAGCTTGACGCCGCGCTCGCCCACATAGGTGTCGTAGCCGTCCTTCAGCGCAAGGATGAACTTTTCCGCGCCCGCCAGACGGGCGGCGGCTTCGATCTCCTGCCGGGTGGCACCGGGCTTGCCGTAGGCGATATTCTGCGCCACCGTGCCGCTGAACAGGTACACGTCCTGCTGCACGATACCGATATCCTGCCGCAGGCTCTTCAGGGTGACCCGGCGGATATCCTGCCCGTCAATGAGGATGCGGCCGCTGGTCACCTCGTAAAAGCGGGGGATCAGGTTGCACAGGGTGGTCTTGCCGCCGCCGGAGGCACCCACCAGCGCCAGACGCTCCCCGGCGCGGATGTCCAGACTGACGTCGTGCAGCACCTTGTTGTGGTCGTCCGGGTACTCAAAGCACACCTTCTCGAACCGGATCTCGCCGGGGCCGGGCTGCAATGGCACGGCGTCCGGGGCGTCCTTGATAGCAACCGGGGTGTCCATGATCTCGGCAAAGCGCTCGATGCCGGTCATGCCGCGCTGGAACTGCTCGGCAAACTCCACGATGCGCCGGATGGTGGCAATAAGGGTGGTGACGTAGAGCATATAGGCCACAAGGTCGCCGGCGGTGATCTTGCCGTACACCAGCGACAGACCGCCCGCCAGAATAACCACCAGATACATCAACCCGTCAAACAGGCGGGTGGAGGTGTTGAACGCGCCCATGGCGTAGTAGCCAAGGGTCTTGATCTGCTCAAAGGCGCGGTTGCCCCTGGCAAACTTTTCCCGCTCCTCGTCCTCGGCAGCAAAGGCCTTGACCACGCCCTGTCCCAGCAGGCTGTCCTCGATGGTGGAGTTCAGCTCGCCGATCTGGACGCGCTGCTGGCGGAAGCGTGCCCGCAGACGGCCGTTCAGGTACACCGACACCACGCCCATCAGCGGCACACAGGCAAACACTGCCAAGGTCAGCGGGATGCTGGCACGGCACAGGATGACAAAGGACGCCACGATCTTGATGCCCGCGATGAAGAACTCCTCCGGGCAGTGGTGGGCAAATTCAGTCACATCAAACAAATCGTTGGTGATGCGCCCCATGATGGTGCCCACCTTGGTGTTGTTGTAGTAGGTGTGATCCAGCTGCAAAAGATGATCAAAGGCATCCCGGCGCATATCCGTTTCAATATGCACGCCCATGATGTGGCCGATGCTGGACATATAGTAGCTGGCTGCGCCGTCGATGATGCGCAGCACAAAGTAGAGCGCCGCCAGCTTCAGCACGATGCCCGCCGTCAGGGTGATGCCCACCCCCATGGCGGAGTTTGTGATGGTGCTCATGATCTTGGGCAGCACGATATCGCACAGGGTCGTCAGCGCTGCACAGAACAGATCAAGGCACAGCACCATCTTATAGTTTGCCAGATACGGCAGAAAACGCCGGATCAGCGCACCGCTGCTTGCGTGGTGCGCCCCGGGGTCGTTGGTTTTGGTTTTCGGCATGGTTCCTCCGTTTTTATCGTTACTTTTTACTGTAATCCCGCGCGCCGTAGATGGCGGTGCCGATGCGCACAAGGGTAGCGCCCTCCCGGATGGCGTTTTCAAAATCGCCGCTCATGCCCATGGAAAGGGTCTGCATCTCCACGTTGCGGTAGCCCCGCTCCCCTGCCCGGACGAACAGCTGATACACCTGCGCCAGATACCGGCGGTTCTGGGCGTCGTCATCGTTCACGGGCGGGATGGCCATCAGGCCCTTGACCCGGATATGCTGTTGTGCGGCGGCGGTGTCCAGCAGCGGCCAGAGCCGTTCCGGTGCAGCACCGGTCTTGCTCTCCTCTCCGCCGATGTTCACTTCCAGCAAAATGTCCTGCACGATGCCGGCCTTGGCGGCCTCCTTCTCAATGGCAAGCAGCAGATGCTCACTGTCCACGCTCTGGATCAGGCTTGCCCGCCCCAGCACCTTTTTGATCTTATTGGTCTGCAAGTGGCCGATAAAATGGCTGGGCTTACCGCAGTAAGCCCCGGCATCGTAGTTTGCGCACAGCTCCTGCACATGGTTCTCGCCAAACACGTCAATGGGCAGGGCGGCACTGGCGGCAATGGTCTGCGCCGTGCGGGTCTTGCAGGCGGCGCACAGCTGCACCGCCGCCGGGTCGCGCCCGGCTTCCCGGGCGGCGGCTGCCATCTTTTCCCTTATCTCGGCCACGGCCTGCCGCATCTCTTCCAATGTTTTTTCTGCCATCTGACTCAGTCCTCCTCGGTATAGCGGGCACGCTCGCCGCCGATCAGCTTCGGGCGGGTGTAGGCACACAGAATGTTTGCTTCGCCGATCTTATTAAGGCTCAGCCGCACCGGCACTGCCACCCGCTTCAGATGCATCCCGATCAGGGTGCCGCCGATATCCATGCCCGCGTTGGCGCGGATCTCCTCCACCGCCACCGGGTCTTTGAAGTTCTTCCAGCAGGTGGTGGCCCAGCTGCCGCCCGCATGGGGACGGGGCACGACGCACACTTCCTCCCAGCCGTATTTTTCTGCGGCCTCCCGCTCAAGGATGATGGCGCGGTTCAAATGCTCACAGCACTGGGCTGCCAGCCAGACGCCTTTTTCTGCCAGCACCGGCGCAGCGCCCGCGTACAGCGCCCGGGCAGCTTCCAAGCTGGAATCCTTGCCGATGTGACCGCCCACCATCTCACTGGAAGAGCAGCCCACCACGAGCACATCTCCCTTTTTCAGCTTTGCCGCAGCCACCAGCTCGGTCATTGCCTGCCGTGCCTCGGTCTCGATCTGTTTTGCAAATGCTTCGGTCATACAAAAAACACCTCGCTTATCGGTTTGCAGTCAGCAGGCTGTCTGCCCCTGCTGCACCGAAATATACTTTACTTTCCACCGGACACACCGCCGCGCAGCTGTCCTGTGCAAGGCCGGTAAAGGTCTGCTCCCAAGCCCCGGTGGCAAGGCTCACCGCTTCGGCGCAGGGGGCATCTGCCGTGCATCGGAACAGCCGCTCCTGCGTATTCTGCCCCGCCCGCAGGGCGATGCCCCGCAGCAGGGTGCTGTCCGCGTTCTTTTCCAGCCAGCTGCTGCGCGCCCAGCGGTAGCTGATGTACAGCGTGCCGTCCGTATCCACAGCCAGCGCACCCGGGTAGCCCGGCAGACCGGCAAAGGCGGCGGTGCAGCCCCGTCCCCCGGCGGTCAGCTCCCGGGCGTCGGCATCCACCGCCCAGATGCAGCGGCTGCCAAGGTCGGAGACATACAGGGTGCTGCCGTCCGGGCTGAGCGCCAGACCCGCAGCGCCTGCTACCCCGCCCAGCACCTTTTCCACCGTGCGGGCGGCGGGGTCGTACACATACACGCAGCCGGTGGCGGTGTGCGCCAGCAGTTCGGTGCGCAGGGCGCTTTCCAGCCCGTTCTCCGCACCTGCCGCCGCTGCCACTGCAAAGTATACCTTGCCCGCCGGGCTTACCTCCACGGCAGATACCGCCCCCAGCGGCGCACCGTCCAGCTGGGTGACCACCTGCTCCACCGCTGCGCCCCAGCTGTCGTGCTTGGCGCGGCACAAGGTACCCCCGGCGGTGGTCAGCTGGGTCAGCCACACATCCCCGGCGGCATCAAAGGCAAAGCCGGTCACCTCGCCCTCCACGCTCAAGATGGCGGCAGCGTGCCCGCCATCGGTGCGCACAAGGTCGCTGGTGCGCTTTTTCAGGGCGGCACCGTTCCATGCAGCGGCATACAAAAGGCCGTCCTTTGCGCGGATGCAGTCCACGCCCTGATACTCCCCCAGCTCCAGCCGGGTCTTGCGGTCGGTGGAAACTGCCGTCTGCAGAGCGCCCGTCTCCTGCCGGAGGTCGGGGGCTTTATAGGCCTGCGGCGGGGTTGCGATGGGGCGGAAACCCAGCGCATACACCAGCACCAGCAAAATGCCTACCCCGAACACCGTGCTGGCGGTGCGGAACCGCTTGAGCATGGCGTCCCGTTCTGCGGCCATCTGGGCGGCATACTCTGCCCGGCGGCGCGCCGCCATGGCGTTGGCGCGGTTGGCGCGCCGCATCCACCGGTCCACGAACAAAGCCACCCGCGGCCCCACCGTGAGGGACGCAATGGCAAGTATGAGCAAAAATTCGATCAGTCCGATTCGCATAAGCGTTTTTCCTTATCTCTGAAAAACCTGCGGACAGCGCACTGTCCTTTATCGCTAAAGTATAGCATTCCTGCGCAAAAAGGGCAAGCGGGGTGTGCCTATCAAACAATAAAGCATCTGCAACATTCGCTTCTGAGTTTTCAGAGAAACAGCGAATTTTTATTGCAGATGCTCATATTTTTTAGCGTGCTCGCCCTCTCAGCCTCGCTTTGCTCGGCAGCTCTCCCAAAGGGAGAGCCTTTGGCAGTCCATGCAAACTTCATCTTTTTGCCAAGGCCTCTCCCTTTGAGGAAAGACTTCCCCCGGCCGGGGGAAGATGTCGCGCAGCGACAAAAGGGGGAGTGTGGCACGGCGAAGCGAACTGACGGAGAGGGCGAGGACGCCGCCCTAGTGCAGCAGACTTTTATGCGCTATCTTGTCTCGATCGGGCGGATGGTCTGCTCCCCGCTGCGGGTCACGAGGGAACCGGCGGGCACTGCGCCCCGGATGATGCAGCCCGCGCCGATAACGCAGTTGTCCCCGATATCCGCGCCCTTGAGCAGCACCACGTCCGAAGCGATCCAGCAGCTGCGTCCTACGGTGATGCAGCCCGCAGCGCATTCCCGGCTGACCCCTTCCTCCCGGCTGAAGCGGTGGTTATTATCAAAGATCTTCACCCCGGGGCCGAAAAGGGTGTTCTCTCCGATGGTTATCTTTCCAAGACAGCTGATGACCGCGCCGTCGTTGAAGTAGACCCCGCTGCCGATGTTCAGCCGGCTGGAATAGCCGGTGGTGATGGACACCCGCCCGTCGCTCTCCACCCGGTCACCCAGCGTCACCCGGGAGCCGCTGTTCAGCCGTAGCCGGAGTTCCCTGTCCAGCAGGATGCCGCTGCCAAATTGCAGCCCACGGCAGCCGAACCATTTTTTCCATTGCAGGCGGCAGCGGTTATGCAGGCTGCGCCGTTTTTCCCGCAGCCAGCGGGGCGAACACTGCCGCAGCCACATACACCAGCGCCCGACTTTGGTGCATTTGAAGCGCTTGCGCCAGCGGTTTGCCTTATCGCCGCTTTGCCAGCTGCCCTGATAGTAGTGGATGCCGAAGGTGCGCGGTGTCCGGTGCATCCGCTCGGTCACATAATCAAAGGGGGAAAAGCAGTCGGTGGGCAGCACCAGAAAGCCGTCCAGCTCCTGCTGCTCGTTTTTCTGCTGCAAACCGGCCTTGGTAAACAGCGGGGTATCCCGCTGGGTGCAGGTGCGCAGATCCGGCTCGCCGGTTTCCTGAATAAAGGCGGCATTCCGGTAAGCCGCCAGCATTTTGCCGATCATCTCACAGCCCGGCTCTGCGCCCACGCCGGAGCCGGTGTTCACCAGCAATGTGCGTCCGTAGGGCGAAGGCGCACTGTGCTCCATGCCGATAAAGCCCTTATACTCCAACAGCTCGTCCAGCGGGCGCACCAGTTCCACGTCCGTGTCCAGATAGATGCCGCCGTACTCGTACAGCACCGCCAGCCGCACATAGTCCGATACAAAGGCATATTTCTTTGCCGCATACGCCTGCTGTGCGTAGCGGTTTGTGCTGAAATCAAAGTTCTGCTCGTTCCACGCCATGATCTTGTAGTCCGGGCAGTATTTCTTCCAGCTTTCCATGCATCTGCGGCTTTCCGCGCTGATGGGCCCGCCGCCGAACCAGCAGTAGTGGATGATCTTGGGGATACTCATGACCGTTCCTCCTTTTTCATCGCAAATACCCCGATCTCTACGACCTTATTTTACAAAAGTTCGCATTTTCTTGTCAAGTTCCCCAGTGCCTTTTTCTGCGCTTTCCCGCAAAAAGATTGCCGCCCTGCCGCCCTGTGTGGTATACTGGGTGCAGACGGCTTTGTTTTTCCAAACCATTCACTTAAAATTCACAGCTTTTTCCAATTCTTGCATT
>ERZ839767.3060-NODE-3060-length-20012-cov-26.257003_pt1 | contig 20012 bp, 18 predicted proteins | sample MGYA00519879_ERZ839767 | MGnify/ENA primary metagenome ERZ839767 (study PRJEB31850, sample SAMEA3708852) | human gut metagenome | biome: human gut; feature: human-associated habitat; material: faeces | place: China | collected 2014 ...
CTGGCGGTCTATCTCTTGTTTTCGGTTGCTTGCTTCCTTACCGTACATGAGCATTTGCGCCGGGATTATCGTTGCCATACCCTTCCAGCAGGTTGATGACACCCCAGATGCCCAGACCCGCGCCAAGGGCAATCACAAGCGTTTGCAGTACCGTCACTGCAGACGAGAAAAATGCCATAGAAATATACCTCCATATTCATATATTGGGATTAGAAAAGGCCGCCTGCTTCGGCCGCCTGCTGTTGAACTTCCTCTGCCCATTCATCCAGAAGCGCTTCTTCTTCCTCGGACGTGCCGCTGACCTCGACTTCGACAGCGGCAAATTCTTCTTCCAGCCGCAGTTTCAGCTGATGCGACAAGTATTTTTCGATATGGAAAGCGTTCTTCGGATGAAAATCGGACAGATATTTGTAGTTCGGATGCTTGGTAATGTCGTATTTTTCGGATAAAAACGGGCGCACACCGCGCAATTGGAGGATGCACTTGCCGCCATCCATAACGGCTAATTCGTCCATCGTCATCAGCGATTTTCCGAGCTTCTGGTAGTTCAGAGAGTGCGATACCTCGCGCCCGCGGCTTTCACCGGTGTTGAATGTGTCGATTGTTTCTTTCCCAAGCAGTTCCTCCATTTCTTTCAGCGTCGTCTTTTCCTTGCCGCCCAGAAAGAGCAGCGTATCGCAGTTGCCGACAATTGTATCAGCACTGTCCTTGTAAATCGCTTTGAGCTGAGACTGCGCCTGAAGCACAATGCACGCCGAAATTTCTCGGCTTCGGATGGTCGCAATCAAGCGCTCAAAGTTCGGGATTTGCCCAATGTTGGCGAACTCATCCAGCAGGCAGCGCACATGGACAGGCAGTCTGCCGCCATACACATCATCCGCTTTTTCGCAAAGCAAGTTGAACATCTGCGAATACGCCAGACTAATCAGAAAATTGAAACTGGCATCCGTGTCGGACATGATGAGGAAGAGTGCAGTCCGCTTATCTCCCAGCGTATCAAGGTGAAGTTCGTCATAAGCCGTAATTTCCCGCAGTTCCTGAATATCGAACACCGCAAGCCGTGCGCCGCAGCTCACCAGAATCGACTTGGCGGTCTTGCCAGCAGCCATCCGGTATTTGGCATATTGCCGCACTGCAAAGTGTTCCGGCTTTTCCGCTTTCAGCTTTTCAAACATCAGGTCAACAGGATTTCGGTATTCCTCGTCCTCCTCGCGAACTTCCATGCTGTTCAGCATGTCAATCAGCGTCGTAAAATTCTGCGCCGCGGGCGGAAGTTCGTAGTGGATGTAGCCAATCAGCGCCATATAGAGCAGCGTTTCCGCCTTAATCCAGAAGTCGTCGCCGCCTTTGCCCTCTCCCTTTGTGTTTGCGATGAGCGCCGTCACCAGCTTCAAAATGTCTTTTTCGCTTCGGATATACGCAAACGGGTTGTAGTGCATGGACTTTTTGAAACTGATGACATTGAAAACCCGCACGTCATATCCGGCAGCAGCAAGCATCTTTCCGCACTCCGTAATCAGCGTCCCCTTGGGGTCAGTAATCACAAGAGAACACCCCTTCGTTTGGGTACACTGCATGATGTTCGGCTTGATGAAAAAGCGTGTTTTGCCGCTGCCGGAACCGCCGATGACAAGCACGTTCTTATTCCGCGCGTTTTTGGGATTCGCCGGGCGGCTGCTCATGGTCAGACGCTCCGTCTGGGTCAGGATGATGTTGTTCCACGGGTCAGGGTCCATGAACGGCGCAATGTCGCTTGGCTTTCCCCAGCGGGCAGCGCCGTATTCTTCGCCGTGCCGATACTTCTTGGCATTCCTGCGTTTTGCATGTACCAGCAGGCACAGTGCGCATCCGCACAGAAACCCAATCAGCAGGTCAAGGGGCACAAAGCCGGACAGTCCGTTTCGGAACGCCATTGCCACGCCATCCCGCAGGTGCAGGAATTTCGCGGAAAAATCCGTCCCGCCTGACAGCCGCCATGCTTCACTCAGCTTCGCCGCGGCAAGTCCAATAACCCCGTAGGGCAGATGCAGCAGCAGACGTTTTTCCCATGCGGCAGTGTTCATCTTTCCCGCCCTTTCTGCCTGCTGCGCTCCTTCTGTTTGCTGGGGGATGCCGTATCCAGCTGAGGCTGAACATTCCGCTGCGCCTTCCGCTTCGCCAGAAAATCCATTGCATACGCGCGCATTGCCTGATCAATGGCTGCACGGTCGCGAGCTTTGAAGAACACCAGATAGCGCGTTTTTCCGCTGTCGGAAGTACCCTTATGGATGGCATAATCCACCCCATATTGGCGGGCGTATCGTTCAAACGCCTTCACCTCCTGCCGGTCAGCCAGTGCAGTCTGCTCAACGCCCTGATTCTGCCCGATGAGCTGCTTCACGCTCTGCCTGCCCTGCGGTTTCGCTTGATAATGCTCCTTGGCTTTATTCCAGCCGAGTTTCAGCGCTTTCGCGAACGCCGTCGCCAATGTCCTTTCAGTGAATTTGCTGGTATTGATGATGAGGGAGAGCGTTTTGTTTTCGATTTCTTCCTGCATTGGAAGCCTCCGTCATGAAAAAGTGCAGCGCGCCGCCCAAGGCGGGACTTCCAAGCGGCGCAGAAACAGCTTTTGATGATACACCATTCGCTTACGCCTTTCGCCGTCTGCGCATCAGCAGCATGGTGCCGCTTATCAGCATCAGGGCAATGCCGATAAGCATCACCCCCGATGCCGCCAGCTGCACGCCGGTCTGAATCGTCGTGTAGTTGACCCACTGCGGCATTTCTTCGGAAATCTTGTAGTGCTCGTCAATGACCAGCTTCCGGACATCGCCGCTCAGGGTGTAGCCTTTCAGCGTTTCGGTTTCCTGCAAATAATAAGTGCCGGGCTGCAAGTGTTCGGCGCGGACAATGCCGTTCTCATCGGATTCCAGCGTTTGCAGGAGATTGCCGTCTGCATCCCGCAGGGCAAATTTCACGCCTTGCAGCGGTTTGCCATCGGCACCCACTTTCATGAACGCATAAGAATCAGGAATGTTTACCAGCAGCACCGGCGCTGTTCCCGACCAGCTGTCATCCACTTGGAAGCGATAATCCGCCATGCAGCTGTAACCGCTGGGTGCAGCCGCTTCATGGACAATCCACACGCCATAATCAAATGCTGTAAAGGCAAACGCACCGTTTTCGTCGCTGACAGCCATTTCTGCCACAGCGCCCGTTTCCGCGTTGATGAGCTTAAAGAGAATGCCTGCCATCGGCGTTCCGGCTGTATCCACCTTGATAAACTGGATTTTCTTCTGCTGGTTCACCACCGTCGCTATCGGTTCTTCCGCATTCGTCCAGTTCGGCGTTACTGTCACCGAAATCGCGCTGCGGTTCAGCAGATACCCATCCGGCGCGGACGTTTCGCAAATGGTGTACTGAACAAAGCGGAAGCGCACCAGTCCGTCCGCATCCGAAACAGCCGATGCCGTTTCGCGCTCGTCCGCATCCAGCAGCACAAACTTAGCCCCTACCAGTGCCTTTCCATCCGCATCGGTCTTTTGAAGTAGAATCTCGGCAGGATGGTTGATGGAAGCAACCTCGGCGGAAACAATCGGCGTTTCCTGATCCGACGCCTGAATTTCTACGGTGTACGTCGTCAAATCCAGCACATACCCGGACGGAGCGCTGACTTCCTTGACCGTGTATTTGCCCAGCGGCAGCAGCGGACTTTTCTCCACGCCTTCGCCGCTGGTGGTCATCGTGGCGACCAGCTCGCCGCATGAATACCACTGTGTGCCGTCTTGCCCGACAATGTCCTCCGCCGCCCGAATTTCAAATACCGCGCCTTTCAAATACCCCTGTTCACCCGTCGTCTGCATCTGCCCGGTCTTTTCCAGCAGAATCTGCCCCTTGATAGGCGTATTGCGGATGCTGACGTTCTGAATGGGTACGTCCTCCGCCAGCGATGCCATCGGCAGACAGAAGAGCAGCAATGCCGCCAGCAGCATGGGCAGGATGTTTCGTTTTGTGTTCATGGATGCCTCCCGTTTTTCTTGTCAGTCAGCATTGCCGGGAATCGAAACGGTAACGACACAGCCGCTGTCCAGATACCCGTCCGGCACGGTGGTTTCGCGGATTTCGTAGATGCCCCACGTCAGCACAGGCGTGACTGCCACCCCTTCCGCATCCGTGGTGATGACCGCCACAACCTCGCCGCAGCCTTCCTTGCCATGCGAAGGCAAGCCGCTCACGCGGATGACCGTAAAGACTGCGCCAGCCAGACTTCCGCCCGTTTCCGCGTCCGTCTTAACAATGCGAACCTGCCCCTGCATGGGGATATTCGTCACGCTGCGCTCCACGGTTTCGTCCATGACGACGGTCACTTTTTCGCTCCACAGGCTGTTCACATAGCCGACGGGCGCTTCATGCTCCTTGACCATGTAGTCGCCGACCAGCAGACTTTCGGACATTGCCACGCCGTCATCGTTCGTCAGCATGGTGGACACCAAGTCGCCCGTGCAGCCGTCCTCATTCAAGGCGTAGATGTCGAAGCGAACGCCCGCAATGGGATGACCGTCCAGCGCATCCGTTTTGATGACCCGAATCCAGCCGGGCGCATCCTCATCGATCACCGTCGTCAGAATCTGAACAGGGTTCTGGTAAGTGCCATCAATCGTCACCTGCCATTCTCCGGTGGACGGATGATAGCCGTAAGGCGCTTGAATTTCCCGGATGGTATAAGTGCCGTACCCCAGTTCCGAGAAGGTCAGATGGCCGCTGGCATCGGAAGTCTGCTGCTGCACGAGCGTGTTGTTGGCATCGTAAATGCCGAACACAGCGCCGGGCAGCGGTTCGCCGTTCTCCTTGACCTTTTTCAGCTGAATCTTGTTGATTTCATCCCGAATTTCGGTTTCCCCGATGATTTTGCCTTCGCTTGTCACCGTGAAGGTTTTTACCGCCACATTCAGCGCATACCCCTCCGGCGCATAGGTTTCCTTGAACGTATACGAGCCGGGAACAAGCAGAATATCCGGCAGCTGACCGTTTTCATCCGTATACGCGCGGTAAATGGTGCTGCCCTGCGCATCGTACACTTCAATCAGCGCACCGGGCAGCGTTTCCTTGCCGGTAATGTCCCGCTTGGTAATCGTCACCGGCGTGTAAATCAGGCGATTCAGGATAGGCGCATCCAGCGTGATTGCGATTGCCTCCTCCGCTGCATCCATGTTTTCGGGTGTCAGCTGCACCGGGTACTGCTCGGTATTCAACAGCCAGCCATCCGGCGCGGACAGTTCCTTGATATAATACGCGCCATGCGGATACATGCCGGAGAATGTCAAATTGCCCTTGGCATCCGTGATTCCAGTCGCCATCAGCGTATGGGCAGGCAGCTTCTGGCTGTCGCCGTAGGTAATCACCCCTGCATTGAACAAGCCGAACACGCAGCCTTCGCCGGGAACTGTCTCGATGGACGAGCGAATCATACCGTCCGCCGTTTCATCCACTCGAATCGCTTCCTGCTGCTTGTGCAGCGTCACGCGAATCGGCAGATAGGTGTTGACCGCGGACACTTTCACTTCCACGATAGGCGTCTGCTTGCCTGCCGCCGTCAGCGTGAAGGGATACGGGGTATCATCCAGCAGATAGCCGTCCGGGGCGGAAACTTCCTGCAAGCAGTAGCTGCCCAGCGGCAGCAGTTTTGAGTTCACCGCGCCGTCTGCACTGGTGGTCAGTGTTTCCACCAGTTCTCCCTGCTTGTAGAAAACCGTCCCTTCCTTGCCGACAACATCCGCCGCAGCGCGGAGTTCAAACACAGCGCCCTTCAAATACCTCTGCTGATAGACAGGCTTCATGACGGTATTGCCCCATTCATCCTGCTCGTCCGTAAAGCGCACCAGCTGCAAGCCGGTCTTTTCCAGCGCCACGCTGCCGCGCACGGGCGTGTTGGTTACATTCACCGTGATGGTTTCCGCCGCTGCTGCCGGAACAGACAGGCTCATCACCAGCAGCACCAGCGCAAGCACCCAGTGCATCCATTGCTTCATCCGCTTCATTTTTCTTCCTCCTGTTATTTGATTTGAACGATGGTCACAAAGTCCGTATCCACATAACCGTCAAGCGCATTGGTTTCCGCAATTCGATATTCTCCCCACGGAAGCGCTTCGGTCTGTGCGATGCCATCCGCATTCGTCGTAATTGTTGCGACAACCTTGCCAATGTTGGAAGCATTGTCCGATGCAGGCGCGGTCAATCTCGTCACCGTGAACGTGACACCGGGCAGCGGTTTTCCCGTCATGCTGTCCGTCTTGATGACCCGGATGATACCCATCATGCGCTCGTTGATGAACATGCACGCCGTGTCTGCCCCCGCCGTCACCATGATTTCCTGCGCCGAGACAACCGACAGCCGATACCCCTGCGGCGCGGTTTTCTCGCGAACCTGATAGCGTCCCGGTGCAATCCCGGAAAAAACGGCACGTCCCTGCGCATCCGTCACTGCTTCTGCCAGCACCGCGCCGGATTCATCCAGCAGCTCAAACACTGCACCTTGCAGCAAAATGCCGTCCATGGACTGCTTGGTCACAAACACAGTGCCATACAGCAGTTCAAACGTGACAACAGCGGATTGCAGCGGGTATGGCGTTCCCTCTATCGGGACAAGCACTTTCTGGATGGAGGCGCTGGGGATTCCGACCAGAAAGCCTGCTTCTTCCGCGCTGGACGCGATTGATTCCATATAAACGGAGAAGCTGCTTTTGTCCGACAAAATCCGGATGTTGTCTCCGCTCTTGACATAATAGTACGCTTCATCCGAACCGCCGCTGTTCCCCGTGATGCTGCCCGCTGCCTTGGAAATCCGAATCAAATCCGCATCCGTCGTCAGCGTAACCGTACCGACATAGCCGCTGTCTGACGCTTGGATGCGCTGACCGCTGACGGTGATTTTCCCGGTGATTTTTGCGTATGCAATCGCGTTTTTCGCCAGCCATCGGGCATAGGTCAGGTACACTTCCGGTGCGCCGCCGGAGAAAGCGTAGAAATTATCCATGTCCCAATAACTGCGGACGTACTGCGCGCCTTCCAGCTGCTTAATCACCTCGCGAATAGCAAACTGACCCGCGACACGGCTCCACACTTCGTTGTTTGCATCACTGCGATCCAGCAGCATAAACGGGTAGGTGTGCCGAAGCACCCAGCCGATGGCGTGCATGGTCTGCGCCTTGAATCGCACCCCGTTCACGCCGCCGCCTTCTGCGGTGTTTACGAACGCCTCCATATCCAGCAGCGCATACGGGCCGGTTTCTGTTTTGTTCGCGCCCGACCCTTCGCCGGGGCCGGAAAGCGTATGTTCAAGGCAGTACACGGGGAAGTTTTCCAGATAGTGCGGTGTCGCATAAATCGTGCCGTGCGATGCTGATTTCGCCAGCTGGGGATACGCCGCGTCCCTGCCGGAACTTCCTTGCAGCCCCGACTGTCCCGCCTGAAAGCTGCCGATTTTGCCATGAATATTCTTCAGACTGAATTCGTCCGTTTCTGCGGTGTACGTTTGCATTTCCCGGAGCAGACGCAGCATTTCTTTGGAATACGCGAAATCCGTCACCGTGCAGGCATCCGCATCCGTTTCGCCGGTTTCCGCTGCCATCACCCACACCATTTCGTCAGCCGTCCACTTCATCTTGCCGCTGGGGAAAGAATCGCCGTACAGGAAGCGCACCTGATACCATGCCGTCCCCGAAGCATCTTCCGCAACGGACACCACCTGCACCGCGGCTGCTTTGACGAAATTGCCCTGATACTCGCTGGAAAAATACGTTTCGGACGCATCATCATCCACCGCAGAAAAGACGCGCGTGTCCGTACTGACGCTGACAAAATCGCCAGGATTTACAGGCGGCACCGTTTCGTCGATTTCTTCCGCGCTGCTGATTTCCGGATGTACCGAAGCATCCGGCGATTCTGCGGCATCCGGCTGCTCCGAAGCGCCGCTTTCATCCGCTTCGGGCAGATTCGATTCTTGGTGCGGCGCGTCCTGCGAAGGTGCATCCTCGGGCGTTTCTGCTTTATCGGATGCGTCCTCCGGGCGGCTGCCATTGACCACGAACAATCGCTTTTGACCGACGGCAGTCATTTCTTCGCAGGATGGCACATCTTCAATGCCCGACACATCCGCATCCAGCAGATAGCGGGTATCCAGCGATGCTGCCGGTACAAAGCCGCGGATGATTTGCTGTTCCGCATCCAGAAACCACACCTGCACGGTTTGATGATTGCTGAAAAACGCGGTCGCCAGCAGAATGGACGCATCATCGACCGCGGCATAAACAATGCGCTCCTGCGATTCTGCGCTGGCGTACACGCTGACTGCCCGCACCGTCCGGACGTAGACATACCCATGTTCTTCAATCGCCGCCTGCAAAGGATGACGGTTGTCCGACGAACTTTCTTCCTCCGAATTGGGGAGCATTTCGTCATGGGGCGGCTCATCCGGCACATCGGATGCGGATTCGTCAGGCGCTTCCTCCACGGGTGGAAGCGCCGGTTCTTCTGCCGGAAGCACAATGACTTCCGTTCCTGTGATGTCCGAGGGCGTGGCTGCTTCTTCTGCTGCCGCACAGAGCGGAATGCAGGTCAGCACCAATGCCGCAGACAGCACCAATGATGCAAATCGTTTCAATTTGGATTTCAATTTCATTTGCTCCTCCTATTCTTGAACTGCCAGCACAATCAGACGGCCGCTTGCACCGCCCGCACTGCGGTCGCAGGTAATCAGGGTCAGAATGTGGTCATCCGCACCGACTGCCGCGCCTGAATCGTACAGTGCCTTGGCTCGTGCGCGGTCTACATACGCTTGAAACGCCTGTCCGCTGGCAAAATCAGCCGCCGCTGCATCCCAGTCACCAACCTGCATGTTGACGACGGCGAAAATCCGATAGGTGCGTTCGCCGTAAATCGTGTCCAGCTGAATGATGCTGTGCGCAGCGCAGTAGCCCGAATCCTTGTATTGCACAAGGCTGCTGAACATCGCGTCGCTATGGCTCAGGTGATGCCCGTAGATGGCAATGTTCCTGCTCGGTGTCTGATAATCCGCCGACGGCAGCGAGAACAGGCATCCCAGCTTGCTGTTTTTGCCGCTGAACAGGTGCGTCAGGTAGTAGTCCGTCCTGTTCGACCGCACAACCGGATAATCCACCGGCGTACCCGGAATGGTGAGCCATGCGGCAAAATCCGGATTCTGCGCAACGCAGGCTTCTACATCGACACTGCGGGGATTTGCTGTCCGCTCTGCCTGTGCTGGCGGGGCAGTGTCGGAAGCAGCCGGGTGTGCGGAGGGCGGCGCGGCAGCGGGCACAGCGGTTTTCTCTGCCTGCGGCACTTCCAGCAGCAGAGGCAGCACGGTCTGCACGGCGGCTGCCGCGGGGGATGGCGCATCCTCCACCAGTCCCGAAGCCTGTTGAGGGGGCTTAACCTCTGCGGACATGCGCGTGTATACACGGTCATCTTCTTCGACCTCCTTTATCTGCCCGAAAATTGGGCAAAGAAAAATCATGCTTCCGAACAGAAACATGACCATCAGCAGAATATCCAGTTTTCGTTTCATGCGTCTTTATCGCTCCTGCGACATTTGCCGCTTCCGCATCCAGTAATCCAGCAGCTTGAAAATTACCTTTTCCATCTGCTCCGTCGTGTAGGAACGTGGAAAATACTTGGTCAGCTTTTCCTGCGGCAGCACGACAGACCCCTTGACAGGAATCGTCTGCTTGTTCTCCGTCATGATTTCCATGATGCCCTGTTCCGACAGCGTGCCCTGTTTGCTTTCGCGCTTCATGCGCTGGGCTTGCGAGAGGGACGGTGTCTGCTGCGTGTTTTCCAAGGCGGTATCCAGCCACTGCTGTTCTTCCGGCTTCAAGTACGAAAGTTCCACGGCGGGGGTAAAGGCGAGTTTGCCCGCATCCACCTTATCAATGAGCGGCGGTTCAAGGTTGTTCAAGCGCAAAATGCGATGGATTTGGCGCTCACTTTCACCTGCGTCTTTTGCTACTTTAGTGACTGACAACTTCTCGCCAACTTGGCGAGAAGTTAAATCTACTCGTTCGCCTTGACGCTTAATCGCTTCCATTTTCATTTGATACGCTTTAGCACGTTCGCTGGGCAGAATGTTCTCGCGCTGCAAATTGCTGTCCACCATGATGATGACAGCTTCATCATCGTCCAAATCACGGACAATGGCGGGAATCTCGTTCAGCCCCGCCAGCTCACAGGCGCGCTTCCGCCGATGCCCGGACACAATTTCATACCCGCCATCCGGCATCGGTCGGGCAATAATCGGCACCAGCACCCCATATTCCTTCACGCTCTCCACCGTTTCCATCATCCGGTCATCGTCCAGTACGCGGAATGGATGATCTTTAAAGGGGTGAAGTTCGCTTATGGCAAGGCGCTGAATCTGCTCCTGCTGGCGTGAGGCCTCCGTGGAGAAAATGTCATCGTAGGAGGTCAGACTTGGCTTTCTGCCGCTGCTTTTCAAGCTGAAGCACCTCCTTCGTGAGCGCACGATACGCCTGCGCCACCTTGCTGCCGGGGTCGTACTCGAAAATACTCTTCCCGGTCAGGCTCGCTTCTGCCGCGCGGACGGAATGCGGAATCGCCGTCTCGAACACCTTGATTTTGCCGCCGTAAGTCTCCCGAATCAGCGCCGTGATTTCCTTGGCGTTGTTCGTGCGCCCATCCACCATCGTCATGAGGATACCGTCGATTTTCAGCTTGGGATTCATTTGCCTGCGTACCTTTGCAATGGTTTGCAGCAGCTGTTCCAGCCCTTTGGCAGACAGGTAATGCGCCTGCACCGGGATGATTACGCGGTCTGCTGCCGCCAGCGCATTGATGGTCAGCATCCCCAGCGACGGCATACAGTCGATGATGATGCAGTCGTAGTCCTGCCGATTGCGGGCAAGCACCTGCTTCAAGATGGTTTCGCGGCTCATTGCATTCACCAGCGACACCTCCGTTCCCGCCAGCGCGATGTTAGCGGGCAGCAGGTCAATTCCCTCCGGATGATGCAGTATGCCTTCGCCCGGCGCAATCGGGACATCGTTCATGACCTTGGTCATCAGGTCTGCGATTGTGGGCGCAAGCTGATCCGGCTGCTGATTGCCGAGGCTGATGGTCATGCTGCCCTGCGGGTCAGTGTCCACCAGCAGCACCTTTTTTCCTTCCCGTGCCATCGCTGCACCTATGTTGATGCAGCTGGTCGTTTTCGCTACCCCTCCTTTCTGATTTACAGTTGCAAGCACCGTGGGATTCATCCACTTCCTCCTTCCTGCACTCGTTCATCCGTGGCAGCAGAACTTCCCTGCCCTCCACTGCTGTTTGATGGTGGGTTCAGCCTGTAAATATTTCACACCTCCTGTTCTGGAAAATAGAAAGGCATCGACAGATTGCTCCGTCAATGCCTTCGTCTCTTTCGACACTACTATTATAGCACAGGTTTCGTTGCTAAAGCGTGCTAATTTGTCTTGTTCGCTGCTAATTTGTCCTGTTTTGTGCTGCGTGATGCTATTTCATGCTATTTGCTGCTATCTTGCGCGATTGCCGCCCGTGTTGTCCCCTATTCAGGTGCTTGCACTTAGCAGCATTTCCAGTTCATCAAGCGCTTGAGTGTGCAAATGATACACACGCGACCGGCTTAATCCGATTCTTTCAGCAATTTTCTCAAAATTCATATGAGAAAGATAATAGTTCAAGAGGATGATCCGGTGCGCCTGATTATCCATGCCGTTTACGACAGCTGTGATTTCTTCAACGGCATCCCGATACTCCTGCGTCAAGTTTTCCAGCTCTCTGCGTGCTTCCGTGAGACGAATAATCGCATTTTCATTCGCACCCACGTTGCGCGCATGGGCGGCAAATTCGCTTCCCCAAGATGCCGTAACTCGCTGCGTAAGGCTTTTGTAGAGTTCTATCTGCGAGAGAAGGGCATCTATTTTCTGTTCAACTGCTTCTGCCCTTTTCAAAAATGCAACTGCTTTCCTCATGCAATTTCACGCTCCAATCTTTTCAGCAGCTGGATACCATCTATGTCAGTAAGCAATACAAAACGACCGGACTGAAAAAAGATTCGCAGTTCATCAAGCCTCTGCTTGTACTGCATGATGCGGTATGTGAGATAGTCTCGTTCTTCTGCTGTCAGCTTTGTCTCGCTGCGGAACTTTTGCCGAAGTTCGTACTGCATCCGACCGCAGCTGCGGAAATCCTTGACCGCCTGAACAATCACTGCACTCGCAAACGCTTTCCACGGTTCCTTTTCTCCATAAACATAATGGGAGCAGTTTTTTCTCTGATTCATCCCAGCACCTCCGCCAGATATTCCTTTATTTATTTTCGCATTGTTCTTTGCGTTTTTTCTGCTGCTTTTTGCTCAACATACTCAGTAACAGCTCGAAACAGCAGCATCATCAAGGGATGATTATTCCATTTTGCAGCTTTTTCACTGGTGTCCTTTACCATTGAAAGCCACCATTCTTCGGCATCTTGTGCCTGATTCTCCGGCGGATCACAATGCGCTGCATACAGGCGGAACGCATCGCGGAAAATCTCCCATTCATCATCGTTCACTTTGCCATGCATGTTCTCACCGCCATTCCATAGGAAGTTCGCCTTGATTGACCCGCGTGAAACCTTCCATCAGCATCTGCTCAATCTTTTCAGACCATGCGTGCTGCGGCGGAAGTCCCTTCACATCCGACATAGTTCTGCTTCGGCGGTCAAAATAGAGTTTTATCATCTCATCCACAACGCCAAGGTCACGGTTTTTCATGATTTCCACCACATTTCCCACATCCGGCTGAATCTCAAGTTTGGGATATACCGAGCGATAGCGCATCATAAAATCAGCATTGACCCGATGAACCATAAACACATTGTCGGCTGCATTTGTAAGGTCGGCTGTTCCGCTGATGTCGCCTTTGCGCAGAAATGCTTCTGTTTTCCGCGGATGACAGATAAAATGAACGTGAATTTTCAGCGTCTTTGCCATTGTGGAGAGCCGCTTGGCAATTCGGGATTGCATCTCATATTTGTCCACATTGCCAAGCTGAATATCCAGTGCCATCAGATTATCGACAATCGCCACCGAAGCACCGTTCTGCTGAACCCAATCGTAAATTGTGCTGATAACGATTTCCCAATCAGTGCCGAAGTCATTGTCGTAGATGGCAAACTTGCCTGTCAGCATAGCATCCAGCTTCGCCTCAATGCCGGACTTCAGGCAGAAATGATTGGGATTCAACGGATCAGGCATTACATAGTCCGGGCCTGCTGCTTGAAGCAGTATCCATTCTCGTATCCGTGATGCCGTCATTTCTCCTGAAAACAGCGCGACTTTATATCCCTGCGATACAGCTGCCAGACCAATCTGACTGACGAGCGTTGACTTGCCCGAAGCATTGCCCCCGCTCCAAATGGACATTTCGCCTGCATTGAATCCCCCTATCTTTGCGTCAAGCGAACCGAGCCGTGACCGAATTACCACAATTTTGCTGCGGTCTACGTTCGGAATCTCTGCAAAGTCCAGCATCCGTGCCTTCGCCTTGCCAAGCAGTGGAGAATTTTCCGCCGTGCTGACTTTTGCTGTCGGCACAGCAGGCGTTACTGCATAAGGGCTGCTGCTGTAAGCTGCCTGGTCTACCTTCTGCCGGAACTCATGCCAATGGTATCCGGCGCAGCTGTTATGGAAGCAGTGGAATCCGAAACCGCCTTGATGGTACGCAAACACGGCGGCATCTCCGTGCTGATGCGAATCGTTAAACGGGCAGTGTGCTAATTGGTACTTTGTACCGCTGCTGATGGCTACTTTTTTCTCCACCTCCACGCCATGTGCGGAAAGAAAATGCTCAATGTCCCAAGTGCTTTCTTTGCCGGAACGCCGAGCTTCTGTCGGTATCGCCGCTTGATGCAGTTCCGCTGCAATATTCTTGACCAGCGCAATGGGTGTTTCCCGAATCTGCTCCGGATAGCGGATGATGCAGCTCTGTCGGTGTGGACGTTCCGGCGTATGCGCGCCTTTCGCCGCAATTGTTCCATACAGTTTGGTAATTCTTGATGGGTTATACACCGCCGTATCAATTTTTGCCTCGTCTGTGCTGAACCACATGTCCAGCACAGAGAGAAAATCCGCAACCACTTGCCGGTCATCTGTGCTGATATGTACCTTAAAAAGCAGATGATAGCCATTGCCGCTGTCTGCAACAATTGGCTCGCTGAATCCCGTTGCCATCAGCCGCTTCATTGTCTTTCCAGCAACAGCGTGTGCTGCTTCCTTTTCTTCTGCCGATGCACTGACACCGCTGGGGCGGACTGGGTCTGCATCAATCAAAATCCATTGAAATCCTATGATGTCATTGTCAGACGTTGTTTCCTTCGGACGTTCTACCAGACGTTCATGCTGAGCACGCGCATAGCAGGCACTTTTGACGGGGTTCAACGACTGGTAAAACGTGCGATTCGGATACTTTGCCAATTCAGCAGCAATGTGCGGACTGTCCGCACGAAAATAACCGCTGACAATGGGCTTAGGGTCTATACTTCTGATTTCAATGATTGCATCCGGTTCATGCAGCAAGGACAGCCACTTTACTGCGAGTTCCACTGTTCTTGATTCTCCTTTTGCGCTTTTTGTAGATTCGCCTCTCTCCACGGCTCACGCTGAAGCCATTTGCTAATGCCGGGGATATACTGCCCGCCATCTTTCGTCCATGCGATAGAACTTTTTGCTGCTTCAAGCGCTGTCATGATTATTTCAAGCGTCGCACCATGCCGCAGCGCCTGTTGATATACGCGAATTGCCTCATCCCAGTCATTTCTGCGATTAGCCGGATAAGCAAACCACAGCTTTTCAAACTCATCCGGATAATGAGATAGTGTATCTATCGTATTACTATTATTATATTGCTGCTGGGTGTGCTGATTTTCAAGCCGCCTGCGATGTGCAAATGCTGAAAAATGCGCATTTGCACCGTTTTCCGCTCTTTCTTTCGTACCGCATATGGACTTGTTTTCAGCACACGGCGTGCTTATTTTAGTACCGTCTGCGTACTGATTTTCGGGACAGAGTAGCCTTATTTTCATACCGCCAGCGGTCTGATTTTCAAGCCAGTTTGATACGGTAACGATAGAACCGTCCCGCGCTGTTTGTATCTGAACATAGCCCATTTGAACCAGCGCAGCCATCTTCCTCGTCAGCTTATCACGAGACCAGCCCAGTTCAAGCGCTGTCTTTCTATATGAGAAGAGCAGTTGTCCCGGCATAAGCTGTTTCCCGCAGATTTCAGCTTTCTGGCGGCAGGCACAATTCATGCAGTAGTAATACAGTTTGAAAACACTATCATCCTGCCACACAAGACTATTTTGAGAAATGCAGATAGGCTGCCTATTCTTTTCGGCTGCTTCTGCCACATAAGTCACCTCCTGTTATTGGAAACGCGCTGGCTGTTCCCGACGAACCAACATTTGCTCACCCATTGCAGCCAACCAGAAGCTGCATCAGCCTTCTCCTGTTTTCATCATGTTGCCGCAGCACGGGCAGAGGCAGAAAGCGCTGCTCCTCATGATTCCAGTCATACTGGATGTTATTTCCTAATAAAAGTTAATGCCGGACATGCTGATTCCCCCTTCTTGCTGAAAGAGACTTTTATCCCTCTCACCATAACTGGTAAAAAAAATCGGTTTTTTTACGCGATTTCAAGAATTTCTGCAAAAAAAATTTTCACGCTGACGAACAGAAGTGAAATGCAGCGCTACGCGCAAGCAGATGATGCGTCGAAACCGGAAATAATGCCACATCAAAAATCGCAGAATGTACTCCGATGTTCTCTTATATACTTCAGCATTTGATGCAGGCGATAATGCACTGCCCTGACCGTAAGATGCAGTTCTTTCGCAGTGCTTTCCAGCGTTTCACCATTGAGGTAGCACGCAATAATTTTCGCACCATCCGGATACGCAGAATCTGCATACCGATAGATTCGGGCACACAGTGTGTTGTATCGTTCCTCCGCGATGTACTTTTCCTCCAGCATCGATTCGCAATTCACAACGCCATAGCCGCGCGCTGCATTGTCATTGCCGAACCCTTCTGCAAAGTGTTCCGTTTCATACGAAACAACAATTCCTTCCTTGCGCCATGGACACACGAAGCAATCCCCATTGCAGCGACGGTAATCCGCCTGTCCGCAGATTTTTTCCTGACGAGCTCTATAACGTTCCTTGTTGATGAGTTTGTCCCATTCCTTCTGCAGCTCCGGATTCAGATATACTTTCTTCCCTGCAATCCAAACGTAACGTCCTTGTGACATTGCAATTTTTCCTCCATTCCTTTGTCTCGAATGGAGAAAATCGCAAAAGAAGGGTATACTGAACAGTGCCGCCTACCATCATGAATTTCTCCATTCATTTGGTTGGCAGCAGCCATTGCCTCGGCTGATGCTGATATGCGCCGTATCCTTCAGCATACTATTTTCAAATGAGAATGCGCCTGATGCGCCGCGAATTTTTTCTTCTGCCTAACGCGAATGAAACGCAGCGTAGCAGCGCTACGCTAAGTGGAATGAGCGGACGGCAGGAGGAAAAAGGCGCAAGCAGCGGGCGCAGGCAAATGCAGAAAATAGTATTCGGCAATTCCTTCGGGGATGCCGGCTCCGAAGGGATTCTGCATACGGCTCTTTGTTACAAAAAAAGCGGTCAGAAATAGTTCTCTTTTGAGAACTAATCCTGACCGTCAGACAGCTCTATGGATTTATCTTTTTCGCACATACATTTTGACTGTTCAAAGAAAGCAATTGAGCTGCTGGTCTTGCAATCACAGTCATTATGTACATATGAAAAGTGTTAGCCTTTTGACCAGCATTTTAGCAAACAGGTGTGATGTATTTGGGGGCATTCGCGTTTTCCTAATCTGCTCTGTTGCGTCAGAATTGCCTCTTGTCACCACCCTATTGCCATTTGCTTTCACAATTCCACTCCTTTCAGCTTCAGATTATTCTGAAGTTCATTTATTGCTGCAAAAATCAGCATTAGATATATTTGCAGTTAAGTTTTCCATGTTTATTGTAACATAATGTGATTGTCCTGTCAATATCATCTATCAACTTCTCCTCCCCTTTCACCTCCCATACAGCAGCAGCGCCAAGTGCGCCAGCGCGCGATCCTTCTTCTTGTAGGCGGAGCTCCGCTCCACGCAAAACCGCTCGCTGATTTCCTCTATCGCGTCTGTTTTCCCATTTTCTGATAGATAGAACATCGTCAGCACCGTTTTTTCGTCCTCCCCCAGCGCATCCCACGCCGGCTGAAACCACGCCATGAACTCTTCCGCCTGCCGCTTCCGCTCTTCCAGCACATCAATTTCCGCAATTCCATGCAGGATCTGGTTTTCGCCTGCCTGCGGATTTCGCGCACCATGCGCCGACTCCTCGAAGCGCATCCCGCCAATGCGAACCATGTCCTGCCGCACATTCGCAATCTCCTCCGCCGTTGTCGCCAGAATCGCCTTCATGCTGCAATAATCTTTCAGCGCCGCCATTGCCGCGCTCCGCTTATCCAGATAGTTCCATGCAATGCTCATTCCGCAAACCTCCTGTCGTTGCTTCGTAGCCTCATCATAGCAGAAAAGTTCGCGAATTCAAAACCAGAAACTGAAATCCTGAACCCCAGTAATTCCAAGGGGTTCAGGACTTTTTTCTTTGCCGTCCGATTGAAAATCGGGGCAATGTCCGCCTTTCCGGACTGCCTAAATTTCAGTTTCTGAAACGCGAAAATGAAGAAAATTTTCAGGCATAGAAAAGGCCACCCGACGTATGACGAATGGCCAGAATGTACTATCGGGGGGATATGTTAGCAACGATAATCTAGAAATATTATATTCCCTTGCTAATTGATATGTAAGATATAGTGCTGTCTTGAATGACGTAGATAGTCGAATTGTTGAAACGATTGATTTCGTCATACACGCACGGGAGGATTTCAATACCATTGTTATCCAATACTCCCCATTTTCCTTCGCGCTTCACGGTTATGAGACCATTGGTTAACGGTGAATAATCCTCATACAATTCCGAAGTTAACATCAACCCATGAACATTATAAAATCCGTAGCGATCAGTTGATGAATCATAGTACGAGAGCAGCTGAACTTCGTCAATCACGTTTCCAACAGTGCTGTTAGGGGCGCGGTTGATAACAGTTTCAGTACCGGCCAAGTCAAGTATGACAACCTGATCCTTCAGCCTTACAACTGCATAGTCATTCACATAGGCTGGCGGTGTTCCGTACAACAGATCGTTATGCAGAAAGCTTGGCTTAACAATCACTGCACCACGTTCATCTAAGACGCCCCCATAACCAGCCGTGTTTTGATACCAAAATCGATCATTTGTAGGTGAATCGACATATTCGTACTGTGGTTCAATCATCAGGCGGCCGTAAATATCAGCTAAACCGTACAAACCGTTTTGGACAACAGCTATAAGACCCACGGAGGAGGGACAACTCATTGGCACAATCCCGTCATCAAAAGTCACAGGGACTCCGTTTGAATTAATTAAGATGTAATCGTCCATACTATCAAAGTTATCGTTCATCTGGTGATCCGCCTGGATTACTAATGCATAACCGTTCTGAAAAGGTTCGACGATTTCATCGTATACGCAAGGAATGATGACATTACCAGTAGAACGATGAACAAATCCCCACTTGTCATTATCCTGGACTGCAATATATTCTTGTTCGTTGATATATGGATCTGTTAGCTTGATTGCGTCATATGTTGACGATAAATAGCCGCTTTGTTTGTCATAGAAACCGAACAAGAGGACATCTCCAGCATCTACTGCATAGATAAAAGCTGAATCAAATTCATAGATATCATAGCAAGGGGGAGTAATTTCGTTCCCCTGAAAATCAATCAAAGAATAATGATCCATCGGTACGGAAGTACGCACCTTGGCCACGCCATTGTAAAAGGGAGTTGCTTCTGAAAAAGATGCAGCGATAACTACTGTCCCGTCGTCTGTCGCATATCCCCATTGGCCATCGGATATGTATAAGAACAATTCCTCGGCATATACTATGCATGGCAATAGAGACATAAAGAATAGAATAGTTAAGAAAGCTCTCTTCATCTGCAACTCCTCCTGTTACATTTTATTTTTTCGGACGTACATAGAACGCCCAATTGCTGTTTCCGTCATTATCCTCCAGAGCGGTGATATTAGGACCTGTATCATCATAAAACAGAGCAGTCCACTTATCAGGATAAAGTTTTTCACTGCAGGATTGGAAAACTGCTAAAACTTCACCATTTCCATCTCCGAAATCGAACGAAACAACAATGCCGATATGACCCTTTTTTACGGGATCAATTCGTGCAATGTCCTTAACATCCTTTCCATAATTGCGATCCCTATGATCTATGGAGAAGATGATGTCACCCGGTTGCAAGTCATTCAGATCAAGGATGCGCCCTCGTGTGGTATTGCTACGCACATATGATTGCCAAGCAGCATCTACCATTTTCCAAGTTTTTTTGTTTAGTGCCTTATTTACTGCCCAAATGCAGTCAATACCGCCTTTATTGTTTTTGCTTGCACTAATATAATAGTAGTCATCGGCATTATATAACAGATTTCGCATACCCTGGGTTACAGTGGAATTGAAATCGTCGTCCGTGGTGGTCTTTCGATACCCAACTTCATCTACTGTTTCGCAAGATACGCAAGTGCCGTTCGGGTCATGATATGCAATAGGGTTATTCATACAATATACATAGCCATTAAATTCAAAAGTTTCGTTTTTAAATAGGCGAGAATCATGATTGAGCATTCTTGAACGAAGAGCAGCATAATATCTACTTCTGAGATAATACAGCTCGGTTTCTTCGTCGTAGACATACCCGCGATACCTAAACGGCTGCACCTTGCCCAGCGTCTCCGCCAGCTCGCCAGTACACCACAGCGGCGCGCCCCACGCATCGTAGCCGTAGCTGACAACGGTATTGCCAT
>ERZ839767.3062-NODE-3062-length-20011-cov-26.927440_pt1 | contig 20011 bp, 19 predicted proteins | sample MGYA00519879_ERZ839767 | MGnify/ENA primary metagenome ERZ839767 (study PRJEB31850, sample SAMEA3708852) | human gut metagenome | biome: human gut; feature: human-associated habitat; material: faeces | place: China | collected 2014 ...
TCGCCATGCACTTTGTCCGCATTTTTGACAACTCCTTCTGGGGAGATGAAGGGTTCAGCATCGGCCTTGCCCAAATGAATGTTTTTGAAATGCTCCAAGTCACAGCGGCAGATAACCATCCGCCGCTGTACTATCTTTTCACGCAACTCCTATATCATCTTCTGGGCAATCACGGATATGTCTATCATCTGTCGGCTCTGATTCCCTATGGACTCGTTCTGATTCTTGCCTGTACAGTGATTTTCAGACAGTTCGGATTGATTCCCGCAGTTGTTGTTTCCACTTTTGCCTCTTTGACTGATACCGCTATCATGTTCAATGTCGAGGCCCGAATGTATTCACTCGGCGCTTTCTTTGTGTTGGCGGCCTATCTGGCACTCCATAACATTCTTCATTCCGGTAAAACCTCCGATTGGGTCATTTTCAACGTCGCCTCTCTTTGTGCCGCTTATACGCACTACTATGCCCTAATTTCCGTTGCATTTTTCTATCTGGCTCTGCTTTCTCTGCTTCCGCAGGATAAGAGCAGCTTTAAAAAAATCCTTATCACTTATTGTGCCGCAGTGGTCGTCTACCTTCCCTGGCTTCTGGTATTGCTTCCCACTTTCAAACGCGCTGCGGCAGACTGGTGGTCCACCTTCATTCCTTCTCCGATCAATTGTATCGGATTCTTCTTCAATCCTTCTTGGACAGTCCTCATTTTCGGTCTTGCATTCCTTCTTTATTTCACAGCACAGGCCAAATCGTCCTCTAAATGGCTCTTCGCCCCTGATACGATCTGGCTTTTGACCGGCTTGCTTTCTGCCGCCGGCACCTCCGCAGTCGGGCTGATCGTTTCACATGCCTTTCGCCCGCTTTTTCTCGTTCGATACCTTTATCCGCTCACCGCAGTCGTTTACCTGGTTTTTGGCTTTCTTCTGTCTAAAGTCCGTTGGAGAACCATTCTGTCCAGTATTCTGATTTTGGGAACGCTGGTGTGCAGTCTACCGGATTTCTACCAAGCCTATCAGCGGGAAAAGCGCATCGACCTTGCGACCACCCAGTGTCTGGAAGTTATTACCCCCTCTCAGAATGCAGTTCTTTATACAACGAACTACTTCCTAGACTGGACACTCTTTGATTATTACTTTCCGGGACGTGTCCATGCTCAAATCGAATCCTCCAATACTTCTCAGTGCTTCACTTTTTCCGATCCTGAGATCTGGCTCTTTATGGAACATGCGCTTTCTGATGCCGAATTGAATGCAGCCTCCGACAATGGTTATTCTCACACCAATGTCTGTAACAGTACATTTGCAGAAGGCCCCGGTGAAGATTCCTTTTATTACATCTACAAATTTCAAAAATCCGCAAACACCGCCCCGTAACTATCCTCATCCGCTGAGCTTGACAAGGCGGCTTTGCATCTGCTATACTTTTTGCACAATTCCCGGCTGAAGCCGGGGCTTTGCGGGCCGAAGCCCGTGTTTCTCCCCGCAAACACTATTTTAAAACAGACACCATGAAGGGGTCTGCCGCTGGCGCGCGTGCTGGCGGCAGGCCCTTTTTGTCTGTGCATTTTCAGGAGGAATCATTGATGAATACCAAGACCCGTTCCACGACCCGTGATCTGGTGCTGGCCGCACTGTTTCTGGCACTGGCCTTTGTGCTGCCCATGATCACCGGCCATGTACCTCAGATCGGCAATATGCTCTGCCCCATGCACTTCCCGGTGCTGCTGGCAGGCTTTGTGCTGGGCGGCCCCTGGGGCCTGGCACTGGGCTTTGCCGCCCCGCTGCTCCGCTCGGTGCTGTTCGGGATGCCCCCGATGTACCCCATTGCCATCGCCATGGCCTTTGAGCTGGCCACATACGGCGCTGTGGCCGGTTTCATGTACCGCAAGGTGCAGCACACCCTGCCCATGATCTACGCCACCCTTGTCACCTCAATGGTGGCAGGCCGCCTTGTCTGGGGTGCGGTGCGCTTTGTGCTGGCCGGTCTGTCCGGCTCTGGCTTCCCGTTCAGCGCGTTCCTGTCCGGTGCTGTGCTCACTGCCGTGCCCGGCATCGTGGCACAGCTCATCCTCATTCCGCTGATCGTGGCTGCACTGCAGAAAGCAAAGCTGACAGATTAAAACCCCTGCGCTGACCGAACCCACACAGCAAAAAAGCCCGGAACCGTACCTGCTATGGCGGCAGGTGGTTCCGGGCTTTTCAGTTCATATTACAGTGTGGCAGCAGCTGTAACAAAAAAGAAGGAGAATCTTCAACCGGCAAATTGGAGAAGATCAGCCGGCAAAGCTTGCATTGACAGCGCGGCGGTTGCTCTGGTTGACAAAGTTCTTCTTTGCGCTCTCGAGCAGGCTTGCAAAAGCCAGGCCGATACCGCAGTTATCGGACACGCCCTCGGTGACAGTCAGGTAAGCGTCCATCATAGTGTTGTCCAGAATAGCAGTGTTCTTGTTCATCATAATAAATATCCTCCGTATATCGGTAAATGTCATTGTGTTTTTGGGCAGGGCCTCTATCTCCCTGCATCCTCAAAGCGGAACCCTTCAGAACCTTTCGTTCTTTTGTTCCCCTCTCTGAGGATGGCCATATTATGCCACTCAATTATGAAATCGTTTTATAAATTCTATGAACAAACTATGAATTTAGTGATACATTTTTAACGTTCTTTCGTTCTTTGCGCAACTAGCACAAAACGTTTTTTATGAAAAATAAAGTTCTTGTATACATGGACGATTGAAACCTTGTTTGGAGAGTTTTTTCAGATTTTCTCTCCGTTTTGCCCAGAATTTCTTCTACAAAAAGAGTTCTTATCGTGTAAAATCCGTCAGAATCCGTCAATTTCCAACAGGACGAGGGCTTTCCTGTGCAAAATGCCCAGAAAAAAGTTCCAAACAAAAAGGCCGCCGTGCCAGCAGCACAGCAGCCTTTGAAAAGCCATTTCAGTTTTGTCGGTTTCGCATCACTTGCACAGGAACGCCGGCAGGGGCTTGCCCTCCCTGCGCCACTGGTGATATTCCGCAGTGGCGGCAAATTCCACGTCACCGGCGGAGTTCAGGGCAGTTTCCACGGAATCCTGCACCACGCCAATGATAAAGCCGACACCGACCACCTGCATGGCGATATCATTGGAGATGCCAAACAGGGAGCAGGCCATGGGGATCAGCAGCAGGGAGCCGCCAGCCACGCCGGAAGCGCCGCAGGCACCCAGAGCGCTCATCACGGAAAGAAGGATGGCGGCGGGCAGGGACACCTGAATGCCCAGCGTATTGGCCGCAGCCAGCGTCATAATGGTAATGGTGATGGCGGCACCATCCATATTGATGGTAGCACCCAGGGGGATGGAGACGGAATACATATCCTTATCCAGCCCCAGCTTTTCGCACAGATCCATATTGACCGGGATGTTGGCGGCAGAGCTGCGGGTGAAGAAGGCGGTCAGGCCGGATTCACGCAGGCAGCGGAACACCAGCGGATACGGGTTGCAGTGCAGATACACAAAGATGATAAAGGGCGAGACGACCAGTGCCATAAAGAGCATGGTGCCCACCAGCAGGAGCAGCAGCCTGCCGTACTGGGTAAAGATGGACAGGCCGTTGCTGGACACGTTGGTGTACACAAGGCCCATGATGCCGAAGGGTGCCAGATTGATGATCCAGCGGACGATCTGGGAGACTGCATCCGCGGTGTTTGCCAGGAACAGCTTGGTGCTGTCTGCGCCGTACTTCTTCATAGCCAGACCGAACAGGCAGGCCCAGAACAGGATGCCGATGTAATTGCCGTTCAGCAGGGCACTGACGGGGTTTGCCACAAAGTTGGTGAGCAGGGTGTTCATCACCTCGCCCAGACCCTGGGGCACCACCTCGGATTCTGCCGCCTCAGCCAGAACGACGGTCTGAGGGAACAGGAAGCTGGTCACCACCGCAATGGCGGCGGCCAGGAAGGTGGTGAGCATGTACAGCCAGATGACCGTGCCAAAGCGCCGGTCCAGCCTGGACGTGCCCTGCGCCAGCGCACTGGCCACGATAACGAACACCAGCACCGGTGCAATGCCCTTCAGGGCACCCACGAACAGGCTGCCGAACTCTTCCACCCAGCCCGCACCGGGCACCGCCAGTGCCAGCACCGCACCGACCGCAAGGCCGATGACGATGCGCAGGATCAGGCTGGTGGCGTTGTACCTTGCCGCAACCACTTTCAACGTTTTCATAACTTTTCTACTCCCCTATCCAGATTGTGCGTCCATCGCGCACAGTTTTCCCATTCCTCTACACGGAACAAGTACGATTATACGCCTCGCAGGCCGAAAAGTCAAAGATTTTGCCCGCTTTTTTTGTTTTTCACTTCAAGGCATACGGACACGAGCTTTTTTCACTGTCCGCATATAAAATACAATTCTACAAAAAGAGACCGCACCCCGTGTGTTTCGGGATGCGGTCTGTTCCGGTTTTAGTCGAGATAGGACACCTTGCCGGGCACAAAGCCCTGAATGCCCATGCCGGGCGCGTCGGAGACGGTGATGTTCTTTTCGTCAAACACGGCACCGCCGAGGATGTGGTCCTCGCTGCAGAGCACCGGGCCGTCAAGGTCGATCTTGGTGATGATCTTCTTGGCGCAGGCCAGTTCCACAGCGGCGTTGACCGAGATCTTTGCTTCCAGCATACAGCCGATCATGCACTCCACGCCGTACACCTCAGCGGCGGCGGCAATGCGCAGGGCATTGGTAATGCCGCCGCACTTCATCAGCTTGATGTTCACAAGGTCGGCCGCGCCGGTCTGCATGATCCGCAGGGCATCTGCCGGGCTGAACACGCTCTCGTCGGCCAGCACGGGCACATCGGCATGGCGGGTGACATACTGCATCCCCTCAAGGTCTGCGGCGGGCACGGGCTGCTCCACGAACTCAATGTCCAGCCCCTTCTCCTGCATCTGGTTCAGGATGCGGACCGCCTGCTTGGCGTTCCATGCCTGGTTGGCATCGATGCGGAGCCTGATGTCCCGGCCCACGGCCTGCCGCACTGCGGCAAGGCGGGCCACATCCAGTTCAGGGTCAATGCCAACCTTGACCTTCAGGCAGTCGTAGCCGCGCTGGACGGCGGTGCGGGCATCCCGGGCCATCTCCTCCGGCGGGTTGACGCTGATGGTGATATCGGTCACGATGTTCCTGCGGGCACCGCCCAGCATCCGGTAAACAGGGGCGCTGTACTTCTGGCCCAGCAGATCCCACAGGGCCATATCCACAGCGGCCTTGGCGCTGGTATTGTGGACAAGCGCCTTCTGCACGGCGGCGGTCAGATCCTCAAACTCATCGAGGTCGCGGCCCAGCAGGGCAGGGGCGATATGATCCCGAATGGCACCGAGGATGGCCCCGGTGGTGTCGCCGGTGATAACACCGGTCGGGGGTGCTTCGCCGTAGCCCACCGCACCGGTATCGGTGTGGAGCTCCACAATAACATCCTCAACGCTGTTCACAGTGCGCAGTGCCGTTTTGAACGGCACCCGCAGCGGGGTGGAAATGCGGCCCAGCCGCACCTGTGTGATCTTCATAGTCCCGTCCTCCTTCTTATTCCAGCGGCAGATTTGCCAGCTTGACAATGGCGTTTGCGATGATCTGGGCGTTCTGCACCAGACGTTCCAGATCGATGCATTCATCGGGCTGATGCTCTGTGACCGGGTCGCCCGCGAACAGGGGGCCAAAGGCCACCACATTGGGCAGCATCTTGGCGTAGGTGCCGCCGCCGATGCACTTGGGCGGGGCATTGTCGCCGGTGGCATCCCGGTAAACCTCCAGCAGGGCGCTGACCAGCGGGGTCTCGGCAGGGTAGTAGAGCTTTTCCTTGTGCACCTGCCCATCCAGCGCCCAGCCTGCGGCCTCAAAGGCGGCCTGCACAGCGGGCTGGCAGTCTGCCCGTTCCATGGTCACAGGATAGCGGTAGTTCAGCTTGACCCACAGATGCTGCGCGTCGCCCTCGATCAGCCCCCAGTTGCAGCTCATGGGGCCGGAGAGCGCATCCTCCAGCCGGTGGCCCAGCAGGCGCTCGCCGTAGGGGTCGGTGCCCAGCTTCTCGGCCAGAAAGTGCACGGCCTGTTTTGCATCCCCCTCCAGCGGCAGCCGGTCGAGGTAGCACACCAGCCGCCCAATGGCGTTTTCGCCCTGCTCCGGGTGGCTGCCATGGGCCGAAACGCCCACCGCTTCCACCTGATAGCCGCCGGGGATGGCCGTCACGGTGATGTGCTCTGCCTCCGGCAGGGCGGCCCCCGCCGGGGCAGTCAGCACAGCGCAGGCGTAGTCCGGCACCACATTGCCGGCCACGCCGCCCTGCACCCTGCTCAGCTGCCAGGCCCCGGTCTGGTGCAGCTGCACGGCATAGCTCTCGTTCAGGATGCCCTTTTCGCCGTTGATGAGCGGATACTCGCCGTCCGGGGTGAAGCCCAGCACCGGGATCTCCCCGCCGTGGGCCTTGTAGTACAGCACGTCCCGGTCATTGGTCTCCTCGTTCAGGCCGAACAGCAGCCGGACACGGCGGTTGAGCGGGATGCCCAGATCCCGGATGGCTTTCAGCGCGAACAGGCTGGCCACCACCGGGCCTTTGTCGTCAATGGCACCCCGGCCATACAGCCTGCCGCCCTCGATCTCGGCGGCGTAGGGCGGGTGATGCCAGCCCTCGCCCTCGGGCACCACGTCCAGATGCCCCAGCACCGCCACCATCTCGTCCCCGGTACCGATCTCGCACCAGCCGATGTACCGATCCATGTCGGTGGTCTCAAAGCCCAGCTCATGGCAGAGGGTCAGCGCCTCGGCAAAGCAGGCATCCACCTCCTCGCCAAAGGGCTTGCCCGGCAGCGGGTCGGCCTCCACACTGCGCCTGCGCACCAGCCGCTGGAGCGCCGCCACCATCTGGGGCCGCAGCGCCGCCACGGCCTCGTTCAGTTTTTTGTCCATACGTTCCACCCCTTTTGTGATTCATTTCACAGCTTGTATTATAGAACGATTGCCCCCGCTCCACAAGCCCCCAGTTCGGCAAAAAAGGTCTTGACACCGCGCAGCATGTACGCTATTATGTACATAAGAGGTGATGCACGATGACGACCACTAATATCACGAACTTTCGCAAGAATGCTTTCCAGTATGTAGAGCAGACCGTAAAGTACAATGAACCGCTGAACATCTGCACCAAAGACGGCAACGCTGTTCTGCTTTCGGAAGAAGATTACAGCGGCATTATGGAAACGCTTTATCTCGTCTCCGTGCCGGGAATGCGGGAAAAGCTCATGGCGGCCAAGGCCGAACCGCTGGAAGATTGTGTTGACGAATCGGCTGTGGAGTGGTAAATGTACAAAATTGTTTATGCGAAAACCGCGCTCAAGGACATTCCAAAGCTGAAATCCGCCCATCTTGACGAAAAGGCGAAGGCGCTGATCTCCATTATAAAAGAAAATCCGTTCCAGAACCCACCGCCCTATGAAAAGCTGGTGGGCGATTTGAACGGCTCGTACAGCAGGCGCATCAACGTACAGCACCGCCTTGTGTATGATGTTTTTGAAGAAGAGCAAACCATCAAGATTTTAAGCCTTTGGACACATTACGAAAGATGACCCGAAAACGGACTGTTTTGCAGTTCGTTTTTTTTTTTCAAATTTTTTTGAAAAAGGGTGAAAGGATTCCGCGCGGCGTGTATTTAAGGAAGTAAGAGCATCCATTTTTGCCGGAGCTCCACTTCCGGCCCAAAGAAAGTGAGGGACCCCCTATGAAGAAACGACTGATCAGCCTTCTGGTGGCGCTGTGCATGGCGGTAACGCTCCTGCCTGTGTCGGCAATCACAGCGTGGGCGGAGGAGAGCGGCTCCCCCTTGAAACCTTTGCGATTTAGGCAAGGTTTACCGGTTCTCGATGATATAACTCCTACAACCGATTCCCAAAATCACCAAATTTATACCGGTGATGGCTGGAGCTATGATGCTACGGCTAAAGTTTTGACCATCGCCCCCAAAAGCCCTACTACCTATGATTTGACAAGCATCCGTCATGATCCAAGCAGTATTTTATGTTCTGCCATCATAGGGGAAAACGCAACGATTGTAAATGGTTATTTTGGGGACATCGATAATCCTGGTCCCAGTATTACCAATTATGGCACTATAACGAGTGGCAGTTACTTCATGCCCGTTGTAAATCATGGTACAATTACCGGCGGCACGTTTAGTTCTACCGTTACCAACAATGGCACCATAAAGGGCGGCATTTTTCATAAAAAACCAGAGGAAGGCCAAGTCGCTGACGGCTATACCTTGAAAGTGAATTCCCAGAAAAATGTCAACTATGAGATTCGCTACGCAACAATCAAGGATCTCGGCTCAAGCGGTTATGTCATTCCCAATTCCGACCATGATACCAGCGTCACCATCAAATATACTTTTTTCCGTAGCAGTTCAAACAGAGTATTTTCTAATGATGTTACATTCGGAGACACAAACGACACACCTTGTTTGTTAGAAGATTGGGCACCAAGTGCAAGATATTCCGATAAAGGTGATAATGTTTATCTCACTTTTACCGCACCACCCGCCACTGCGGCCACCGTTACCCTGAGCATACTGACCCGGCTGGTGATCGATAAAGACGGCTACCCCGTTGGCACCAAGGGCGGCACCCAGGGTTACAGCGGCAACGGCTGGAAGTTTGAGAATGGCACGCTGACGCTGGAAAGCGGCCGTTATGATTTCTCCGGTGAGGAAAACGCACTGGGCCCCCTGAACCCGAATGTCCACTTGGTGGTTGAATCCGGTGCAACGCTGACCGGCGGCGCGTTCAAAAACACGCCCACTGGTGAAGGTGCAGGCACGGATACATTCAAAAAAGTCATCCTGAACGGAACCGGTTCTATCACAGCGGTCAACGGCCTTACGTCCGATTGGGGCAAAACCCTTTATGCAGTCAAGACCGGGAATAATACCATTACCGCCAGTGAACCCATCCTTGATATCAACCGCATTTTACTTGAAAACGGTGATCCTCTATATCCGGATTCTTCCAACAAAAACACCGTGCGCATCAATATAGAATTTCTTAATTCTGTGAGTGCTCTTGATCCGGAAGCGGATATCATACTGAACCAGGCTTCCCATGGTTTGCCTCTTATCATGGACAGTGATGGCACACCGGTTATAGTCGATGCTCCTTTTGAGGTCGATGGCAATTATTATAATTATTATGGTGACGGCTGGAAGGTTAATAAAGTATACGATGGCATGAACCATGGCACACTGTATCTGACCGGCGGAAAAACCTACAACTTCCGATTTACCGACCCCGTCAATAAAACCGGCCAGTTGGATGCAGTGAAATGCGGCATTGTTAACGAAGGCGGCATCATCGAAGATGGCATTTTCAATACTCTGGTAGCAAATGGTTGGCCTGATGGCGATCCCACTAAAACGCATAAAATCGAGGGCGGCACATTTGCAGCCGGTCTGTATTATAACAACGGCGAGATAACCGGCGGTGCATTCAACGGAAAAGACAGCATTTTCACCCATGAAACCGTGCTGAGCGGAAATTATCGCTCTGTTACCGTAAAAGATGGAGCTATCTTGAAGGTAAACGACACGCTTCCTCTTGTTTACAATGAGACCGCCTATGATTTGGTTCAGGGCTCCGCATGGGATCTGTATTCCTATGCAGGCACCGTCCTCACCGTAAAAGCGGATGCAGATATTACAAATATCAACGGTCAGGAAATCGGCAATGCATTCACCAGCTACTACCCGAACGGTAAAACCAACAAAAAAGTGGTATGCTTTGAGATGCCCGACAGCGATGTGGAGTTGAACTCGACCAAAATCGTTGTTCCCGACCCGAAGCCCGAACCCAAACCCGAGCCCGAACCCGAAGCCCCCACCTACGCCCTGACGGTGAAGGGCGGCACGTTCACTTACAACGGCGGCGAAGCCATGACCAGCGCCAGCGTGCCGGTGGATGCCGAGGTCAAGGTGACGCTGAACCAGAGCGCCGTGCCCGAGGGCATGGTGTTCGACCTGTGGGCCATGGATGAAGCCAGCCTGCTGGGCAACCCGGCGGTCGCCTACAACGAGGAGAGCTTTACCATCCCGGCAGGCACCGTGGCCAAGGGCAGCACCGTGACCGTGGAAGCCCAGTACCGGGATGCCACCATCGAGAGCGAGCCCAGCATTCTGGGCACTGCCGCCATCATCGGCGTGGCCGGTGCAGGCACGGCGGTCATCGTGTGGCAGGGCTACCGCATCGGCATGGAGCTGTACGAGAAGTATTTCCAGCCCACGCCGGAAGAGGATGCGGTGGTCGAACCCACGCTTGAAAGTCAGATGACAGATCCGATTTCCTGAAAGCGGGCTCACCCTCTCAGTCTCGCTTTGCTCGACAGCTCTCCCAAAGGGAGAGCTCTTGACAAACCGATATAAAAACAGCGCCGCTCCATCGTTTCCGGTGGGGCGGCGCTGTTTTGCGGTTCAATCCCGGCGCAAAGGCAGGGTAAGGGACATTTTCTGGTAGGCAATGCGGGGCGTGCCGTCCTCCACATGGATGATGCCGCACTTGGTAAAGCCGTTTTCTTCCAGCAGGTGCTGCATGATCTTGTTGTCGGCGTGGGTGTCGGCCCGCAGGCTCTCGCAGTGCTCCAGACACCAGGTGATCACAGCAGCGGCAACGCCGGGGTGCCTGCCCGCCGAAGCCAGCCGGTGGATGGTGCCGTAGGGCAGGGTATCGTTCAGCCACTTGCCATCCTCGATCCGGGCATAGGTGGGGTCCGGGCCAAGGATAAAGGCAAACACGCCCTCCAGCTCACCGTTGACAAGGTAGAGGAACAGCCGGTTGGAATCAATGTCCTCTTCCAGCAGCTCCTGCGGCGGAAAATGATCTCCCCACTGGGTGGGGTTGCCGGAATCCGCCATCGCCTGCCGGGCGCGGGCATAAATTTTCAGGATCGCATCCAGATCTGCACGTCTTGCTCCACGAAACATCTTCATCCAACCTCTCTTCCGGCAGGCCGCTGCCCGCCCTGATCATTCTGCTTTAATATAACACAAAACGGCCCTCTCCGTCAAAGCCTGCTGCAAAGGCGGAGAGGGTCGTTCACTGATGCGCTTATGTGCGCTGGCTGCGTGCCCGGCGGTACTCCCGGGGGCTCTGGCCATACCGCTCATGGAACAGGCGGTAGAAGTAGCTGGTGTTCTCGTAGCCCACCTGGGTGATGATCTGCTGGATGTTCAGGTCGCTGCGGCGCAGCAGACGGGCGGCGGTCTCCATCCGGTGCTTCTGCAGCAGCTCCTTATAGGTCTTTCCGGTCTGGGCCCGGACGCACTCGCTGACATACGCCAGCGAAACGCCGTAGCTGCGGGCCACATTGGAAAGGCTTGCTTCGCGGTAATTCTTGGTGATCTCCTGTAATGCCGCCTGGACCAGCGCTTCGCGGCTGACCGCCTCGCCGCGCGTTTCCAGCGGGAAATTCTTGGTCTGTACCATAGCGTTAAAACCCTCCGTTGCGGCAGCGGCGGGCGGGGACAGGGGGATGCCGGACACCCGCCGCGGCCAGTTCATCAGGCTTTCTGGGGAAGCCTTTCTGCCTATAATACGGGCGGGGCACAGAAATAATTGCAAATAGCTCAAATTTTTACAGAAACAAGAGATCAGAACATATTTTCGTTATGATAACGCCCGCTGCGGACGAACTCCACCCACTCGGCCAGATTCACGGCGTGGTCGCTGATGCGCTCCAGGTACTTGATGACCATGAGCAGATCCAGGGCGGCATCCACCTTGCCGGGGTCGGCGGCGATCTCCTGCGCCAGCGTATGCTTGATGGCGTTGAAATCATAGTCCACCTCATCGTCGGCGGCAATGACCCTGAGGGCGGCCTGCTCATTCTCAGAGGTCAGGGCATTCAGGGCATCCAGGATCATCTTGTGCGCCTTCTGGCCCATCTTGATGGCCTGGCTCACAGCAGGGTCACCCTCCTTGCGGACAGTGACCAGATGAGGGATGATCTCCGCAATATCGGAGGCATGGTCTCCGATGCGCTCCACATCCGTGACCACCTTCATGGCGGTGGAGATGCGGCGCAGGTCACCTGCCACCGGCTGCTGGCGGAGCAGCAGGGTCATGCAGCGGTGCTCAATGTCCCGCTCCATGTTGTTGATGCGGCCATCCCCCTGCACCACGGCGGTGGCAGCCTCGGCATCGGCGGTGCAGAGGGCTTCCATTGCAGCTTCCACGGCATCGGCAGCGCTCTGACCCATCTCGGTCAGGGCCGTTTTCAGGGCGGCAAGGTCGTTTTCGTATTGTGTACGGTTGCTCATTGCGTTTTTCTCCTTAGCCGAACCGGCCCGAAATGTAATCCTCGGTGCGCTTATCCTGCGGGGTGCTGAAGATCTGCGCCGTGGGGCCGGCTTCCACCAGCTCACCCAGCAGGAAGAAGGCGGTGCGGTCGCTGATACGGGCTGCCTGCTGCATGTTATGGGTCACGATGACCACAGTGTAGTTCTTTTTCAGCTCGCTCATCAGCTCCTCCACCTTCATGGTGGAGCCGGGGTCCAGGGCGCTGGTGGGCTCATCCATCAGCAGGACTTCGGGCTTGACAGCCAGGGCGCGGGCAATGCACAGGCGCTGCTGCTGGCCGCCGGAAAGGCCCAAAGCGCTCTTTTTCAGGCGGTCCTTGACCTCGTTCCAGAGGGCGGCACCCTTCAGGGAGCTTTCCACCAGCTCGTCCAGCTCCGCCTTGTTGTGCACACCGTGCAGCCTGGGGCCGTAGGTGATGTTATCGTAGATGCTCATGGGGAAGGGGTTGGCCTTCTGGAACACCATGCCCACCCGGCGGCGCAGCTCGGTGGGCTGCATCTCGCGGGCAAAGATATCCTGCCCTTTCAGGCGGACATCGCCCTCGATGCGGACCCCGGGCACAAGGTCGTTCATCCGGTTCAGGGTCTTCAGGAAGGTGGACTTGCCGCAGCCGGAGGGGCCGATGAGGGCCGTGATCTCCCGCTCGCCCATGTCCAGCGAAATATCTTTCAGCGCCTTGAAATCCCCGTACCAGAGATTCAGGTTTTTGGCTGTGATAATGGGTGATACGTTTTCCATAGTTTTCCTCTTATATTGACTCCCTCAGTCGCGGCTATGCCGCGCCAGCTCCCTCTGAGAGGGAGCCTTTTGCGTTGCGGGCAGGATAAGCCTCCCTCCGTGAGGGAGGTGGCATCGCGCAGCGATGACGGAGGGAGTTATTTACAGCTTCTGTTTCAGTTTGGTTTTGGCCAGCCGGGCTGCCAGATTGATGGCAAGCACCAGCACCAGCAGCACTGCACCGATGGCCCAGGCGGAGTCGAAATCGCCGTCCTCAAAGGCACGGAGATAGAGCAGCACCGACAGGGTGGCTCCGTTGGAGGTGTAGGCCTTGATCACGCCGTTGGCAATGACCTCGGCGGCACCGGCGGTGAAGAGCAGCGCGGCGCTTTCGCCCACGATGCGGCCCACAGCCAGGATGCAGCCGGTCACGATGCCGTCGATGCTGCAGGACAGCACGATGGTGCGGATGATGTGCCACTTGCCCGCACCCAGACCCAGCGCGCCCTCACGGTAGCCCTGGGGCACCGTTTTCAGGGATTCCTGGGTGGTGCGGATGATGGTGGGCAGGTTCATGATCACCAGCGTCAGGCTGCCGGAGAGCAGGCAGGTCTGGAAGCCCAGTGTCTGGGCGAACACCAGCATCCCCACCAGACCGTAAATGATACTGGGGATGCCCGCCAGCGTCTCGTTGGTGAACTCGATCACCGAAATGACCTTGCGGTTCCGGGCGTACTCGGTCAGGTAAACGGCCGCGCCCACACCCAGCGGCAGTACGATCAAAAGCGTCAGCAGGATGACATACAGCGTGTTGAGGATCGCAGGCAGGATGCCGTCCGTGCCCTTGAGCACACTGGCGGTGGTGGTCAGGAATTTCCAGCTGATGTGCGGGATGCCCCGCACCAGCACCATGCCCAGAATGCCTGCCACCAGTACGATGACCAGCACAGCCGAGACCCAGACCAGAGCGTTCATCACGCGGTTCCAGGTGCGGCGGGAGGCAGAAGCACTGTTATTCATCGCGCTTTCCTCCCTTCAGCACCACATTGAGCAGGATATTGATGCCCATGATAAAGACGAACAGCACCAGCGCAATGCTGAACAGCGCCTGTTTCTGCAGGCCGCTGGCGTAGCTCATCTCCTTGGCAATGGCGGTGGTCAGGAAGGTGACGCTGCGGAACAGGCTGTCCGGCATGTTGGGGCTGTTGCCAGCCACCATCATCACGGCCATGGCCTCGCCGATGGCGCGGCCGATGCCCAGCACGATACCGGCGGCAATGCCGCTCCGGGCAGCGGGGACGCTGACCTTGAACCAGGTCTCGACATCCGTTGCGCCCAGAGCCAGGCTGCCCTGCTCATACTCCGGCGGCACAGCGTTGAGCGCTGTGACCGACACCGACACGATGCTGGGCAGGATCATCACCGCCAGCACCACGATGGCGCTCAGCAGGCAGGCACCGGAGGCCTTGCCAAAGGTCCTGGCCACGGCAGGCACCAGCACCTGCATGCCCAGCAGGCCGAACACCACGCTGGGGATGCCGCTCAGCAGCTCAATGGCGGTCACGACCACGGTGCGCACCTTCGGGCCTGCGGCCTTGGAGAGGAACACCGCCGTCAGCAGGCCAATGGGCACACCGATCACGGCGGCACCCAGCGTGCCGTAAACGCTGGACAGGATGAAGGGCAGGATGCCGTAGGCCGGGTCGGCAGCGGTGGAAGCCCACCGGGTGCCGAACAGGAACCGGAACAGCCCGATCTTCCGGATGGCAGGCACACCGGAGAGGACCATGTACACTGAGATCAGGAGCACACAGCCCACCGCCAGGATGCCGCAGAGGAAGAAGATGAAGTTCATCACCGCTTCCAGCCACTCAGCAGGGGTTCTGGGGAGAGAAATCTTTTTGTTGTTCATAGCATCATTGCTTTCCGCAATTACTCATTCACAGGAACAGCACCGGCAGTGCGGATCAGGTCAGCAGCATCGGCACTGGTGGCAAAGTCGAAGAAAGCCTGTGCCTGCTCAGACAGGGTGACAGACTTGTTGGTGACGAACACGAAGGGACGCTGCACCTCGTAGCTGCCGTCCTTGACGGTCTCCTCGCTGCACTCCACACCGCCAACGGTGACCATCTTCACGGTGTCGCCCACAGCGGACAGGGAAGCGTAGCCGATGGCCAGAGGGTTGGCCTCCACAGCGCTGATGACAGCGCCGGTAGCGGTCAGCTCCTGCGCGTACTTGCAGCTGTCCTTGACCTCCACGATGCTCTCAAAGCCATCACGGGTGCCGGAGCCAGCCTCACGGCCGATCAGAACGATCTCGCCGTCGTCGCCGCCCACCTCAGACCAGTTGGTGATCTCGCCGGTGAACATCTGTTTGAGCTGGTCAACGGTCAGATCCTCGACCTTGCTTGCATTGTTGACGATGATGGCGATGCCGTCCAGAGCGATGGTGGTGCCATCCACGTCAGCCTTCTCGTCGTCCTTCAGGGCACGAGAGGACAGGCCGATGTCCAGGGTCTTATCGGCAGCACCGGTGATGCCTGCGCCGGAACCGGTGGGGTCGTAGCTGACGGTGACACCCGGCTCAACCTCAGCAAAGCCTTCGGTGAGGGCAGCGATGACGTTCTTCATGGAGGTGGAACCACCGGCAGCAACGTTGCCGGACAGGGCAGCAGCGGCGGAAGATGCAGCAGAGCCTGCAGCGGTAGAGGCAGAAGAAGAAGCAGAACCGCCGCAGGCGGTCAGGGCAGCAGCGGCAGCAGCAGCACCGCAGACAGTGAGAAACGAACGACGCGTGATCTTTTTCATAATATTTGTCCTCCAAACATCCGGGTTTTCCGCTCCCGGCTCTTGTTTTCGTATTTTCCCTGGGTACGACACTATTGTATCCCAGTCGGTAAGCCGCTTCGACCACAAGCGGGAAAAATCGAGGTAAATTGTTTGGACAGGTTTTGACCCCAATGTAAAATTTGGGCGCAAAAAAGCCCGGGGTGCGGGTGCACCTCGGGCTTTTGGGGGATATTAGACTTTATCGACAGCGGAGACTGTCACTTTGCCGTCACTCGTCAGAGAAAACTCAGCTGTCCTGCCTTGCAGGGTCACATACAGCTTGAAGGGTACGCCCTGCTTAAAAGAACCGTACCCACTGGCCTTTGCACGGAACTGCGGCACATAAGTCTTTGTCAGTTTAGAGGAGATTTCCTCTTTTCCATTGGTCAGTTCCAGCGTAGTCTTATCAATTTTTGCCGCAAAGACACCGGCAAAATTGTATTTGATCTCGCTGGCTGCACCATTGTACCGAATCCGCACATTGGGTTTGCAGAGGTAGCCGTTGGCGTTCTCATTGCCCACGACCTCATCACCAGTGATGGTCATGTTGCCGGTCATGGTCACTTCAAACTCACCCAGCCCGATGGTTGCGGACGGGATCTCGCTGCCGCCCCCATCGCAGCCGGTGAGGACACCAGCGGCAGAAGCGGCCAGCACAGCGGCGGCAGAGGCTTTCAGAAAATCACGGCGGGAAAAAACGTTACGCATCAGAAATTCCTCCCATCTCAGATCTGGTTTGTTCCTATCACCATAGTACCATATTTACCCAGACTGTCAAGGGACAGAATTCAACCTCTCAGAACTGCACCTCCACGCCATCGGGGCGGTAGAAGGTGACGTTCCTGCGCCACTGGGGCTCACCCATGGTGCGGCGGTAGCAGTCTGCCAGCTGCCGTACAGCCTCCTCGGGGCTGCGCACCTTTCCGCCGCAGCAGGGGAGCACCAGCACCCGGAACCAGGCATCAAAGAGATGCTCTGTCCAGCCGGTGTCCTTGGCCCCGCACCGGGCGTAAAAGCCCAGGCGGCGCACAGCCATGGCCTCGTCCTCCGCTTTTTCGGGGCACTCCGCTTCAATGAGGATGGCCTGCGCGCCCTTCTCGTGGTCAGGCAGGGCGGCCAGCAGAGCGGCTCCGATGCCGCCGGCCCGATACTGGGGCAGAACGGCAAAGTAATCCAGCTGGCTCACCTCACAGCCCACGGGCCGCACCATCAACAGATACGCCACCAGCGCGTCGTCCTCGTACACGCCCCAGGTGTGGGCGGTACCGGCGGCCTCGCTGTTCAGGATCATGCTCAGGGGCTTCAGCTCTCCGGCAGGAAAATCCCGGCGCATCTCGTTCAGGTAAATGTTCGTTAGCTCTTCGGCGGTCAGCAGCCGCCAGGTCAGGTTCTCGGGGTTCATACGATACGGGTTCCTTTCTGGTAGACAGCCTGGATGTTCAACTCCTTGTCTGCCAGGATCACATTGCCGTAGCGGCCTGCAGCCAGACTGCCGTAATCATTGTCGATGCCAATGCTCTTGGCGGGGTTTTCGCTGGCGGCACGGACAGCGCTTTCCAGCGGGACGTTCATCTCCAGCACGGCACGCTTCATGCAGTCGTACAGGCAGGTGGCACTGCCCGCAATGGTGCCGGGGTGCTCGGTCAGGGTGGCGCGGGGGCCGCTGACCGTGACCGCCTGGCCGCCCAGGCTGTACTGGCCGTCGGGCAGGCCGCAGGCCATCATGCTGTCGGCGATCAGGATGACATGGTCATCCCCGAAGGTATTGAAGGTGAACCGCACCATGGCCGGGTGGATGTGGACGTTGTCGGTGATGAGTTCCACCTCCGCACCCCGTTCCAGCGCCGCAATGATGGGGCCGGGCTCCCGGTGGGTGATGCCGGGCATGGCGTTGTACAGGTGGGTCATGTGGGTCGCGCCTGCGTCAAAGGCGGCGTTGGCGGTGTCGTAGCTGGTGCAGGTGTGGGCAATGGAGATGCGCACCTCGTCATGGCAGGCAGCAATGAACTCCAGCGCACCCGGCTCCTCCGGGGCGATATCCACCAGCTTGATCAGGCCGTTTGCCCGCTTCTGCAGGCGGCGGAACATTGCAACATCCGCCTTGTGGAGATACTCCGGGTTCTGGGCACCCACCTTGTTGGGGCTGATGAAGGGCCCCTCCATGTTGATACCCACAAGGTCTGCGCCTCTGCCGTTTTGATGGGCGGCGGCGGCATCCATCACGCCGTTCAGGATCTCTTCTGAGAAAGTCATGGTGGCGGGGCAGATGGCCAGCACGCCCTTACCGGCCTCAAAATCGGCCAGGGTCTGGATGGCTTCTTCATTGCCGTCACAGAAATCCTTGCCCATGGCACCGTGGAAGTGGATATCCACCAGGCCCGGCAGAGCGTAAGCGCCCTTGGCATCCACGATCTCTTCGCCTTCCTCCGGCTGTGCAAAGGGCACGATGCGCCCCTCCCGGATGGTCAGGCTCCCCTCCTCAAAGGTGTGGCGGGGGGTATAAATCAGAGCATTTTTGATGATCATATTCTTATTCTCACGCTTTCCTTCGTGCAACCTCTCAGTCGGGCTTGCGCCCGCCAGCTCCCCTTGTAGGGGAGCCTTTGGCAAAAAGATTCACTGAAATCGGCTGCCAAGGCCTCCCCTCATTAGGGGAGGTGGCATTGCGCAGCAATGACGGAGAGGTTTCATTACAGCAGGCTCAGTGCTTCCTCATCGGCCACAAGGATGCAATCGGGGTGCATCTGCAGGATGGAGCCCGGGCACTCGGGGGTCACAGGGCCGGAGACGACCGCCTTGACTGCCTTGGCCTTTGCCAGACCGTTGGCCACCACCAGCACCTTGCGGGCCTGCATGATGGTCTTGATGCCCATGGTGTAGGCCTGCTTGGGCACCAGATCCTCGTTGCCATCAAAGAAGCGCTTGTTGGCCTCGATGGTGGCAGGGGTCAGATCCACGCAGTGGGTCTCCAGCTCAAAGGCCTCGCCCGGCTCGTTGAAGCCGATGTGGCCGTTGGGGCCAAGGCCCAGCAGCTGCAGGTCGATGCCGCCCACGCTGTGGATGATCTCATTGTACTTTTTGCAGGCATCCGCAGCATCGGGGTTGGTGCCGTCGGGCAGATGGATGGCCTCGGGGCGGATGTTGACCTTGTCAAACAGGTTCTTGTGCATAAAGCTCCAATAGCTTTCGGGGTGCTCCTTGGGCAGGCCGCGGTACTCGTCCAGATTGACGGTGGTGACCTCAGAGAAATCCAGGTCGCCCTTGTTGTACCAGTCCACCAGCTGAGCGTATGCGCCAACAGGGGTGCCGCCGGTCGCCAGACCCAGCACGCAGTTGGGCTTCATAATGACCTGTGCGGAGATGATGTTGGCAGCCTTGCGGGACATATCCTTGTAATCCTTTGCACGAATGATCTTCATAATGGGGAACCTCCTGTTATTTTGCTTTGTTGTTTTCAGTATAGCACGTTTTCCGGCCAAAAGGGTAGCCGGTTTGTGAACAAAACAAAATGCCGCCGAAAGCGGGGCGTAAACGCCCGCCCTCGGCGGCATTTTTACAGTTTGGGAATGGATGCGGAAGCAACCAGCCTTCCGCGCGGAAGCGTGCTCAGAAGGATGCTTACAGCATCTTCTTCAGCTCATCATACACGAACTGCACCTTGGTGCCGATGATGACCTGGCAGGTGGTCTTGTCGGGGCGGATGACACCGGCAGCACCGGCAGCCTTCACAGCCTTCTCATCCACAGCGGTGTAGTCCTTAATGGTGAAGCGCAGGCGGGTAGCGCAGTAGTCCACGCTGGAGACGTTCTCCTTGCCGCCGATGGCCTTCAGCACGCCAGCAGCAACCTCAGTGTAGTTGTTGTTGGCCAGAACGACCTTCTTCTCAGCCTCTTCGGCATCCTCGTCCTCACGGCCGGGGGTCTTCAGGTCGAACTTGGTGATGGCGAAGTAGAACACGAAGTAGAACACCACGAATGCAGCGATGCCCAGAGGAATGATCATCCAAGTCTTAGCAGCTGCAGGCAGAGAAGCGGAGAACACCAGGTCGGTAGCACCTGCGGAGAAGCAGAAGCCAGCACGGAAACCGGAGTAGTAGGTGATGATGGTGA
>ERZ839767.3063-NODE-3063-length-20011-cov-5.138906_pt1 | contig 20011 bp, 17 predicted proteins | sample MGYA00519879_ERZ839767 | MGnify/ENA primary metagenome ERZ839767 (study PRJEB31850, sample SAMEA3708852) | human gut metagenome | biome: human gut; feature: human-associated habitat; material: faeces | place: China | collected 2014 ...
ACGGTTTAACCTCTTTTGAACCACGCGACTATCGCGTGGTTTTCGATTACAAAAAAACGCCGCGGCAAAAGCCGCGGCGTAAATACCGTTATTCTTTCGGCGATGACAGTTGTTTCTTTGCCCTGTAAATGTATATCAGGCAAACAAGAATTACCAACCCGCCCATGGCACAGATTATCAGAATGTTTTTCAGTCCGTTTGACGGTGTCGGAGCAACGGCGACAACGTCCGAATATCCGTTCGCCGTCGTTTTTTCCGTTTCCTCGGCAACAGCCTTGGTCGCGGTAGGTGCAGGCTCGGTCGGTTCTTCGGCAACCGTGCAAAGAGGCGCAAAAACCGTAATCAAAACGCAGATAACGAGAAATATTGCCGAAAACGTTTTTTTCATGCGCGCCTCCTTGCTGTCAGACTGAACATACCTAAATCAATGCCGTAATTTTATATAGTCTCTTTTATAACTTCGCCGGTCTCCCCGCTTCTGAAAACGGCCTCCATAAGTTTCATCGTTCTGCGGAGTTGGTCGTGCGTTATAAGTTGTTTTTCTTCACCGTGTATCGCTTTTGCGACGTTTCTGTAATAATCTCTTTCATCGGACGGAACGCGGGGTATCGGGAACGTTGCTATCGTGTCGTCTGTTCTCGGCGCCATGGTCTTTGTCATACCCGCAGAGGTCTGCACGGGGACGGCGTCGCGATTTTCCCAATCGGTGACTTTGACAATTTTTCCGTTCATATTCCAATCGTTGATGACCATTGAGCCGTTTTCGCCCTGAACATACCAGCGCGGAAGTTCAATGAAGTTGGAAGTTCCGACCTCTACAAACGCGACAAGACCGTTTCTGAATTTGAGAGTAACGGAAAAGCCGTCGTCCACTTCGGCATTCGTAACATATGTCAGATCGGCGTGTACGGAAACGATGTCGTCCCAACCCGTAAGGCAATACAACTGGTCAAACAGATGAATGCCCCAATCGAGCACCATTCCGCCGCCGTGGCATTTCTGATTGCGCCAGTCGCCCGGAATACCGCGTGAACCGTGAACGCGGCTCTCTATGCGGAATATTTTTCCAAGTTCGTTCTCATCGTATACTTTTTTGACGGAAAGAAAATCTTCGTCCCAACGTCGGTTCTGATGTGCGGTGAAGACCACGCCGTTTTTGTTTGCGGCGGCTATCATCGCTTCAAGTTCTTCGGAACTCAGACAAACGGGCTTTTCGCAGATAACGTTTATTTTGTGTTCAAGAAGTCTGATGCAGACGGGCTTGTGCACATCGTTGGGAACAGCGACTATCGCAAGTTCGACCTTGCCGCTGTTCAGCAGTTCGTCCATGGACGAAAATGCCTTGACGCCTGAATCTTCTTCAAACAGACGGTTTCTTTCGGGGTCGATATCGTAAGCGCCGACTATCTCGAAAATATCGGTCATCTCTTTAAGTCTTTTGATGTGCCAGCATCTTGCCATTCCGCCGTATCCGACGATGGCAACGTTAATTTTCTTTTCCATAATTTTTTCTCCGTTGCGATATATTCAAAAGGTGTTGCCGCTTTTGATTATATACCGCAGATTTGCTTATGTCAATGACTTTTTGTTTACGTTTTCAAAAGAGAAATTTCTTCCTCCGTCAGCCGCCGAACCTCACCCTCTTTGAGTGCGGGGTCAAGCACGACCGAGCCGATGCGGACGCGGCGAAGCGTCTCGACACGGTTGCCGCAGCAGGCAAACATTCTTCGAACCTGATGATATTTGCCCTCGCAGATAACAACGCGGGCGGTCTTTTCGTTGATTGCTTCCAACTTTGCGGGCTTTGTTTCAAAACCGTCCTTCAACGTCATTCCGTTTTCAAAGAAGTCAAAACAAACATCGTCAAGCGGACGTTCAAGCGTTGCCGTATACTCTTTTTCGACCTCGTGGGACGGAGACGTGAGTCTGTGCGAAAAATCGCCGTCATTGGTCAGAAGAAGCAATCCCGAAGTGTCCTTATCAAGCCGTCCGACGGGGAACATACCTTTTCGGAACAGTTCCGACGGAACAAATTCAAGAACGTTTCTTTCCTTTTCATCTGTCGTCGAAACAAAACCGCACGGTTTGTTCAGCATCAGATACACAAACTCCGACGTATCGGTCGGCACTCCGTTCACGGTTATCTCTGCATCGGGAGAAACGGACATTGACGGGTCGCGCACGACCTCGCCGTTGACAGTAACTTTTCCCTTTCTTATCAAAGCCTTTACCTCGCTTCTGCTCCCGACGGAGCAGGCGGAAAGGACAGCATCAAGTCTTTTCATCAGAAGTGAAATACCATTCGGCGGAAATATCTGAGTTTGTTATGAAACAGTTCAAACAGTTTCGGGCTTCTTATCAGGAAATACTCACCCGGCATTTCAACAAATTCGCCGTGATACATGCATTTATACTGATAAAGTTCGTACATCGGGTCTTTTTTCAGTTCGTCCGTGTTCAGTTCGAGCGTACCGCCCATATTGAAAGTTGTGACCTGCCCGTCAAGGCTGTCCTTTATCATATCCCAATAGTTGGCGGTAAGTTTCAGTTCGCGCAGCGCGCCTGCGTTCGCGCCGTAGAAGTTATACGCCTTATTGCCCATTTTGATAAAGAACGATGCGGAAAGATACGGGTCGTCCGAATATTTTTCGGTTATCTTCAAACGTCTTTCCGTCGCTTCAAGTTGCTTGTACGCCTCTTTGAGCTTCGGGGCAAGTCTTTCACGCTTTTTATCGGTCGTTTCGGGGTCCGCAATCTCGTCCTCAAAGCGTTTTATCTGCGCGTGAACGTCCGCAAGAACCTTTTCGGTGTATTCTTTATCCTTTTTGCTGTTGTACTTATAAAGATAAATTTTCGCCTGCGGGTCAAGAGATGAAGCAAACTTCTTGTAATAATCGAGGTCGCGTCTGCCGAAACCCTTTTTATCAGTTGTTTCAACCAGCAGTTTATAGAAAATCTCAACGTATTCGTCAAGCGTTTCGGGTGTCGAAACATGAAGTTCCGCGCCTCTGTCGTGGCTGAATTTTATATCGTTTTTAAGTCTGACCGTAAAATTCGAATAAAGGCGTTTTTCTTCCTCTTTCGGGTCGTTTTTCGGGTCGATATGAAGTCGGTAATTCGTTCTCGGCTGCAAAACGAGTTTTTCGTTTTTGATATAGCCGAGACTTTCAAAGAACTTGCATATATCGTTTTCGGGTTCTTTGAAATCTATTTTATAATCGCAGAATGGGTCAAAAATCAAATAGATGATATGCTTCTTTTTCATGTACGCTTTCAGATACTCGGTAAATTCCGCTACGAGTTCTCTGTTTTCGTAATCGCAGACAAATCCGCGCGTGATATATCCTATCGACCACGGAGTGCAATACACGGGCAGACGGAAAAGCATACAACTCAAAACCGTTTCGCCGTTTTCGTCCGTTCCCACAAAAGCGTCGGGTCTGAAAAGTTTTCTGAAACGCGCCCAGCCTGCGGTCTGCTGAAATATGCCGTTCTTTTTCGCAAATTCGTCCGCACGGGATATATCCGTTTTTTCAAAATTATACATAAACTCAGTTCTTTCCAATAGATGGTAAAATATGAAAAGCGCCGTATCCGTCTTTATATGTCAAGTATGTCCGACCTGACGGCATTGCGCAAATTTTCAAAACAATGTGTTTTCGCTTCCTCGCGGGTCTGTTCCTCGGGAGTTATGCAGACCAAGCGCGAAACGCCGTGTTCAAGCAGTTTTTCCGCACCGTCTCCGATTTTCCCGCAAAGACATACGACTTCTTTGCCGCGACTGCGTTCCGCAACGCGGCAAACGATTTTTCCGCTAACGCTCTGCGCGTCCGCGCACCCCTCTCCCGTAATTATGACATCGGCATTTCTTGCCGCTTCGTCAAACCCCACGGCGTCGAGAACGGTGTCCGCGCCCGAAGCAAGTTTGCCGCCGAAGAAAAGCATTATTCCCGCGCCGAATCCGCCCGCCGCGCCTGCACCGGGAGTATATGCAACGGATCTTCCGACTTCGTTTTCAACGATATCCGAAAGACGGCGTACACCCGCGTCGAGAACCTTTATCAGTTCCTCGTCCGCTCCCTTTTGCGATCCGTAAACCGCCGCCGCGCCATGATTGCCGTAAAGAGGGTTCGTCACATCGCACGCGCCTATTATCTCACTTTCGTGCAGCCTTGCGTCAAGTCCCGAAAGGTCAACGCTACCTATACCCGAAAGACCGCCGCTTTTGGGGATGAGTTCGCAGCCGTTTCGGTCATAGAACTTGGCGCCCATAGCGCACGCCGCACCCGCGCCCATATCGTTCGTACCGCTTCCGCCGAGACAAAATATAAGTTTTCGACACCCTGCGTCAAGCGCCGCCTTTATAAGCGCACCGACACCGTAAGTCGTCGAGTTCATAATATCAAGCCTGTTCGGCTGCAAACCCACGGACTGTGCGGTCTCAATAACCGCAGTCTTGCCGAAAACGCATATTTTCATATCGTGTCTGACACAGCCGAAAGAGTCTGTTCCCTTGACGGTCACAATTTGCGCTCTTTCTCCGAGCGCCGCCGCAAACGCGTCAACGCTGCCCTCTCCGCCGTCGGCGACGGGCAGACACACAACTTCCGCATCGGGACGCAGTTCTTTTATCTCTGTCGCAACAACGCGGCAGACCTCGGAAGAGGTCATGGTTCCTTTGAATGAATCGGGAGCAATCAGTATTCGCATATCCGGAAACCTGCTTTCTCATTCGCTCAAAAGAGCGTTTTTGGAAGTAAAAAATTTTTTCTGTTTTTATAATCAATTTATATTTGTCAGGCAGATCATACGCCGCATGAAAAACAATATCCGAAGCAAACAAAAACCGCAGTTTTCATATTTTTCAAAATATTCGCGAACAACACAATAAAGCCTCATACCCGCTCTTCGCTTTGCAGAGGCCGAAAAACTAAAACAAACACCTTGCGGTATATAAAAGATGCGGGGCACCTCGGCGGCGCCCCTCGGGAACAGGCGATCGGCGCCCGAAAACGGACACAGACACGCCGATTAGGTCTTCGCCGGATGAATCGAACGCGGCGGCGCGAACCGCCGCGTTCGCAAAAAGATCGTTTATTGCCCGCACACTCGGCAACTCAGTCTTCCGAATACCCGAAAATCAGTCGGCGTTCTCTTCCTTCATCTTCGCAAAGCACTCGCTGCAATATACCGGTTTGTCCTCTCTGGGCTGGAACGGTACTTTTGCAGGGCCGCCGCATCTTGCACAGGTAGTATCAAAATACTCTCTCGCGCCTTTCGCGGCATTTTTCTTTGCGGCTCTGCACTCTTTGCATCTCTGGGGCTCGTTCTGGAATCCTTTTTCAGCATAGAACTCCTGCTCACCGGCAGAAAAAACAAATGTTTTACCGCAATCTTTGCAAACTAATTCCTTATCTTCGTACATTTCGAGAAATCCTCACTTAAAAAATTATTGCCCTAAATCGGATTCACACCGATTCGCAGAAGACGACCGAGAACCGAGGTAATTCAAACATTTCATACCGTCGCGCATTCTTTCGGGTGTGCGAGCCGAAAGGAGGCAAACGGCGGTAATGTCCTTCTGACCTGAAGTCAGCAGTCTTTTCAACGCCTTTAAGTTGGGCATATATACGGGTTTTCTCTCCGAACAAGAGTCGGAATTTTTCAAAGAACGGTATATGACGGGAATTGACGAATATTATTATAATATGTAGATTCAATTTTCCGTGTTTTCGTAATGTTTTTTTATCTTCTTGCGTATCCGCTGCACCGCATTTTCAACGGCTTTTTCGCCGACACCGAGTTTTTCGGCTATTTCGCAGTATCTTTTTTCCAAAAGATATTCGTCAAGGACTTTGTTTTCAAGGTCGGAAAGATTTTTTCGCAGTCCTCTGAAAAACGTCTGCGAATCGACGCTTGAAATCACGTCGGCGTCTTCAACGGCTATCTCGTCCGTCAAGGCATCGGTTTTGCCGTCCGCTTTCAATGCGCGGTAAGCGGTCACCATACGGTTTTTGATACAGGTTTTCGCAAAAGCGTCAAACGGAGCTCCGCGCTCGGAATCAAAGGACAGGCAAGCAAGATAAAGACCTATCATACCCTCCTGAAAAAGGTCTTCGCGCAGGTATTCGGGATAAGAACTTACAGCGGAGGAAATGTACGGTACATATTCATCTCTGACTTTCGAAAACCGAACCTTTTCCGTCACTTTTTTTATCCATTCCTTTCACAAAATTTCCACATATTTTTATATTAAAGCATACGAGGAACACCCCGCAGATTTTTACTCTCCGGAATGTCCCTCGTTCTCTAATTCTTGATAATGCAATAAAACATTGTGTGGAACCGTTTGCGCGCCATGCGCAAGATCAAATGATCGCCTTTATATCAGTTAATGATCGTCTCTTCGGTGTCGATGTCGAAAAGATGGATCTTCTGCATCTCGAAGCATATCTTTATGGTATCGCCGGGACGCGCAAGCGTTGTGGGAGCAACTCTTGCGGTAATCTTGGTATCGTTGACATCAAGGAACAGATAAGTTTCCGCACCCATCATTTCCGTAACTTCAACGTTGGCGGTTATCGTGGAATCGGAGAATCTTTCAAGATACATATCCTCATCGTGAACCGCTTCGGGTCTGATACCGAGAATAACCTGCTTACCGCCGTAAGACATGAGTTTTTCGTAGTTCTCGGTCATAACTTTCTCACGCGGAAGTTTCAGAGCAAACTCGCCGAAGTTGACGAAGACGTCTTCGCCTCTTCTCGTCAGTTTTGCTTCAATAAAGTTCATCTGCGGAGAACCGATGAATCCCGCAACGAACATATTGCACGGCAGGTCATAAAGATTCTGCGGTGTGTCGCACTGCTGGATAAATCCGTCTTTCATTACGACAATACGGGAAGCCATCGTCATAGCCTCCGTCTGGTCGTGCGTAACGTATATAAACGTTGTTCCAAGTCTCAGGTGAAGTTTGGATATTTCCGTTCTCATCTGGGCACGGAGTTTTGCGTCAAGGTTGGAAAGAGGTTCGTCAAGAAGGAAAACCTTCGGTTCACGAACTATCGCACGTCCGAGTGCGACACGCTGTCTCTGACCGCCCGAAAGAGCCTTCGGACGTCTTTCAAGCAAGTGAGAGATGTCAAGGATTCTTGCGGCTTCGTCAACTCTTCGTTTGATTTCCTCTTTCGAGAACTTGCGGAGTTTAAGACCGAACGCCATGTTCTCAAAAACGGTCATGTGCGGATAAAGAGCGTAGTTCTGGAAAACCATCGCTATATCTCTGTCCTTGGGAGGAATGTCGTTGACAAGTCTGTCGTCTATGTAAAGCTCGCCTTCGCTGATCTCTTCAAGTCCCGCGATCATTCTCAACGTTGTCGATTTACCGCAACCGGAAGGTCCTACGAAAACGATAAATTCTTTATTTTTGATTTTCAGGTTGAAATCGGTAACTGCGCGAACGCCGCCGGGATAAACCTTACCGATACCTTTCAATATAACACCCGCCACGAGATGTACCTCCAATAAAACTGTTCGTCTGATAACGTCAGCCGGCCCCGTTTCACTCAAACGGGCGCACTGCTCCTATACTATATAATGAATGATACCACAAAGCGCCCAATTTGAAAAGTGGCGTATTAAACAAATTTTGACAGTCGATTTGTTTATCTTTGCCAAAACATCATATTACTGTCCCGATTCTTGGACTTAAAACACAAATAATCAACAAACTACACAGAAAAGCCACACCGAAAAGCATAAAAAGCACATTCGGGTTGCAATGCAGAAATTCGAAAAAGAATAATTTGTTTTTCCGAAAAGAAATACCGCTCAAGCGCAGTGCAAGGCTATGACGTGCGGAGCAGATGCGACATAAAGCAGAAAAACGGAAAAATCAGATAAAAAGTAAAAATCCTCATTCTTGCGAATGAGGATTTTTATGGAGCGGTATACGGGGCTCGAACCCGCTACCTCAACCTTGGCAAGGTTGCGCTCTACCAGATGAGCTAATACCGCAAAAAAATGGCGACTCCGATGGGACTCGAACCCACGACCTCCGCCGTGACAGGGCGGCGTTCTAACCAACTGAACTACGAAGCCGTTTCTGTATTCAACCGCAAAGAATGCGGCGTTTTTTAAAAAGTGGTGGGAGTTACAGGGCTCGAACCTGTGACCCTCTGTTTGTAAGACAGATGCTCTCCCAGCTGAGCTAAACTCCCACATTGTCGCGGATATTTCCACGGCTTTAATATGTTACCACATTCATCACCGTTTGTCAATACCCGCAACAAAAAAAATCTTGACGATTTTGAAAACTCGTTTCCGTCCGTCGGAATGCCCCGTCTGAGGCGACACCTTTCGACCTAACAAACCTACATATTTTGACAGAATCTTTCCGAAACTTTTGCATTGTTCTTTCTTTAATATTATGCTACAATTATATTATGTTGCAATATGAAAAGAATAGGGTGAAGGAAATTTTTACTATGGGAAGAGCGATAAGCAGGGGATTTAAGAGGGGACTTGCCGTCATTCTTGCGACACTGATGTTCTGTTCTCTGTCTGTTACGACATTTGCAAAAAGAACGGACAACCCGTTGCAGAATTACGATAAGATGAGAATCAAAGGAACGGACTCGATGACGCTGGTTTTCCATAAATATTGGGGCGGCGAGGTCGAAGTTCCCGTTGACTCGATATATTTAAAAGACGGTTGGGACAGCCTGAGCAAAAAGGGAGACAACGCGTACGCTCTTTTTATGACGAGCGATGAGTCCCTTTATCAGTTCCATGGACTTGTTACCCGCGTATCGGAAGCAAACGCGGAGCCGCAATATAAATTTACAATAGGAAGACTGACAAGCGAAAACACCACGGGCAGAACGGATTTCATCGATGCGTGCGATGTGGCCATGATATACATGGCAATGTTTATAGACTATGACGCAACCATTCCCGAAAACACGCGCCGCGCGCCGTATTACGGAAAAGCGACGAAAGAAAACATTGACTTCATTGTCGGATTCGTTTCGCAGTTGTTAAACACTTCAAGCGCAAATCCGAACCAATTCAGGAAAGACGAAAACGGAAAGACCTTTATAAATTGGGGAATGGATAACGCACTTGCGACCATTCAGGTATTTTTTGACATCACAAGAGACGATGTAAAAATGTCGTCGCTTTATGAAAAGATCGGAAAGACAGACACCGTAAGAGTATATCCCTGCCCGACAAACGACAACTATCTCGACATGAGAGTTTCCGTCAGACACGACGGCGATGTTTGGAGATGCAGGGAAACATATTGGAACAAGGACGGAAGAACATCGTCTTTTTCTTTCGCTCTTAACGATTATGCGCAAATTACGGAAATGGTCCCCGATGAATATTCACACCCCGCGGGAGACATTGACGGCAACGGTTCAACGGATATCACCGACGCGATGCTGCTGTTTTACCACGTTGCAAAGAAAAGTGAGTTAACTCCGGACCAGCAGAACAGAGCGCACTCCAACCTTGATTGGACAACAGACATAGGGGACGCGATTTCTCTTTTCTACTACGTTGCGAAAAAATCCGACACGTTTTTTACTCCGGTACACCCTGCAAGCGAAATATAGTCGAAGGATGTACAGACAAAAGATAACAAAAAACTCCGATGCCGAATTCAGACGGGTTCGGAGTTTTTGTTTTCTTGCGAAAGATGTTATTGCAATAAAAACAAAGATATGATATAATAAGACATAAAACGACAAAATATAAAAGGCAACTTTAAATCCCGATAAACCGGTGGTCGCAAATCGGTTTTGTGAAAAAATTGTAAAACAGTACAAACGATTGCAATAAAAAGAGCAGTTCGCGCGTTAACGGTATGAAAGGAGAAAGAATATGCTGCTCGCTTTTGTATTTGAAGAATACTCACATCAGACAAAGTCGACGGTCTGCGATGACGATATTCTTGCCGTTGCGCAAGGGCGTCCGGACGCTTTGCATATACTTTATGAAAAAACGGCAAAAAGCGTTTACGCATATACTCTTTCCCTGCTGAAAAACACTCACGACGCAGAAGATGTCTGTCAGGAAACGTACCTGAGCATCTGTGCGAACGCGGGAAGCTACGAGCCGCAGGGCAAACCGATGGCATGGATAATCACGATAGCAAAAAGGCATGCGCTGACACTTATCCGAAAAGAACACGGAAAGACCTATATCGAGGAAGCGGAAAAGACCGATCCAACGGCTTTTTCCGGAGTGGAAAATACCGAACAACGTCTGCTGCTGAAAGCAACTCTTGACACGCTGAACAACGATGAGCGACAAATAGTTATGCTGAAAACCGTTGCCGGAATGAAATCGCGTGAAATCGGAAAAGTTCTCGAAATACCGCTTAACACGGTTTTGTCCAAGTATCACAGGGCGCTCAAAAAAATGCGCCTTTACATCGAAAAGGAGGACGGCAGATGAAGAAAAAAGATATTGAAAAAACGCTTTCGGACGCCGTTTTTGCCGTCATGCCGACGGACATGTTCGAAAACATAGAAAAAAGGCTCGATTCCGAAAAAGAAAGGATCGTTACCATGAAAGAAGTCAAAAACAGTAAAAGAAAACCGAAACTCATTGCGGTTATCGCAGCGGCGTGCGCCATTCTTATCGTCGGAATTTTCGGAGGACTTTTATATTCAAACAATTATGCGATTGACTCAGTTATAGACATTGACGTCAATCCGGGCATAGAGATCAAAACAAACAAAAAGAATATTGTAAGAGAAGTAAATGCGATAAATTCCGACGGAGAAAAAGTACTTGACGGAATGAATCTGAAAGGCTCTGACGTCAAAGTGGCGGTCAACGCGCTTATCGGATCGATGGTCAGAAACGGATACCTGACAGATAATGATAACGGAATCCTTGTCACGGTAAGCAACAGCAACGAAGATAAGGCAACCGCATTGAAAAATGAAATAACCGTAAATATCGGCAAGGCACTGGACGAAAACTCCGTCAATGCGGCAGTTTTCAACCAAACGGCGACCGACATGGCGTTTGCCCGTGATTTTGCGAAGAAAAACGGCATATCTTCGGGAAAGGCTATGTTTGTTCTTAAACTTGCGGAAAAAGATACGACGCTCAAAGCGGAAGACCTCGCAAAGATGAACCTGCGCCAACTGGCTAAACTTGTTGCGGAAAAGAACATCGAGATAGGCGATATTATCGAGATAGAAGCGGACGACAGCCTTTTGGAAAACATCAAAGACGGAATAGAAGACCTTGACGAAAACGATAAAAAGGAATATTATGAATCAGGCAGCGCAATAACCCTTGAAAAAGCAAAAACCGTGGCGCTGGCACATGCGGGAGTAAAAGCCGCCGATGCAACATTCACAAAGACAAAACTCGATGACGGAAAATATGAGATAGAATTCGTCAGCGGAAACATCGAGTACGAATATGATATAGACGCACAGACGGGCAGAATAATTTCGTATGAAACAGAAAACAGGGCGACGGGACAAAAAACCGCTATAACTCCGGTTTCCTCAACTGTAATTACGGCAGACAAAGCAAGAGAAATAGCCTTCACCTACGCGGGAGTTAAGGAATCTTCCGCCACCAAGATAAAAACCGAACTTGACGACGGAAAGTACGAGGTGGAATTCGTTTGCGCAGGGACGGAATACGAGGTTGAAATAGATGCGGTTTCAGGTAAAATAACTTCCTTCAAAGCAGAGACAGATGATGATAAAACAACATCTTCAACGCCGCAAAAGACGCTTTCCGAAGCGAAAAAGATTGCACTGATGCATGCAAAACTGAATGAAAACAGCGTAAAGTTCACCAAAGCAAAACTTGATGACGGCAAGTATGAAATAGAATTTGTAACTTCCGACGCGACATACAAATATGAGATAAGCGCGTCAAGCGGCTCAATTACAGAGTTTGAGAAAGAGCCGTTCCAAACAAACGGACACGGAACCGCGACAGCCTCTATAGAAAACGTGAAAAAAGCGGCGCTGGCGCTGCGGCTTTCGGAGCAGTATGACAAACTGCTGTCCAGCATCTTAATCGGAAATAATGTGGTGAACATTGCGGCGTCTTCGCTTGCGACCGTGCTTTTTTTAAAGATTTTTCCCAGTTACGGGGTCACGTTATCGACCGTGATTATGACGGTGGTCGTTCTGATCTTCGGTGAGATTTCGCCAAAGAGCCTCGCCAAGGAGTCGCCGGAGCGGTTTGCGATGTTCTCGGCACCGATTATGAAAGGGATTATGACGGTTTTGGTTCCTTTTAACTTTTTGTTTGGCATTTGGAAAAAAATGCTGAAAAAAGTGTTTAAGACACAGGATGAACGCGGTATCACCGAGCAGGAGCTTTTAACCATTGTGGAAGAGGCGCAGAGTGACGGCGGCATCAACGCCCAGGAGGGTGACCTGATTAAAAGTGCGATCGAATTTAACGATCTGGAGGCCGGCGATATTCTGACGCCGCGTGTGGATCTGACCGCAGTGGATATTGAAGAAGATCCGCAGGCGATCTATCATATTTTTATGGAGAGCAGCTATTCCAGAATCCCTGTCTTTCGCGATACGATCGACAACATCGTGGGGGTTATCCATCAGCGTGACTTTTTTGTGATGATCCGCACCAAGGGTCAGACCCTGCAGGATATTATTTCACCTGTGATTTTTGTTTCGGATTCCATTAAGATTTCAAAGCTGATTAAGCATCTGCAAAAATCCCAGGCGCATATGGCGGTGGTGACGGACGAATACGGCGGCACGGTCGGCATTGTAACCATGGAGGACATCCTGGAGGAGCTGGTGGGTGAGATCTGGGATGAACACGATGACGTGGTTGAGGACATGGAATGTATCGGCGAAAATGAGTATCTGGCGCTCGGCAGCGCGGACGTGGAAGAACTTTTTGAAAAGTTTGGCATGAAGTACGAGAGCGAGCAAAACACCATCAACGGCTGGGCGATGGAGCAGCTGGAAAAAATGCCGGAGATCGGCGATCAGTTTGAGGACAGCGGTTTTCACGTTACGGTGAAGGAGCTGGACGGCCGCAGAATCGGCCGGGTGCTGATTCATTACACACCGCCGGAAGAAACCGAAGAATAAAAAGGAGAGTTTTGCTCTCCTTTTTGTTTTGTAAAAAATTGGTGGAGAAATTGTATTTTTTTTAAAAACGTCTTGACAAAACGAAAAAGTGGTAGTATGATGATACGACTGCAAAGGAAGAACCAAGGGGGTGTGCAGTATGAAAATGGACAAAACGGTGGATATGACACGCGGCAATATCCTGCGTCACATTCTGCTTTTCAGCATTCCGTTGATTATCGGAAACATCTTTCAGCAGCTATATTCCATGGCAGACACCATTATCGTCGGGCGAACCATCGGTGTAAATGCGCTGGCGGCGGTCGGTGCAAGCGGCTCGTTGGTGTTTTGTGTGATCGGCTTTGCCATGGGGCTTGCCGGCGGCTTTGCCATCATGGTATCACAGCGGTTCGGCGCCGGGGACATGCAGGGCGTGCGGCGCAGCATTGCCATGGGTGCCATGCTTTGCGCGGTCTTTTCCGCTCTTTTGATGGCGGTCAGTATTCCGGGGACGCGAGGCCTGCTTGTTTTAATGAATACGCCGCCGGAGGTCATTGACGGCGCCCATGCATACCTTACCGTGATCTTTTGGGGGATTCCCATTACGGTGCTTTACAATTACCTATCCAGCGTTTTGCGCGCGCTGGGCGACAGCCGGACGCCGCTGTATTTTTTGCTGATTGCCTCGGTACTGAACGTCATTTTGGACTACGTCTGCATCTTAAACTTTCGTATGGGGGTTATGGGGGCAGGAGTTGCAACCGTATTCTCCCAGGGGGTATCGGCGTTTCTGTGTTTGATTTATGTAAAAAAGGGACTGTCGGATTTGTTTCCCGGCCGCGGTGACTGGAAGTGGAACGGCCGGTTTGCCTGGTATCACTTGCGCCTGGGCGTGCCGATGGCGGTACAAACCTCGGTGATTGCAACCGGCGCCATGGCAGTTCAGTCCAGCCTGAATCAGTTCGGCGCGGTGGCGATGGCCGGCTATGCGGCCTCCAGCAAAATTGAGGCGTTGGTGACGCAGACCATGATCTCGGTCGGCATGACGCTGGCAACCTTTGTCGGGCAAAATTACGGGGCGCGTTCTTATCGGCGCATCCGTGAGGGCGTCAGAAAGAGTACGTTTATTATCATGATGATTGCGGTACTCGGCGGCATTCTGGTTACGGTTTGCGGTCGCGCAATGACAATGATCTTTATCGGTACATCGGAGGAAAATGTCGGTGAAGTGGTGCGCTATGCCAAGCAGTATCTGACGATTTCGGCTTGTTTTTACCCGGTGCTCAGTTGTATCTTTATCTTTCGGAACGTGCAGCAGGGACTGGGAAACACCGGCATCGTGCTGGTCGGCAGTATCGTGGAGCTCATCTCCCGTCTGGTCGGGGCGTTTATTCTGGCGGCGTTTTTCGGCTATGTCGGGGTATGCTTTGCAAGTCCTGCCGCATGGTGCGGCGCAGCGCTCCTGTTTATCATCGCCTATGCGGTCAGCCGCATCTCCTCCCCTGCCGACCGGGTGAACGTGGGCCTATGCGGTAGAGGCGCCGCGGCTAAAACGCCGGCTTGGGACAGAACGTACATAAAAATAACGGGACGGCTGAGCCGCCCCGTTATTTTGTCTTATTGTCAGGTTCTGTGTCTGTATTGGTTTCCTTCATGATATAGATGGGACGCTGCTTGCTTTCTAAATAGGTCTTTGATAAATACTGCCCCAAGACACCGATACAAAGCAGCTGCACACCGCTGACAAGCAACAGCACGCAGATCATAGACGCCCATCCGTAAGAACTCATGTGCCAGATCAGCTCGCGGATAATGACAACGATAATCCCGATAAAGGATAGCAGACAAAACAGCACGCCCATCACCGAAGATACCGCCAGCGGTACGGTAGAGAATGCAACAATACCGTCGATGGAATACAAAAACAGCTTCCAGAACGACCACTTGGTCTCGCCAGCGGCACGCTGAATATTTTTATATTCCAGCCATTTTGTGTCAAAGCCGACCCAGCTGAAGATTCCCTTGGAAAACCGATTTCTCTCCTGCATGGACAAAATGCTGGTTACCATCTGGCGTGTCATCATACGATAGTCGCGGGCACCGTCCACGATCTCGGTTTTAGAGATTCGGTTAATCAGCTTATAAAACATCCGCGCAAACCAGGAGCGGATCTTCGCTTCACCCTCACGGGTGACGCGGCGTGCGGCAACGCAGTCACAGCGGCCGCTTACAATCTCACGGTACATAATGGGAATCAGATCGAGCGGATCCTGAAGGTCTGCGTCCACAATGACGATATAGTCGCCGGACGCACGATCCATACCGGCATACATCGCCGCCTCTTTTCCAAAGTTGCGGGAAAACGAGACGTACTTGACCCGGCCGTCCTGCTTGGAAAGCTCTCGCAGCATCGGCAGTGTCCGATCCGAGGAGCCGTCATTGACAAACAGATATTCAAAGTCGACCTCCGGCATGCCGCTGCGCACCTTTTCGATTTCCTGATAAAACAGGGGCAAAACCTCCTGTTCGTTATAGCAGGGAACAATCACTGTGATTTTATCCATGGATATCACCTATCCTTTTCTGTTTTCCTCGGTATACAAGTGCCGCTTGTCAATCACGCGTACGGCCTTGCCCTCACTTCTGGCAATGCTGCGCGGCTCTACCAGCTTGACGTTTGCCTTAAGGCCTAAGACGGTCATCAGATTTCCCTGTACCTTGCGGGTGATGGCCTCCAGATTCTTCACTTCGTCACTAAAGATCTCCGGCGATACCTCGACCAAAATATCCAGGGTATCCTTGTTGTCCTTGCGGTCTACAATCAGCTGATAATGCGGCATGGTCTCCTTGGTGTTCATCAGTACCTCTTCGATCTGAGAGGGGAACACATTAACGCCGCGGATAATCAGCATATCATCGCTGCGGCCCATCGGCTTGCTCATCCGGACAAAGGTTCTGCCGCAGGAGCAAGGTTCATAATTTAAGGAAGAGATGTCCTTGGTGCGGTAACGAAGCAGCGGAAACGCCTCCTTGGTGATACAGGTGAATACCAGCTCGCCAACGCTGCCCTGAGGCAGAACCTCTCCCGTGTCGGAATCAATGATTTCCGGGACAAAGTGATCCTCGTTGATGTGCATGCCGTTCTGGCAGACGCAGTCATAGCCGACGCCCGGCCCCATCACTTCGCTCAATCCGTAAATATCATAGGCCTTGATGCCCAGCTTGTCCTCCAGCTCCTTGCGCATCTGCGCCGTCCAAGGCTCCGCCCCGAAAGCGCCGCCCTCCAGCTTTAAGTCATCCTTGGAATAACCCATGTCGTGGAGGGTTTCAACCAGGGAGAGCGCATAAGAGGGGGTACATGCCAAAAAGGAGCTGCCGAAATCGCGCATAATCTGAATCTGTCTGCGCGAGTTACCGCTGGAGACAGGAATGGAGCGTGCGCCGATCTTCAGTGCGCCGTAATGTGCGCCAAAACCGCCGGTGAACAGGCCAAACCCATAAGCCGTGTGAACCACTGACTGTTTGGTGACCCCGTAGGAGGTCAGCGCACGCGCCGTGATTTCCGCCCAGATGCCGAGGTCGTGGTTGTTCATGCCGACAACGGTCTGCTTGCCGGTTGTGCCGCTCGATGCGTGAATCTCGGTGACATCCTCCATCGGGATGGCAAAGTAGCCGTAGGGAAAGTTGTCACGCAGATCCTGCTTGGTGGTAAAGGGAAGCTTGTCGAGATCCTCAATGCCGCGGATATCCTCAGGCTTTAAGCCGATGGCGTCCATCTTTGCCCGATAGGGCGCTACGTTTGCATAGACGCGTGCCACCGCGTCACGCAAGTGCTCACTCTGCCATTTTTGCAGTTCCTCACGGGGCATGGTTTCAAACTTTTGGTTCCAAATGGCCATTTTATTTCACTCTTTCTTTTTTGCGTTTTTTGCGAACAAAACAATTTGCGTTTTATGTCCTGTAATCTGTTTTATTCTACACTGTTTTCCCTTGTTTGTCAAGGGGAGCGGGACTCTTGTGCCGCCGCATGCAAAAAGAGGCCTTGACGCCTCTTTTTGCATATCGTACATAATAAAATTTGTTACATTTATTTGTTTTTTACAAACTCGCCGATGGGCAAACCGATTCGCGCGGACTCCTTTGCAATAAAGTCTGCTAAGTAGTTTGCACCGGCTTCGGTAAAGTGGATGGTGTCATCCGTCCAGTAGTTTAGGGCAAGAATCGCATCCAAACCAAGTGTTGCCATAAGTCTTTGCGTTTCTTTATTCAGGTCAATCAACGGAACATTTCTTTCCTTGCTGATATTTCTCATAACGTCGGGATATCCTTGGTGAACCGGGTTGATTTTAAATTTTCCGTCGGCGCCTTTTTCGTTTGTGGCACATTCTGATTCCTCCGGTGAGGTTATCAGTACGGGATAGCCGCCGCGGTCTCTGATCATCAGCACAAACTGCGTTAAGAACTGTTTAAACTCTTCTTTTGTAAAATTCTGAACCCGGTCATTTGTGCACAATTGAATATAAACGTAATCGCCCGCGTTCATTCTTTCAAGCAGGGTATCAAATCTTCCGTTAAACAAAAAGTTATACGCCGTCATACCGCCGAGGGATAGGCTGTTATCAACCGTCACGTTAGCTGTGTATTGATTGCCAAGCATTTGTCCCCAGCCGCGTAGTACGGTTGCGTTTGGATCGTAAGTTGCAGCAATGGAGTCGCCGATTGTCAGAATTTTAACCTTATCGTCCGTGCTGAGCGATTTGTAGGGCTGCGCGGGAATTGCTAGAGGCGCTAAGGTGTTGTTTGTCATCACAAACATTTTGTAGGTATCGTTTCCTTCGACATCCATATTGATTTCGCAGACGCCGCTTTCTTCAACGGGTACGACTTTAACCGCTGTCATAACGCCGTTTTCGTACAGAGAAGCGACTACCTTTGCATCTTTTTCTTCGTTAATTTCCAAAACAACATTGCCGATTCGTTTTGCCTTTGCCATACCATATATTTTATTACCGTCGTTGTCATAAAGATTTACTTCTTTAATGGCGATCGGTTCCCGTTCTTTTACGGTTACGGTAAAAGAATTTGAGACGGTTCTGTCTGCGTACGCATAAGAGCCGATATACCGTTCTTCTGTCATGCCAAAACCCGTTGGTACAAGATCTGTCAGATAGCCATTGGCGTCGATGTAACCGTGTTCGCTTTCGTAGGTTAGAGGCAGACCGTCATTTACGGACAGGTCGATGGCGACTCTGTCGTCAACGTAGGAATTTTTTTGATAATTCGCCCGTATGGATTCTTTTATCATTTTTTCTTCGGTATCAACATCAACTTCCATGATTTCAACATCGTCAATGTAGGTTTCGACACCGGGTTTAAATGTCAGCGTTAGTTCATCGGCATCTGCTTTTATGATACTTGTCTGCGTTTCCCATGCTGTATTGATGCGATTGTCTTTCAAATGCGCAGTAAAATCCGTACCGTTTACGGACATATTAAATGCGCCTTCGGTTGAAGCAGCGCTTGTTCTGACGCTGATTCGGTAATAGGAGCCGCGCTTTACCGCAGCCTTTGCCAAAATCGTTGCGCCGCCGTTTATGTGTCCCATCTTTGAGATTCTTCCGTTTTTGTTTAAAACAATAGTCAACCCTGGCGCGGATAGGTCCGTATCTGAAAAAGAACCGTTGCTAACAAGATTTTTGTATAATCCATTGCCTAATTCCCACCTCAGGATGGGGGCTTCGTTGTCAACACCGGCAAATTCCTTTCCCAATTTATAGGCAATACCGGTAATATCGCTGACGACGTCGGCGTCCCATTCGTAGCCGCCGGGCCATTCCTTTGCAATTTGACCCTGGTAGCAGTTTTCGTTTGTGAGCCAGGCCGGTGCCCGAAACATCGTTGTGTCGGAATAACAATTGGAAACAACCGCAAAGCAGGCGCCTTCGCCGGCGAATCCGCCGTCGTTATTGACCGGGGGCATATTGACACCGTTATCGTCATAGGTTTGGGTAAATCCTTTTGAATAACAATTTCTGATTTCAACTCCGCTGCCGTTTATCCTTCCAATGACGCCGCCGCCATATTCAAACTCACCCTCCCAGGTTCGGTTGAATGTTAAGCTGAAATCAACGTCTTTTGCAAAGCAGTTCATCAAAACGGCATTATCCTGGATTAAACCAATCATACCGCCGCAGGTGGAGTTCCAGCTTTGTGCGTTTGTTAAAATCGCTTTGACATTTTTCACACCCAGGTTTGTGATAACGGCATTTCCGCCGACGACGCCGAATAAGCCGTAAATCCGGTTGCCGGCAGCGACTAACTTATAATGACTGACGGTGTGCCCATTGCCGTCAAAGACGCCGCAAAACGGAGTTTCCGAGGAGCCGATGGCGGTCAGCCACTCGCTGTCGTTTAAGTCAATATCATTTTCCAATCGAAAATACATGCCGGCTGTATTTTCAAGATTTGCGACGCATATTAAATCCTGTGCGGTTTTGATGATCATCGGGTCATCGGGTCATCCTTTGTCCCCGTACCGCCGGAAGATTCTGCGTCGGGCTGCCACGTTAGTGCCGGCATGCCACCCGTTGCGTAGGAACCCGGTTTAAACGCAGCACCCAGTGTATTTGCCATTCCGGACAATTCAGATACGGTAACAGATGTACCGACATATTTATCGGCAGGCCAGGGAGCGGCGCTTACGTAATAACAGTTCTTCACCCTTTCGTGATAGCTGACATTATCAACACGGGAAACGGTAGCTGTCGAGTAGCAGTTTTTCATTGTGCCGAACGCGATGCCGGCACCGACGATACCGGCATCACAATCAATGGTGCTGTCTTTAAAATCCACACCGATCGAATAGCAGAGTGCTGGGAACAGGTCGATAAACTCGGTAAATGTATGTGTGGATC
>ERZ839767.3070-NODE-3070-length-19941-cov-23.108569_pt1 | contig 19941 bp, 22 predicted proteins | sample MGYA00519879_ERZ839767 | MGnify/ENA primary metagenome ERZ839767 (study PRJEB31850, sample SAMEA3708852) | human gut metagenome | biome: human gut; feature: human-associated habitat; material: faeces | place: China | collected 2014 ...
ATGTGATCGAGTTTCTGCAATCCGAGGGCTATATCCGCTTTCGGGCAGACAGCGAAGCCAGCTCCAAGGCGATCTATGAAGCCTATACAAGATGGTGCGACGACAACGCGCAGAAGCCCATGTCTGCCAACCGCGTCAGCTCCGAGCTTGCACAAAATGAGCGGCTTTACAATGTGGAGGCCACCAACAACGTCCATGTCGGCGGCAAGCGGGTGCGCGGGTTCATGGGCATTGAGGTGGTCAATCCGCCGCCGTATTAAAAATGAGGAATGGACTTCAAAATTGCCGTACACGCCGTACACTCTGTACGGCTGTTTTTGATTCCATCCTAAAAAACCGCTTTTGCTTGTGCGCACCGTGAAGCATTTCACGGCAGCGTGTAAAATCTGTCGCCAAATCGGCGGCCGGTACGCAAAACCGGAGTACAGAAGCGTACAGAAGGCGGGCTTGCCGTACCAAACCGTACACCGACGGCTCTATTTTGCTATTCCAAAATCAATGCTTGTGAAATCCGTGAAGATTTTTGCCGTAGGTCGAATGCAATGTACTGTCCGGTGATTTACCGAAGCGTGAAGCCGCTGCTCCGGAATGCGGTATACCCCACTGTTCCGCATGACCTCACACAGAACGGTGAAGCCGATAGGGTGCTGCTGTGAACAGGGCATCACGGTCAGAAATCTGAGCGGATTTGCGGCACGGCGGATTTTTCACTGACAAACACGCCAGTATCACTGAAAAGAAAACCGACTACACGAGAATATGGAGGTAAAAATTGATGAAATCCAATCTGAGAAACGAAATCAAGTCGTACATCGTCCGTCAGGGCATGACCATGCAGGAGGTGGTCGATCTGCTGCACGATGAGCACGGCTGGTCTGACAGCGTATCCAATCTGTCCAACAAGCTCCAGCGGGAATCCCTGCGCTACACGGAGGCCGTCCAGCTTGCCGATGCACTGGGGTACGAGATCGTTTGGCAGAAACGAAAGTGAGGAGCGATTTTTATGACAGATGCAGAGAAGAAGCTGCTGCAAGCGCAGCATCGTTTGGAGGAAGCGCAGGCACGAAATCGGGTCAAGGAACGAAAGGCCCGTACCCGCAGGCTCATTCAGGAGGGCGCGATTCTGGAAAAGGTGCTGCCAGAGGTTCAAACTATTGAGCTGTCTGAGCTGGAGGGGTATCTTTCACGGAAACTAGGAAAACAAATCTAAATTTCAGATAGGAGGTCTCCGGGAAATCGGGGGCCTCCTTCTTTTTTCTCCCGTAAGGGCGCACTTACTCACCACCGCGTCGGCACAAACTCCATATCCTTCGCCCCGCCGCAAGCGGCAGGTCTCATCCATTCCGTTGTGCCTCCTTTTCCCACAAAGTCAGCGACTTTGTGGGAGCCCTTTTGCGGCGGTGGTATGCCTGCGGCATCGTGCGCTCTCCGAGGGGGATTGCGGCTTCTGCGGAAGCCTCCAGACAATGCCACAGCACCTGCGAGTGCTGCTGTCATCGTCTGCGCAGACGGCAAATTCCCTGCGACGGGCGCAGTAAATCATGGGGTAGAAATTCTCTACCCCCACTGCCGCCTGCCTGCGCAAACCTGCCACCGGCAGCTTTGCCGCAGAGATGGACAGTGCGCTCGCACCGTCCATTTTCTCTTTTACGAAAGAGAACCAGAAAAAAGGAAACGAGGTAAATGAACGATGGCAATATACCATCTGGAAGCGAAGGTGGTCAGCCGGGGCGCAGGGCGCTCTGCCGTGGCCGCCTCCGCTTATTTAAGCTGTTCCCGCCTGTATAATGATTACGATGGGATACAGCATGACTACACAAAAAAGCAGGGACTTGTCTGGCAGGAAGTGTTTCTGCCGGAATATGCCCCGCAGGAATGGCAAGATCGGGAAAAGCTCTGGAACGCCGTGGAGGAAGTCGAGACGGCCAAGGACAGCAGACTTGCCCGTGAGTTCGTCGTGGCGCTGCCCATTGAACTGAGCCGTGAGCAGCAGATCGAACTGCTGCAAGACTTTATCCGGGAGCAGTTTGTGTCCGATGGAATGTGCGCCGATGCTGCTATCCACGACACCGATGGTCACAATCCCCATGCCCACATTCTGCTGACGGTGCGCCCACTGGACGAACGGGGCAAGTGGCAGTACAAAACCGAGAAGGAATACCTCTGCATGAGAAACGGCGAGGAACGAGGTTTTACCGCCGCCGAATTCAAGTCGGCGCAGAACGATGGCTGGGAGAAGCAATATCCCTACAAGGTCGGCAAAAAGAAGGTGTACATGACACCATCTGCTGCTGAGGCGCAGGAGCTTATCCGTGCAGACAAGCATCCCAAAAGCACCCGCTACGGCAGACAGAATCCCATCTCCGAACGCTGGAACAGCGAGGAACAGCTTGTATCATGGCGGGTGGCATGGGCTGATGTGACCAACCGTTATCTGGAAAGTGCTGGACGGGAAGAACGCATTGACCATCGCAGCAACGCTGCACGGGGGCTGGATGAGATCCCCACCATCCATGAGGGCGTGACAGTGCAGGCATTAGAGCGCAAAGGAATCGTCTCTGACCGCTGCGAGATGAACCGGCAGATCAGGGCAGACAATGCGCTGCTGCGGGAGCTGAAAGCCGAAATCAAGAAGCTGGCCGCACTGGTCGCTCGTACTGTCCCCGCCATTGCGGAAGGGCTGGAAAAGCTACGCAGCCGTGTGCTGATCTTCTGCTATCAGCTCTCTCATATTCGCAACGGCAAATCGCATATTCAAAAATCCCTTGCCGTATGGAAGCCGGAGCTGGAGCGTTACACCGGTCTGGTGCAGCAAATCAAGGAAAAGAGCAAGGAACGCAAAACATTGGTTGCCGAGAAAAAGGCATTGCCAATATACCATGTGAAACGCCACAAGGCGCTGGCTGTCCGCATTGCAGAGCTGACGGAAGATTTAGAGGAACTGCGTTCCGAAAAGGCGCTTCTTTTTCAAAAACTTGAGTATGCGGAGGATGCAGGCGCAGAGGAATTCCGCAAGGATATTGCCACCATGGAGGCTGGACTGAAAAAGCTGGAGGCGCAGGAGCAAAGATACTCTGCCGAGTTGGATAAGGCGCTGGCTGAATACGCAGAGCTGAAGGCACAGGCTTCGGATTTTGATTCGGTGGAGCTGTACCAAGCACGGCAGGTCCTCCGTCCTGCGCAGGAAAAGGCAGCGGAAAGGCAGTTGGAGGAAACCTTGCAGAAGAAGCCTTCTCTTATTATGCTGCTCAGCGCAAAGCAGGAAGTATCCAGACTGCTTGGAGAGGACACAGAAGAGCGGCAGGCACGGCAGATGGTTATTCGTCGGCAACGGTCAGACCCGCAAAAGCCCAAGCACTTCCAGCGCTAAGTGATAAAAATGCACATTTTCCCTATTGACTTTCCAACTCTAATCCGTTAGAATAATACTAACAGATTAGAATGAAAGGCCGATAGAATGAGTACACCAAAAGTTTTTGAAAGCGAATACCGTTTTTGCCTGATCCTTTGGGATCATGAACCCATCAAGAGCAGAGATTTAGCTCAACTTTGTGAAGAGCAACTAGGCTGGAAGGTTACTACCACTTACACGGTAATAAAGCGTTTGTCGGAGCGTGGCGTGATAAAGAATGAGAATACGATCGTTTCTTCGCTGGTATCCAAGGAGCAGATACAGACAGCTGAAATTGAAGAATTGGTCGAGAAGAAATTTGCCGGTTCGATTCCAGCTTTTTTGACCGCATTTACCAAAAGCCAACAGCTCACGGCAGATGAAATTCAGGAGATGCAGCAGATGATTGACCGCTTTCGGAAGGAGCATCCGGGTGACTGAATTGTTTATGAAGCTGCTTAATATGAGCATCAATGCCGGATGGCTTGTTCTGGCTGTTCTTCTTGTTCGCATCATGTTCCACAAAGCTCCAAAATGGCTGTTCCCCTTATTGTGGAGCTTTGTTTGGATCCGGCTTCTCATGCCAAACGCATTGGAAAGTCGCTTGAGTATCATTCCCAATATAAGCAACTTTTCGGCATCTGCGCATGGAATGCTTTCTGCTGAAGGCTTCGTTGCTCCTGTTCCTTATGTTGGAATCGTCTGGTGTACTGGTATGGCAGCAATGCTTCTGTTTGAAGCATTAAGCTATGTACATCTCCGCAGCAAAGTAAAAACTGCTGTCCGGCTCTCGTCAAACGTGTATCAAAGCGAGCATGTGAATGCTCCATTTATTCTTGGCCTGTTTGCGCCGCGCATCTATATTCCGTTCCATATAAAGAGCAAGGAATTGGATAGCATAATTGCACATGAACGTGCGCATATAAAACGCCGCGATCATTGGCTAAAGCCCATTGCGTTCTTAATTCTTTCTCTTTATTGGTTCAATCCTTTGATTTGGATTGCGTATTATTTCCTTTGTAAAGATATTGAGTTGGCATGTGACGAATACGCTATCAAGGATATGAGTGATTCTCAGCGCGCTGCGTATTCGCAGACGTTGCTCTCCTGCGCTGCAAACCAGCGTATTTTTGCGGCCTGCCCGCTGGCCTTCGGCAGTAAGAATGTGAAAACACGAATCCGTGCTGTACTTTCTTATCGAAAGCCTCATACTTGGATCATAACCGTGACCGCGATACTTGTTTTGGCAGTTGTCGCCTGCTTTATGACAAACCCGAGACAACCAAAAGAAAGTACTGCTCAGGGTAGCAACTATATTGATCTAAATCAGCCTCCAACATTGGACGTGATTCAAAATGGACAAACTATTTCGGATAGAAGTAGTAGCGAAGATCGGCAACGTGAAGTAGAGCTTGAGAGCGCTTTGTTGGGAGAAGCGATAAAGAAGCAAGAGTCTCTTACTCAAATTCAAACAACTGATTTTTACAGATGAAAAGTCCTACGTTATCTATAGGATTGACGTTAATTTAACTGTCGATGTGGTTACATGGAAAGAGGGAAAATTCATGAAAATCATTTGAGGAAGCACATGGCCTGTCTGTTCAACGGATTCTGGCTCATGTGCTGAACCAAGAAGACATCAGACAAAAATCAGTTAAAAAGGAGCGTTGTTTATGCAAAAGATCAAGTCACTGGCCGCAGTTTTTCTGGCCCTTTTTATCCTCGCAGCGATTCCGACACAGGCTCTCGCCGCCGAAGCTCATGTTGATGCTATCACTGCACATACTCATCAATGGTATTTTGACCATTATGACACTACGTATATCCCAATTGACGATGAAACTCACTTAAAGACGCTCTATCCTGTGTATAAATGCTCCGTTTCTGGTTGTAGTGCTTTCGACATCAGGGATGGTTATGAATCAACGCCGTCCCATACAATGACCAGTTACTCGTATACGGGGAGCAATTATCATGCGGGTAATTATCATTATATCCGCTATGAACGGCATTGCGTCCAGTGTGGACATTCCACTGGCTATTGGGATCATTACAGCTGCCCCGGTAATGGGCATTGCATCCTGCCCCAGTCTGTTTTCCCGGTTTTGACAGATAAGTAAGTGACAGCTGAGCAGCGGCATGGGTGAATATTTCTCCCATGCCGCTGCTTGCATTATTGGAGTGCAGTTAAATGATTGTTTTCTTTTACGAAAAGGTGCGCTTAAAGCGCGGCGCTTGGCAGACGGTGAGTATTGTATTGCTGATAGCTTTCCTTTGTGCATTTTTTACTCTCTTTGATGGCTTCATTTGCCAGAAAGAACAGGATATGGAGAGCGCCTACGCAGTGATTCCCGTAACTGTCGTCGTATCCAATCTTACCGGCACGAAAACCGATGACCTGAAAATTACAGACTATATTATCAACTACTTTCTCTCTGACAAATATGCTTATGGCGGGGAGCTTCAGGAAAAAGCATTTTCCTCCTATGTGAAGGATGTTTGCCTGAAAGCATCTGTCTATTACAGCCAAGGGACGGGTTTTTCGAGTCGGCAAAAGCTGATTGGCATTACTTCTGTTGATGCCGCATCGGAATTGGCACCCGTTTCAGGAAATTCGATTACTTATTTTGAAGGATACGACGAATCAATTTTTACCTCAAATAAAGCAGCGTGTCTCGTTTCGACCGCAGCGGCAGAAGAACTGTCGCAAGATACTGATAATAATGGTAATGTCATATTGACGGTTCAGATGTCGCCTGCTGCGACCGGTGAAGCGGCCACACAGATTTCGCTCGAAATTGCTGGGACGTATTCGTCGGAATCTCAAACGATCTATTGTCCATTCAGCTGCGTTGCCGCAGTACAAACAGAGCTGGATGGGAAGATTACGGGGGATAGCTTGAGCGCCACAGTGCGCGATAATCATGAGCTGGACGAATTCCGGAAAATACTGATGCGTCACTTCGCAAATGTGGACCCATCCGGGCATCAAGAAGAAATCAATAATTCTCCAGCTCTCCGATATCAGCAATTTGCCATAACAGTTCATGACGAAACACTCCGCGAAACTCTGAATGCTTTGAATCGAAATTTGCAAACACTGTATCGACTAAAACCAATTTTTGCCTGCACAGAGGTCATGATTGGCACCGCCGCAGGTTTTTTCTATATTCATATCCGAAGGCGGGAATTTGCCATTGCACGATCTCTTGGTACAAAACGCATTGAAACGGTCATTATGGTATTCGTCGAGATATGTCTGATGTTTTTGGTTGGCGCAGCTATTGGAACAATTCTCATTCTGTTTGTCCAAGAGACTGCCACCCAATATGTCATGGCCGCAGCACTCTTTTTTGCTATGAATGTCGGGGCAATTACAGCTTGCTTGATGGCAACTGGAAAAAGCGGAATCCGATTACTACGGGAGGTTGAGTAGCATGTCCGTATTATCTGTGCAAAGTGTTTCTTATTCATACAAAACAAAATACCAAACTGTTCAGGCTGTAAAAGACGTCTCGTGTGATTTGAGTGCTGGAACTCTTTATGCGTTAGTCGGCAAAAGTGGAAGTGGGAAGACAACACTGCTTTCATTACTGGCAGGACTGGATACGCCGCAGAGCGGAGACATAATGGTCAACGGCCAGAGTTTGCGGGAAATAGACGTGGATATCTACCGCCGCAAGCAGGCATCTGTGATTTACCAAAGCTATAATTTGTTTCCACTTATGACTGTTTGTGAAAACGTCATGTACCCCTTAAAGCTGCTGAGGCATTCCGATGCCGATGCAAAAAAAGAGGCACAGATTGCTCTTGAAAAAGTCGGTCTGGGCGAAAGTTATTGGAAGCGACTCCCTGCCATGCTGTCAGGCGGCGAACAGCAACGAGTCGCAATTGCTAGAACATTAGCTGTTCATGCGCAAATCGTTCTTGCAGATGAACCTACGGGAAATCTGGACACAGAAAACAGCTCACAAATTATTCAACTGCTTTCTAAACTGGCGCATGAGGAAACCTGTTGCGTGGTAGTTGTCACACATGATTTGGAGGTTGCCAAAGCGGCGGATGTCGTATTCCGTATGGACAGCGGCAGAATCAAGGAGGACGCTGTATGACACCTTTGAAACAGCTTTTTCGTCAACCAGTTCGCTTGCTTGCAATTATCCTGCTGGTGGGAATGGCTTCCGCTTTTATCTGTCTGAGCGCAGGCGTATTTTCATCTGCAAAGGCAACGCTTGCGCAAATTGAAGAACGCTATGTGACAATTGACATCCCCACAACGGAGACAGAGGGTGTGACAACAGAGTACAACGGGCTGACGCTCCATCATGAAGAAAGTATAATTAGTCAAGATATGTGGGCATATATGGATCAGCTTGCTGCTGATGGAAGGATCATAAAAGGCGCGTACCAACAAAAATATATCAGTGCATATTGCCCCTCTATTCAGACCGTTACCAGCGGAAATGAAGATGGCACATATGCCCCCAGCCTTGATACGCCATATGGTCGAGCGATTTTGGTAGTTCGTATCACGTCAGTAGATGAGATAAATCTGCCTGAGTTTGCTGAAATTGCGTCCGTATCTGTTACCGCTTCGATTGAAAACGTGATTAAACTTCATCAAGACTATGCTGTTCGCAGCACGCTATACCTTACTATAGGGTGTAACTCTCGGGAAGAATTGGACGCACTTGGCATTCAGGTTGGACGACGCTACTTGGTTTATGGATCGGAATATATAGACCGAGACCTAGAACTGCGCACAACATTAGCAGAATCGCACCGGTGCTCTGTAGAAGATATTGATTTGTCTCGTATATCATATGACTTGACGGCAGATGAAAAGAAAACCGCTTCACCAGATTTCATACCAGTAGCAAAATACTCTTCTGGTGAAAAAACGTCTATTTTGGGACAGAACATGGTTGACGCAATAGATTCCTGTGCAATGACTGTTACACACTGGCACGGACTGTACCCAGAAACACAGCCAGACTATGCAATTGACGGTTCTGAAACGGGTGTACTGCTAAACGACCAATACCTTGATGTATACATGACCCCGTTGGAAACAGATCTGGATGCCTTTCTAAGTTCGGATGAAGGACTTAAGTGGCGGCGTGCAATTCAAGAATTGGACACGCAATACCACGCGGTTAGCGTAATTGGGACAGATCTTCTAGACAGTATGTATTGCTTCCACCAAAAGGAGTCTTTTGTAACAGAGGGCAGGAGTTTTATAGAGGACGACTACAATAATGGTTCTAATGTCTGCCTAATTTCTGAAACAACTGCTATTGCAAGCGATCTTGACGTGGGTGATAGCATTGATTTGGCCTTCTATTGGGGCCCAAACCCGCTTGCCGAGTTGACAGACCCGGAATGGAAAGTGCAACCACAGTGGTTTTCCCAAGAGATTGGGGTTTCAGGTGATACGAAAACGTATCAGATTATAGGAATTTACCGACAGTCGGACTTATGGGATACCGCAGACTATCGCTTCCTTCCGAATACCGTCTTTGTCCCTAACGCTTCTCTGCCAGAAAATTGCTATAGTAGTCGAAATGGCGTTTTCTTTACATACGTCTTGCAGAACGGAAAGATATCTGCGCTCCAAGATGCACTGGAATCGCATGGATACCCGGCAAACATTCTGTTTTGCTTTGATAACGGATACACTGAAATCGCAGAAACTTTGCATGGATTTTACAGCAGTGCGCAGCAGCTTCTTTTCGCTGCCTGCATAACAGCGGGCGCGGCTCTGTTCGTATTTCTTGCGCTGTTTGTAAACCGTCAACGGCGGACGCTTGGACTGATGCTCTCGCTTGGTTCCGGCAAAAGGACCGCTGTGATGTTTAGCTGGGAGGTAGCTGCAATACCTATCATCCTTGCGACAATAGCTGGGATCATTGCTGGAATCCTTACAATGAATGCTACGACGCTAAGCCTGTTTTCCTCCGTTTCAGAAGTGCTTAATACAAGTTTGAGCGGTGCAGCCACGATTGGGTATAACGATATGATAACGGAAGTCGTATCAATGCCAATTGCGGTTATTGTGGCAGGTATCCTGCAACTGATTGTTTATATTGTGGCGACTTACCTGCATTTGCAGCGGTTGGCGCAACGATCCCCGCTTGAGTTAGTGCGGAAAGGCTAAGTTTCAGTATTGACAAGAAAAAGCAAACTTGATTGGTTATCAATTCCAATACTTCATTTAGAGAGCGCCCTGCCATGATTTTGTGCAGGGCGCTCTCTTATGAGGAAAATACCCTTGACAAATCTCTTCTCAGCGGGATCTGTTAGAAAAATACGCACGGGATAAAGGCTTTGAAAACACGCTCTTTCTTGCGGACGACGGATATTCCGGAACAAATTTTGAACGTCCGAGTTGGAAAAAGATCGCGGAAATGATCGAAGCCGGTGAGGTTTCCACCCTGATCGTAAAGGATGCCTCCCGGCTGGGACGTGAGTATTTGCAGGTCGGCTACTACATGGAGATCTATTTCCCGCAGAAAAATGTGCGGTTCATTGCAGTCAACGACGGCGTGGATTCTGCGGTCGAGAGCAGCAACGATTTTAACCCTATCCGCAACTGGGCAAACGAGCTGCACGCAAAGGACACGAGCCGGAAGGTTCGCGCCGTCAAGAAACTGCAGGCGGAACGCGGCGAACGGCTGGGCGGCAAGCCGCCCTACGGCTACAAGACGTCCGAAGCAGACCCGACGCATCTGGAACCTGACGCAGAGGCCGCAGAGGTCGTCCGGCAGATCTTTACCCTCTGTGCTTCCGGGAAAGGACCGAGCCAGATCGCGCGGATTCTGACAGAACAGAATATCCTGACACCGGCAAATTACTACTTCCAGAAAACCGGGAAAACGCACCATGGGCGCGATCCGCTCCGGCCATGTGCGTGGTCCGGCACAACAGTCAGCGACATTCTCGGCAACCTTGTATATCTGGGACACACGGTCGGCCTGCGGCGGACCACGATCTCCTACAAGAACAAGACGATCGTGCAGCGGCCAGAGAGCGAACAATTTCTGGTGGAGAACACGCATCCGCCGCTCATCTCACAGGAGCAATGGCAGATCGTGCAGGAGGTGCGGCAGCACAAAAAGCGCACGGCAAAGCACATGGATGAACCGAACATCTTTTCCGGATTGGTATTCTGTGCAGATTGCGGAAAGCCAATGGTGCTGCATCGTGCCACGACCATGAAAAAGCTGGAGTACAATTTCAAGTGCTATACCTACGGCAAGAAAGGAAAAACTGCCTGCAGCGCGCACCACATCCGGGAATGTGATCTCACGCAAATCGTGTTGGATGACCTGCGGCGGGTCACACACTTCGCCAGGATGAAGGAGCGACAGTTCGCGGCGTACATCAATCAGAAAAACAGCGCTGAGCTGCGGCAGGAAATCAACCGTGTTCTTCGGGAACTGGATACGATGAAACACAGAAGCGCAGAACTGGCAAAGCTGTTCAAGCGGCTTTATGAAGACAATGTGCTGGGGCGCGTGACCGACGAGCAGTACCGGATGCTCTCCGGCGATTACACAGACGAGCAGCGGCTGCTGGAAGAAGAAATTCCGAAAAAGGAAGAACGGCTGGCACAGCTCAAATCGCGGGAAGCCAACGTGGAGGCGTTCATTGAGAAAGCCAAACGATACACCACGATCGACGAGCTGACGCCGGAACTGCTGCGGCTGTTCATCCAGCGCATTGAGGTCGGTGAACGGGAGACAAAATACTCCCGCAATTCCAGCCAGTCTGTCCGCATCATTTACCGGGACATCGGCACAGTGGACAGCGCCATGCAGCCGGACGAGCAGCAACCGAAAATCCTTCCGCCACTGAGCGAGGTCATTCCGCTCCCGGCATAACGCAGAAAAAAGAGCAGGAGGGAGTGGATCTCTCCACTCCCTCTCAACCGGGGTGACAGTTTGTGTCCCTATGAAGGGAAACAGAAAGGTTTCAGGGCTTTTTCTTTTTCACCGATTTTTGATTTGTTAGTAACGTGTTAGTAACAGGAGCATCAATAGCATCTATCAATTGGTCGATATCAAAGTGTTCGTATATGTTCGCGGTCGTGGAATAGTCTGCATGACCGAGCATTTTTTGCAGGAGTTCCGGCTTGATATTGTTTGCTACAGCCCAGCTTGCGAATGTGTGCCTTGTTGCGTGTGGTGTTTTCTTGGAGATTCCGAGCCGCTCCAAAAGCGGGTAGTAGTCACGCTTGCGAAAATTTGCAATGACTTTTTGCCCGGCATACCCAGAGATCAGAAGTTCGCCTTTTGCACGCTCTTTGAATTCTGCGAAATATTTACGCCCTTCGGAGCGGATTGGGATTATTCTGTTCCTGCCTGCTTCTGTCTTTTCCCCGCCGATCACGTAGGTTTCATGGACATTTTCGGTTCTAAGCCCGAACAGCTCACCGATTCGCATGCCGGTATAGACCATCATCAGGGTAAGTTTGGCTTCCTGAGAACCGTCCGCTTCGAGCTTCTGTATATCCTCTTTGGAGAAGATCTCTTTTTCTTTCTTCACGTTCTCGGGCAGTTTAATGAACGAAGCGAAGTTTGTCGTTATGAGTTCCTGTCGGATTCCCCATTGTGACATCTGCGTTGCAAGTTGCTTGAACTTCGACAGTAGCGAGTGGGACTTATCGCTGTACTTGTCTATGACAATCTGGTATGCCCGCATAAGAACAACCACCGGCTTCGCCGGTGGCTGTGTTTTACTATTCTTTCAATCAGGCGTTTTCTGCTTTTGCCTCGCAGTACAGGCAGCGGTATGTGCGTGTCGCCGGGTCGGTCAGCGTGAATACCTGCGGAAGCTCCTGTTCCACGGAGGTTATGCAGCGCGGGTTTTTGCAGTGGATGACATTTTTGATCCGCGTCGGGAGCTTGAGCTGGCGCTTTTCCACCTGCTTGCCGTCCTTGATGAAGTTCACCGTAATGCCCGGGTCAACATAGCCGATCACGTCCCAGTCCAGATCCAGAATGCGGTCAATTTTGATGATGTCCTTGCGGCCAAGCTTATTGCTGACAACATTTTTGAGCAGCGCCACCGAGCAATCGAGCTTGTCAAGCTCCAGTACCTTATATAAATACATGGCCTTACCGGCAGTAATGTGGTCAATAACAATGCCATTGGAAATTGCATCAATAATCATCTTTCAGAACCTCCCTTATTCGATACCAAGCATCTTCATAATCAGAGCCATGCGGATATACCGGCCGTTGCGAACCTGCTTGAAATAGCAGGCTCTCGGGTCGTCGTCGACCGCGACGGAAATCTCATTGACACGGGGCAGCGGGTGCAAGATGCACAGATCCTGCTTCGCGTTTTTGAGCTTTTCCGGCGTCAGGATATAGCTGTCTTTCAGACGCAGATAGTCTTCCTCGTTGAAGAAGCGCTCGCGCTGCACGCGGGTCATGTAGAGAATGTCGAGCTCCGGCATCACGGATTCCAGATCGGTCGTCTGCTCATAGGGAATGCTGTTCTTCTTGATGACCTCGTTTTTCACATAGCTCGGCAGCTTCAGCTCTTCCGGCGAGACAAGCACAAACTTGATGCCGGTGTAGCGGCTGAGCGCGCTGATGAGCGAATGAACCGTGCGTCCAAACTTGAGGTCTCCGCAGAAGCCGACCGTCAGATCGTTGAAGCGGCCCTTTTCGCGGTTGATTGTCAGAAGGTCTGTGAGCGTCTGGGTCGGATGGTTGTGTCCGCCGTCGCCTGCGTTGATGACCGGAACCTCCGAGCGCATCGAAGCGACAAGCGGCGCGCCCTCCTTCGGGTGGCGCATGGCAATGATGTCTGCGTAGCAGCTGACCGTGCGCACCGTATCCGCTACGCTCTCGCCCTTTGCTGCGGAAGAGCTGCTAGCAGACGAGAAGCCGAGTGTCTTGCCGCCCAGGCTCAGCATGGCCGATTCAAAGCTCAGTCTTGTACGGGTTGAGGGTTCAAAGAAGAGCGTGGCCAGAATTTTACCGTCGCACTTGTGGGCATATGCCTCGGGGTTTGCGATGATATCCTTGGCCTTTTCGACCAGCTCGTCGATTTCCTGCGTGCTCAGCTGCAAAATGTCAATCAGATGGTTCATATCAGTTGTTACCTCCAATCCAGGATTCGTCTGCGGGGTTGTTCCGGAACTGAATCAGCCGGACAACGTCTTCTTGCTTGATATAGTTCTGCTCCGCTGCAACAGCAGCGATCACATCAAAATTTGTCAGGCTCACGTTCTTCACGTTTGCCGCGGCCAGCCGCTCGAGACCCTTTTTCATGCCGTAGGTGAAGATGCTCACCACACCGAGCACCTCCGCGCCTGCCGCGCGCAGAACCTTCACCACGTCCAGAACGCTTCCGCCGGTGGAAATGAGGTCCTCCACCACTACGACCTTCTGACCCTTTTCAAGTCTTCCTTCGATCTGGTTCTGCCGGCCATGGTCCTTGCTCGAGCCGCGGACATAGCCCATTGGAAGCTTCATCATGTGTCCGACAATGGCCGCGTGCGCGATACCTGCCGTGCTCGTGCCCATAAGCACCTCCGCCTGCGGATATTCGCGCTCAATGGTCTGCATGATCGCCGTCTCCACCTCCGTGCGCACATCGGGTGCAGTGAGAATCAGGCGATTGTCGCAGTAGACCGGGCTCTTGATGCCGCTGGCCCAGGTAAACGGCTCGTCCGGCCGGAAAAATACGGCGCGGATGGAAAGTAAATCCTCTGCTATTTTGCGTTCTGTTGCGTTCATGCGCTTGTCCCCCTGTTGTTCTGATAACATGATCTTCGTAAATTCCTCCGGTGTCCGGCAGATCAGATCTGCGCCTGCCTGCGCAAGCTCTTCCCGGCTTCCGTAGCCGTACAAAATTCCGGCTGTCCGGATGCCTGCCAGCTTGCCGCCAATGATATCGTGCTTGCGGTCGCCCACAATCATCGCCTGCGTAAGGTCGGTGCAGCCTGCTTTTTGCAGCGCCGCGCGGATGACGTTCACCTTTTTTCCTGCCTGCGTATTGTCGCCCGGCGCGCCGCAGATCGCTTCAAAATACGGTGCCAGTCCGAAATGCTCCAGCACCTGCACGGCCATGCTCTCGAGCTTCGAGGTTGCCACAAACAGCCGAAAGCCGTTTTTTTGCAGCGTGTCCAGCATCTCGCGCACACCCGGGTACGGCTCGTTCTCTAACCATCCGACGTCATGGTAGTACACGCGGAACTGGTCAATCGCGCCCGGGATATCCTCTTTCGGCATAAACTGACCGAACGTCTCGTCAAGCGGCGGTCCGACAAAAAAGTCAAGCTCCTGCCAGTCTCTCTCCACCCCATACGCGCGCAACGCAAACTGCGAGGCCTTCATAATGCCGGGACCGGAATCGGTCAGCGTGCCGTCCAGATCGAATAAAATGATACGCTCCTGCATCGCTTACCCCACGAACTCTTCTGCGCACCGCAGATACGCCGCAACCGGGTCGGCCGCCTGGGTAATGGGACGGCCAACTACAATGTAGTCAGAGCCAATCTCCCGTGCGCGTGCCGGAGTTGTGATGCGCACCTGGTCGTCTGCCTTGCTGTCTGCAAAGCGGATGCCGGGTGTGACCGTGGCAAAGTGTTTGCCGCAGGCCTCATGAATCTTGCCTGCCTCCAGCGGCGAACAGACCACGCCGTCAAGTCCCGCCAGCTCCGCGTTTTTCGCGTAGTCGATGACGACCTCGGAAAGCTCCTTGTGAATTTCAATCTCCTCTTCCATGCTCTGCTGGCTTGTCGAGGTCAGCTGCGTAACGGCAATAAGAAGCGGTCTCGTTCCGTCTGCGCGGGTAAGACCCTCCAGAGCGGCTGTCATCATCGCGCGCGTGCCTGCCGCATGCAGGTTCACCATATCCACATCAAGCGCCGAGAGCACCGCCATCGCCTTTTTGACCGTGTTCGGAATGTCGTGGAGCTTGAGGTCCAGAAAGATTTTGTGACCCCTTGCCTTGATTTCGCGGACGATGGACGGACCCTCGGCATAGAACAGCTCCATGCCGATCTTCACAAACGGCTTGCGGTCTGTGAACTGATCGAGAAAGGCCAGCGTCTTTTCGCGGCTGTCAAAATCCAGAGCGATGATTACGTCTTTACCCATGGTGTGCACCTCCTATGATATCTTTCAGATTCTGTATGTTGTAGTTCTGCATTGCCTGCGGAAGATCCCGGACAATATCGCGGCAGGCATAGGGATTCACCAAGTTTGCCGCGCCGACCTCCACCGCCGTTGCTCCGGCCAGCATCAGCTCCAGCACATCTTCCGCGCGCGTCACGCCGCCCATGCCGATGATCGGAATTCTGACCGCCTCATAGACCTGCCAGACCATCCGCACGGCAAGCGGAAAAATTGCTGGACCGGACATGCCGCCCGTTTTGTTTGCCAGCAGCGGCCGCTTCGCGCGCAGGTCGATGCGCATGCCAAGCACCGTGTTGATTAAGCTCACCGCATCCGCGCCCGCGTCTTCGCACGCCCTGGCGATATCCGCAATGCTTGTGACATTCGGAGAAAGCTTCACAATAACGGGCTTTTTGACCGCAGCCTTTACTGCCCTTGTGACGCTTGCAGCAGCTTTCGGATCCGTTCCGAAGGCGAGGCCGCCGCCGTGGACGTTCGGGCAGGAAATATTCACTTCCAGCCAGCCGACCTGCTCGCATGCGTCAAGCTTCCGGCAGACCTCAACGTACTCTTCGATCGAAAACCCGCTCACATTCGCCATGACTGGCTTGTGAAAAACCTGCTTGAGCCGCGGAAGCTCTTCTGCTATCACCGCGTCCACGCCCGGGTTTTGCAGGCCCACGGCGTTGAGCATACCGCCGGGCGCCTCTGCAATGCGCGGCTGCGCGTTTCCAAGGCGCTGCTCGCGAGTTGTTCCTTTAAAGGAAAAGGTTCCAAGGCAATCGATATCGTAGAGCTCTGCAAACGTGTACCCGTAGCCAAAGGTTCCGCTGGCCGGAATGACGGGGTTGTCGAGCTCAATGCCGCAGAGTGAAACTGCTGCCCTCACCATATCAGTTCCTCCTTTCGGAACACGGGTCCTTCCTTGCAGATCCGTTTCGGTCCATGTGCTGTCTCAATGGTGCAACCCATGCACGCGCCAAAGCCGCAGCCCATCCGCGCTTCCAGGCTCAAAAAGCCCGGCTTTTCCGTCCTGGCGCACAGCGCGCGCAGCATCGGCATCGGCCCGCAGGCACAGAATGTGTCAAACGCTTCCGGCAGCGCATCTGTTACAAAGCCTTTGCTACCCACGCTTCCATCGGCGGTTGCAAGAATCGTCTCAATTCCAAGCGCTTCAAATTCTTCTTTGTAGAAAATCTCGCTCGCCGTATTAAATCCAAGAATTGCAGCCGGTGTTTTCCCAGCCGCAAGGAGTCTCTTTGCAAGGCTATACATCGGCGGCACGCCGATGCCTCCTCCGATCACAAGCGTCTTTTCTCCGCACGCCGTCACGTCAAATCCATTTCCAAGGCCGCACAGCGCATCAATCGTCTGACCAGGCTTCATTTCGGCCAGCGCCCTTGTGCCATCTCCGACCGCGCGGTATAAAATTGTGACACTTCCGTCCTCCCAGTCGCAGACGGAAAGCGGCCGTCTGAGGAAAAAGCCCGGAATACTGAGCTCCAGGAACTGTCCTGGCGCGGTGATGGCCGAGGCGTCCCCTGCCAAACGTAGCCGGTACACATTCGGCGCAAGCCGCGCGTTTTCTGTCAGTGTAAAGCGTACTTCGTTCAAAGCGTTTCCTCCTTCCAGACGATCTTTCCATCAATCATTGTCATCTTGCATACGCCGGTGAGCGTGACGCCTGCAAACGGCGTTGCCCGACCCATCGACAAAAACTGTTCCGGCTCTACTACATAACTCTCGCTCAGGTTGAAGACTGTCAGATCTGCCGGCTGCCCGATGGCAAGCTCCGTGCCGCAGCCAAAGCGGCGCATCGGCGCGTCGTGCATCAGATCCATAAGCTTTCCGAGCGGCAGAACGCCGGACTTCACGAAACTTGTGTAGCAGGCGGCAAAGGAGGTTTCCAGACCCACAACGCCCATCGCGCTTTTTTCCAGTCCGCGGGCTTTTTCTTCCCGGCTGTGTGGCGCGTGATCGGTCACAATCATGTCAATCGTTCCATCCAGAAGTCCCTCGATCAGCGCGTCGCGGTCTTCCCTGCTTCTGAGCGGCGGATTCATCTTGAACCGTCCGTCCTCCTGCAAATCATCCTCCGTAAAGGTCAGATAATGCGGTCCTGTCTCGCATGTTACATTTACGCCGCGCCGTTTTGCCTCCCGGATGATCGAAACACTTTCCTTCGTGGAGACGTGACACACATGATATGCACAGCCTGTCTCCTCTGCCAGGCGCACATCGCGCGCAATCTGGCCCCACTCGCTCTCGGAGCAAATGCCCCGGTGGCTGTGGGTCTTTGCATATGCGCCGTCGTGGATATAGCCGCCACGAAGCAGGCGATTGTCCTCACAGTGCGCGGCCAGAATTTTCCCAAGCCTTCTGCACTGCTCCATCGCCTCGCGCATCAGGCTCTCCGACTGTACGCCCTTTCCATCGTCGGAAAATGCAATTACCTCCGGGACCATCGCGTCCAGATCTGCCAGCTGCTCGCCCTTTTGCCCGACGGAAATTGCGCCGTAGGGGTGCACATGCACGCAGGCGCTTTCCCGGATACGGCGCAGCTCCTCTTCCAGTGACGCCTTGCAGTCCGGCACCGGGTTCAGGTTCGGCATCGCCGCCACGTGGGCAAAGCCGCCGTGCGCCGCTGCGAGTGTTCCGGTGCGGATCGTCTCCTTATAAGAAAATCCCGGCTCACGAAGATGAACATGCACATCAACGAAACCGGGAAAAATAACTGCGTTATGAACTTCAATACAAACAGTATCCGTGGAGCAGGAAACACGATCTCCGATAGAAACAATTCTGCCGTCTGAAACAAGAACATCTGCCGGACGGAGCGAGCCGTCTTTCCATACCTGGGCATGCTTGAAACAAGTCCGCATAACTGACCTCCTGTGTTTTGGCGCTCGATGCATTATAAAAGATCGCGCGGCGATTGTCAAGTTTTTTTCGCTTTTCCGGCAGAATTCCGCAAAAGCCCTCTCAGCTGTTCTATATTGTTCCAAGTTCACCATTTTCAAGCCCCCGCGCCGCTCGCCTGGGGCGCAGCAAAGCCGGTGCGCAAGCCTGTTCCTTAACGCACAGGCCGTACGCACCGGCAGTCGCTTATTCTTATTTAAAGAGCGGCAGCACAGACTCTACCGCCACGCCGAGATACTGGCTGATGGTATCAACGACCAGCCAATGATCTTCCTGCTGCTCCATGCCAGAAACGGCAATGGCACCAATGAAGCCGCGGCCTTTGAGGTTAATCGGGAAGCAGCCGCCTACACCTGCGAACTTTGCAGGTTCCAGACCGGAATCGGCAAACGTATCGCCGCTGGCTGCCATCTCCAGGCCGACCAGATACGAACTCTGCTGGAACATGTTGGCTGTGCGGATCTTTCTGCCAAGTCAGCTGAGGTTGATGGGGCGGATCGACTGCATCGCGTAATAGAACAGCTGCTCGTCGCCAAGGGAGATCGAATCGACCACGTCATGGCCGAGCTTTTCCACGCCCTGCTTGATTTTCGTGCCGATCTGGTATGCATCCTCATTCATGAACTTCTCGAAGACCAGCGCCTGCTCCTGCGCGTGGATAACTTTCATCAGCTTTTTTCCGAGTGTCCAATTTGCACTTGCAATTCGCATAAACTGCTTAATTAAGGAATAGTATAATACTGATATTCAATTAAAAACTTTCATTCATGGAATTGAAGTTTTTAATATGAAGATCACTATGAGATGGGAGCGGTTACGCCAAAGGCGGAACCTTTCTGATGAAAGAATTTAATCAGAAAATAGTATAAAACGCCAGTCCTCCTGTTTTGAGAACTACAAGAAAGCCTCCGTTTTTGGTATAATAGAAGAAACGGAGGTGTTCTGTATGGAAGAATGGAGAAGAGACGGACGGAAAGAAGTTGTAATGGTAGACCTGGAGGCTCTGGTGCCGAAAGAGCATCTGCTGCGGAAGATAGAAAAGGTCATGGATTATGAGTGGCTGTATCTATATATGCTTCAGAGCTGATGCTTTGGTATTGGAATGGTTTTTACTGTATTTGGTATTTCTGAATGCTGCATTGGACTGAATATGCAGGATAAACTTGGGGCTTGTCAAATCCGCAGCTGCCTCTGATAGTCCGCCAGTTCCATCTCACCGTTCTCTGCCTTCTGCCGCAGTTCTACAGCATACCGCGACCACTGCTCAAACTGAGCGGTGGTCATTTTCTTTTTCAGGTAGCGGGCATAGTGCGTTTTGTATGCGCGATTGTACGCGAGCCAGATAGGATCATTTTTGCATTTATCGTCATACCGTTTGCGGGAACCGACATCGCGGCAGGTTTTGCTGGGCTCGTTTTTCAGCGGGCGATTGCAATAGCTGCAAATCGCAAAATAGAGAATATCAATATTTTTATAACACATCTATTTACAAAA